>Ga0116226_10004538_pt1 | contig 12321 bp, 8 predicted proteins | sample S1TSphfallax_FD_89692 | JGI IMG/M metagenome (GOLD analysis project Ga0116226, IMG submission 89692) | Host-associated microbial communities from peat moss isolated from Minnesota, USA - S1T2_Fa - Sphagnum fallax MG | ecosystem: Host-associated > Plants > Peat moss > Unclassified | place: USA... | reverse complement strand
ATAATTGGTGTTAAAATATTGAACACGTGTCAAATGGTTAATGAATGTTCCATGGTGTGCCACGTGTCATCATCCTAGTGGCAAAAAATTTTAATGATTAAGATTAATCCCAATGAATTTTTGATTTTGAAAACACAAAAAAATTAAATAATGACACGTGTTCACAAGCTAGTTGTCTAATTTTTAGACATGTGTCATATTTTGATTAGTTGTATATAGTTGCAAGGAAAGTTGCACATAAGGTGTAACTACATTGGATTGGTATGTATGTATGAACATGTATACTAACACCATATATATATGTTGCATACATAATGTTGCATGCAACTGCATGTCCTATGCAACTTGTCTTATGTAACTACACAAATTTGCAGTTGCATGTGTCGCATGCAACTGAATTTTAGTTGCATGCGACAGTTGCAAAACCCAAAATTTCTAGTAATGTACTATACTAATGTTAATTAATGGAAACTTGTAGCTAATTTAATGAACTTGCAAAAATTAATGAACTTAATTTAATTTTTTTAGTGGACTTTAACTAATGAATACATTATACGTTATTTTTTAACAACACAATTTCACATATTAGATGTGGATTTGAATATATGGGTCACCCCTAGCTAGTTTATGGTTTTCGATTAACTAGTGATAATTGGTTTAGGGATTTGTGGTCCAATACCCTATTTTCCATCACCCAACACCAACCACCAATTTTTAACTATATTGATTTACAACCTCAAAGATTGCAAGTACATAAGTAAATTTGTACCTATATGATATAATATAAAATGCACCAAACAACCTATCATGTTATCATGGAAATGGTGTTTGTGGGATTAACCTCCATGAATCAAAATGTCTTGTCACAAAAAAAAATCCAATCATTTACCTTCTAATTGAACCTATGTAATATTGAAGACCACAAGTTCATTTAAGGACTACCAAGAATTTCCACTAATTAATTTTGCATGACCATGATAAAATCTACATCTAGACTTAACACTTCCCCATGACTAGTTTTGCCCGTCCAATTTCATTTGTCAACAACTTGAAATCATTTTCAAGCTTGGTAGCCATATATTATCTAAATCCCAATGTTACATGCTATCACAAGCATTGGTGAGTGTTAGATTAACATCCATGAATCAACATAAACTTGGCACAACATACTATAATTCCATTGCAACAATGTGTTCCACAAGTGCAAAACATTTGCCTAGGAATCTCAAACAAATATTGGGTTTGGGGTTGGATAACAACCAAGGGAAAATATGTGGATTACCAATCAAAAATACCTCCAATCGTATAGCCACTAGAAATGTGGGATAACAAAACTTAGTTCAAACTACATAAAAATACTACACCTTACTTTATCATCCTAATTATGTATATAATATTAAATGTCTTATAGGTTTTGATATGACACTACATATGAAAATATAAGAAACTAATCTTGAGGCAACAATTGATGACACTCCCACAATATCCAAATCCTTTCCCCATCAAGCTTAAACTTGCATGCATCATCTAGTGTGGTGATTGGAGGTTGGTGCTTGGATTCATAATGCATGACTAGTGTGAAGGCCTTGATCGCCCATGTCACCTTCAACATCTATTCCCCTTCCCTACAAAGTCCAAGTAGCCTAGGTGTTGATGTGTTATGCAAACCTTTGGAAACCTTCGCAATACCTTCAACCACAACCAATCCAAGGAATGTTGGATGTAGCACCCAACATTTGGTGCCAAACTTGAATGGCTTGTAAAAGGTTCCATGTCATACCAAAGTTAATTCATCATTCATATTTATTCTACTTATACAAGTGTAAACAAATATGTGATAATCCATTGTGCATCAATGTTGTATGATCACAAGTGACCAACTAAACTTCAATTATCAAGTAGTTTGGCAACTTACATTTGAAATTCGAGGATAGATTGGAAGTGTGTTAACCATTAGGACATGTGTAGGCAATCCACCAAGTTTTTTCTTCAGTTTAACACACACCTTTAGTGTAGGTTTGCCATGTTCAAGGTCTCGATTGAACATCAACCTAATTGTTCCCCTCCTACATGCACCCCCATATCAAGGAAGAGGTGATGCCAAAAAGTCCATCTTGTTTAGGGGCGATGGTGTCATTATTGTCCCAACTCCAATTCTTGCAACACCATCTACCGATGCATCACCATGTACAACCATAACCATCTCCACATCTTGGGGACTCACCATACCTTTTTCCTTATGTTCTGGTGGTGGATTATCTCCATGGCAACAATGTTTTCCATTAAAACATTTGCCCCATCATTTTCAAGCATTTCTGATCCCACCATGCCTTGAACTTTCTTTGCTTTGGGAAAAAGTTTCCCTTTTCTACCCTTTCCCGCTTTTTCATTACCATGGTGCCATCATAATTGGAGCCACTTTTGTTTCCAACATCCACCAATTCCATTTGGGAAGGTTCTTGCAATATTTGAATGTCTCCAAGCATATGATCAGGAAACATGTACATAAATGCCATCAATTTCATTGCCTTCTTGTTCCTGTATAACAACTAAATCTTTAGGATCCACTTCTTGAATCACATTGAAATCAAGTGCATTTGAATCTTCTAAGTGATCTAATTTAGTTGATCCTGCCTTCTCCATTTCTACTTTCTCCCCTTCTTCCCCACCCTCGTCCAAATGTTGGCGGCTTGTGTTCATAACAAGGCTTTGTTCCTCTCCAATCCCTACCAATGGGGCTGTTGTAGTTAATTTAAAATGATCTAGCTTAAAGGATGGGGGAGTGGGGACTAAGGTGGCTAAGGATGGCAGTAACATAGTTGCCATCTCCTTGAAGGCATTGCCATCATTAACTACTACCACACCCTTCTTTATTGTTGTTGGAGGGTTCGTGTATGTTAGTGCCTTGGGATGCCCATGTTTTTTTTGCAACATAGCCGTTATCTCAACCATGGACTCCACCATGGAATCCACCTTGATCATTCCAACCATTAAGGTATTCACCTTGGCTTCCATGGAAGCCTTCCATTCCTCTTCCAACTTGAACCATTGTTGCATAAATGCATAGTTTTTCTTCTTTAAATTTGCCATCCTTTCTTGGTTACCCACAACTCCAACATGACATCAATAAAATTTGTAGAACAACCATAATTCTATTGGGTGAAAAGGTTCCATGTACATAGCATCAACCAATTTTAAAGTTTACCAACCCATGCATGTTCATTATTAACCACTTTTAAATTCATGGTCCATCTATATATGTTCACCACTAATCACTACTAGAAAAAAAATTCAACCGAATTGAACCATTAAGGTCCACCCATGCCCACTACTCATCACAAAGGTCCATCCATGGCCATTGCTAGTCACTCCAAGACAAAATTCCACCCAAGCTCATCACTCATAACCAAAATCCACCCATACCCACCACTAGGTAAATGCAAGCTATGGTGGCTCACTTTTGTGACGAAATGGTGTTTTTTCCTTAGGTACCCTTTATTCAAATGCATGTGGCGATTAATACATCCTTAGATCTATTAATTTGGACTTGGATCTAAACTAATAATTTCATTATGAAAAGAATTGTGTGATAAAAAAATCATTTGTTAGTAGTAATGGACTTTTGAAGTTGAAAAATATGGATTGGTTGTTTGACTAGAAAATCACAAAATGGAAAGTTTTATATTGATTCACATTCCAAATTTTTTATTAGTACTCAATAGGTAATGTAATACAAAATGATAAATTCATATGAGGAATTTTATATAAAAAAAAACTTAATCGTTTAATAATTAGGGACTTTTGAATGGTTAAAATTTGACCATATTTTCATAAGTCCATATGAATTGCAATTTTTGTTTGTTTTTCATTTTTTGTAAGTTTTAGATGGGGCATTATTCCTATGGACTTCGTGGGTTTTCCTTTTAAGACATCCAAATTAAAAAATGACATTAACTTCATTTAATAGAAGTTTTCACATAGCTTTCAAAAGCTTTGTAGGTGATTGAACATGTATTATTCAAAGATTACAATAATGACATTTTAAAAAATAACAACCATGTCCATTTGAATCATTTAAAAAATTCTTGTGTGGACTTGTAAAGAATGTAATTTTTGTCGATATTGAGATATTATAGCTTGCATTTGCCCCACTAACCACACTCAAAACAAAATTTCACCCAAGTCCATGGCTCACCACTATTCACCACTTCCAAAACAAAGTTCCATTTAATCCCATTACTCACCAGTTATGTCCACCCATGCCCACCACTAGCCACTCATAAACAATTATGAACCAAGCCCATTATTCACCACTAAGGTCCACCCATGCCCACCACTGACCGTTCATACACAAAACTCCACCCAAGCCCATTATTCACCACTAAAGTTCACCCATGCCACTAACCCCTCACAAACACAACTCCACCCAAACCCACTATCACCACTAATGTCCACCCATGCCCACCATTACCCATTCATAAACAAAACTCTAGCAAATCCCAATATTCACCACTAAGGTGCACCCATGCCCATCATTAACTACTTTAAAATGAAATTCACTTGTGACCACTTTGCTAGAACAAATTTCACCCATGCCCATCAATGCCCACTATTGCCACTATTAAAATATAATCAACCCAAGCCCAATATTGACCACTATTAACACACAACACTTCTCATATGCCTACTACACCAAAAATAAGGTCCATTCATGTCCATGGGTTTAAATTTGAGTAAAATACCATCACTAGAAGAAAAATACCTATTTTCGACTAGCCTTTATAATTGAATTTTAATCACAAGCGACATTTGCAATTAAAATCCCTTTAGTCACCTTGGACAAGTCACATGTGATATTAGTCACAAACGACAAGGGTATTGAATGAATAAACAAATCAACAAATATAAATTCATCCTTTAACTCCATTGTAAACATATTATCACATGCATGTAAGATGTGACTATTTTGGTCACTATTGAAGGCAAATGATGTGCTGCCACATGTCCCAATATTTAATTATTTAAAATATATTATTATTTTGAAATAATCTGGGACGTTCAATTCACATGTTTTGATGAATTATATTATGACACATGGCCCAATGTAAATATGCCACATGGTATTTTAAATGAATTTAATACAAAGTATTAATATTAGGTTGGTAGGTACCTAGGTAGGTACATAAGTAGGTGCCTAAAAACTTAGGCTAAATACATACCTATGTATTTGGGTAAAAAGGTGGGTAGGTAGGTCCTACTTTCCTAGGTTAAATACCTATTCATATAGGTAGGTACTTAGGTCCGTAAGTACATAGGTCAACCTAGGTGGCTAGGTTTAATTAGGCACCTACTTAGCTAGGTAAATAAGTAGGTTGGGGAAGTAGGTGGTTTAAAATTGTGGATAATTATTTTTTTGTTTTGGGTTAAGCCTTTTGAATGGCTCATCTCATGTGCACACATATTTTACTATGAAATTGGATGACCACATCCTTTGTTTATATAATGTTCAAACAAAAAATGGAGAACAAACAATATGGGATAAGTTTTGAAGTTGTAACTTCCTCACAAACTAAGTTGCAACTTCAAAACTTTCTTCATGCCTTTCTTTTCAGTTTTTAGATTTTTCAACAATTCAAATACATGGTTCACTAGATAATTAGATAACCATTTAATTAATAATGATTAAATTTAACATATTTTTTAAATATAAATTATATACTAAAAATATTAAATATTCATTATCAACTATTTAAATAACTAATAACTTTTTAATATTTAACCAATTACCTATCTAATTACTCATAACTTTTCAATACATAATTCATAGATAAATAAATATTTTAAATACTAAAAAATATTTCCTTACTTTTAAAAATCTAGTCGAAGTATAGATAATATAATTAATGTAAAAATAATTCAATTATTATGTTTGAAAATAATTATGAAATAACCATAATTAATATTTATCTGAAATAATTATAATGATTTTAAAGTAATGTAACATTAATTATAGTAATTGATTTATTTTACTATAAGAATATAAACTATATAATATAAAAACTTATGTTGTAACAATAATTATTTAGTGTAACTTATAATTTATAAATATATTCATTTATAATTATTTATAAAATGATATATTATGAACAAATAGTTACAAATAATAAATAATTTAGTTTATTATATTAAAATCCATGTTGTTATGGTCATAACATTAATTATTTTAATTAAATTATGATTATTCTAGAAAATTAAATAAAAACTAATATAATTTATAAAATATAAATTAATTACTCAAGTATTATAATGTTAACTTATAAATAAATTAAGTAATTATGATAATTTTATGTCATTATAGAATTATTATTATTAATATAGAAATTTATGTTTTTTATATTAAAAATTTAATATAAATAAGTAAATAATGAGTAATACATACAATTATTTTAGTGTAATTTTACTTTGAAATACAATAATTAGAGCAACTTTGCTCATTATTTTAAGATTATTATAAAAATCTGAAATACAAATCTTAACTATAGGACATAACTTCTCAATTATGATACAATTATTATTATTATTAGTAAAACATAAGTGTTGTAAATACAATAGTTATTTTTTATGATTGTGGATTATCATTCTAATTAATATGAAGATTTATCTTGTAATATATTTATTCATTTTATATATGTAGTAATAAATAATAAGTAAAATAATTTATTAATATATATTTTTAATTTTTAATAAATTTATTCTAAAATTTTATGATGTAATAAAAATTATATATTGTAAGTACATATTTAACTATTCTAGTATACTTAATGTAATTCTTATAATTATAAAAATTAAATTAATTAATTTAATTATAGTTGCAATATTTTAGTATTTTAGAAAATTACAAAATTAAAAAATAATAATTAAGCTGAATTATAAATTATGTGTCTATTATAATTAATGTACAAATAAAATTAATATTTTGATTTTATAATTATTATATATTAATTAAAATAAAAATGATAAGAATATTAAGTGTAAACATAAATCAAAAAATTATTATAATTGATGTATATAAACATGTGTTGATTACGACTAAACATTAGTTTGTTTGTAACTAATGGGACTTTAAATAGTTACTCTTGGATGATAAATTCAACCTATATATAAATGTAAACCAATTTAGTTGCAAACTAGTTGCAAGTTAATTAGAGGTGACTTGGTTGATGTTAGCATGATGTCATACTAATCGCAAAAGGAAAAATTTAGTTGCAAAAAAACAAATAGTCACAAGTAGTTGTAAATGCATTAATCACGTATTGACCTTTTTTTTCTAGTGCATTGAGCCAAAGATTCTACAATGTAAGTAGCACACACAATTTTGGATCTTAATACAACTTCCATTCCATTAATTATGTATGTTTGTGGAATTATTAAATGGGAATCTTCATTTACCTTTTAAGATGCCTTTGCAGCAAGTTAGTTAAATGGGTCTCCATCCTTTTCACAACTTGGTCCAATTGCACCTTACACCAAATAACACAATCCAACTAGCCACATCAACTAGAGTTTAAGTGAAGTGTGATGTTAATGCATGAAACAAATAGATGATCCGTAAATGCAAATATACCTCTCATAACATGCTACAGATGACACTAATTCGCCCATGTTTCCAAGGGTTGCTCACCATCGGACAAATCTATTACATTCATTCACACTCATGTTTATTAAGCGAAGTTTTCCAATATTTGATCAGTTCGGCCCAAGCATCCATAGGGCAATCCTTAGGTCTTGCCATTTCCCCTCCCATTTCCCACATCTTCCTCCACTTTTGTCTTGCTTGGCTCAAGTGTTATTGGACATATTTTTCTACTAAACCATTTTTTAGTGGGGGGTTAATGTTAAACAATTGTTCAAGCTTAGCATGGATCAACTCCCATTGTTTTGGTGTGTGTTGCTTGAAGTTACAAATCGAGACATCTAGGTGGGCATATGCCACCTCCTTCACCTTTTGTTTCTAATAGGTTCTACTATTAATAGTTTCACCAGTCTCATTAGTTGGAATTTTTATTTATTGAGCTTGCCTAGAAATAATACAATCTTTAACCTTTCTTTGTAGCTCACTTTGAAGCTTCCTTACTTCCTTCTTGCAAACATATTGAACCATTTTTTTTTGACCTGCAACCTCTATTACCTTAAGGTTAGGCAACTCTGATACATAGACAATTCACAATTTTTGTCATGGTTCCCATCTAAGTCTAGGGTGATTGGCAACATTGTGCTATTGGACCATTTCCTTTTGACATAATTTTTTTGGTGTTTGAATGATTGTTGGAGTTCTTGAAATTGATGTTGTGATGACCTATAACAATAATTTGCATAACACACACATTTAAGAGGAATTTTATGGGTACCAACATAAGTTTGTTGACTTCTGAATTCCTAAAGGATTGAACCTTGAGTTGTTACCACAAATTTAGTTGCAACAAGAGACACATTTGATCTTTTATAAAACAACTACATAAATCAATTCTCCAAATATATTCCACCACCAACAATTCTTCTAACATAATTTTGTGGATAAAAAACCTTCATTAGAGCTTAACAATTTTTGAAATACATTAGTACAACTTGGTTTTTGACAAAATCCACGACATACCTATATTTCAACATATGGTTATATTACAAGCACAATCATCGAACTAAACAATGATAGTTGAACATATTCAAATGTTGAACAAATGTATTGGTAATGCCCAATTTCAAAGTGCATTAAACATTCCAAGTTCCCAATATGCAACAACAATTAAATTGCAGCATGAATGTTCATGAATTGCAGCCCAACTATAACATCCCAAGGTATGGCAATGTTAGCAAGCCTTATCCCAATGGTTCAACTACTATAAGGTAGTTAGAAATGACCATTTAAGGTTTATAGTAGAATGTTGTAAAGCCACTAGAAACAGTGATGTGCTATGTTGATTTAGCTACCACCTCAGCATAAGAAGACTAGGAGCACCTAAATGCCAACATCTTAAATCCAAGATTCATCATCAACTAGGATGCAACATATTGTTCATCCATCTAGACCTAGATGCACATGCCCACTTATGGCAATGTAAATAGGCCTTATCTTAATGGTTTAACACTTATAAAACATCCAAAAATGACCATTTCGGGTGTACAATACACTGGTGTAAGGCCACTAAAAATACTTATGCAATTTGTTGACTCAAATGCCACTTCAACAGATACAACACTAGGAGGACCAAAATACCAACTTGATAAATCCAAGATTCATCTTCAACTAGAATGCAACATATTGTTCATCCATCCAAACCCAAATGCATATCCCAAGTTCTGGCAATATCTAAAAGGCATAATCCCTATGCTTTAATTAATTGTAAGATAACCAAAATTCACCATCTAAAAAATACATGAGAGTGGTGTAAGGCCACTAGAACACTTATGCACTATGTTGATTCAGTTGCCACCTTAGTAGATACAATAATAGGAGGACCTAAATGCCAACTTAAATCCAAGGTTCACCATTAACTCAAATTTAACATACTTTTCATCCATCCAAACCTAGATGCATATCCCAAGTTCTAGTAATGTAAAGAGGCTTAATCCCAGTGCTTTAATTAGTTGTAAAAAAACCAAAATTCACCATCTAGGGTTTACATTAAAGTGGTGTACGGCCACTAGGGACACCTATGCCCTATATTAATTTAATTGCCACCTCAACAAATGCAACACCAAGAGGACCTCATTTATTTATACATACCCTACTTATATTCCACCCATTTACCTATATTCTAGTCTATAGGTAATTTAATTATATAGGCTAAGGTAGGCCAATTATACACCTATGATAAATTACTAATTGATTAACTAATTATTTACCTAAAATACACTAATGAATGTGTAATTAAGGTTAAATATTATTTATTACAAATACATTGTCGATAATATATAATGAACTAGTTCAAATTTGTAAAGATTAATTAGAATTTGGTTGTAATTATTAATTATAACTAAATAACTAGACATTAACTATTACTCATTTTTATTTTAAATTAATTAACATACATATTTACCTCCCTATTTAATTACAATTTATTTATCTTATGTAATTATTTAAGAATAATGTTGTGTGAACTAAAAGCTTTTAACGTTGTGTGGACATGAAAATGTTTTTCCTTCCCAAAAGTTTGTTCCATATTGTTTGTCATCAATTTCCAAATGATGAACTATATAAATAGATGCACCATAAGCATCCAAGACACAAGATATATTTTAAGAAGGAAGTCCACTTGGGATGAGCCAATTGAAAAGGCTCAACATTAAATGCCAAATTCAAAATGAAATAGGGTTTTCCTACCTTGGTCATCTAGGTGTAGGCTTAGTCTAGGTGGTGTACATTTAAGCTAAGTAAAGGTCATAGCTTAAATTGCCCTAGCCTACTTTAGGCTTCTATACCTAGTCATTAGTTATAGGCTTTTAAACCTAGGCCTATGAGCTTAGGTTATAGGTTTCTAGACATAGGTACCTTAGGAGTAGGTATCTAATCTTAGGCTTAACCTAGGTTGCTTAGGTTATATCCATGTGGCATAGCCTAGTGACCAATGTTTAAATGCCATGTGGCATAGCCTAGTGGCCAATGTTTAAATGCCACATGACATTTGCTTAGTCAAAATGGTGTTTGGCCAATAAAAAAAACATTTGATTGTTGTATTGACCATTCAAAATGACTAGTCAAAAATGCCAACTTAAGCTTGGTCAAAAAGTACGCGGCCTAGCCACAATGGACATGTTCAAAACAACTTGTCCAAAATGACCAAAAGGTTTTTTTAACGCCTGTTCAAAATGGGTTTTTTTATACCAAAATTTCTAGTTAAAAAAAAAAGGAATTCAAGTAGTGAAAATTACATGGTGTACTACTAATTACATCATGTGTGTTTGTCGATGACTTTAACCAAATTTGAGTAGTACAAATCTGCAAATGTAAATATTGAAATTTTGTCTTTCTAACACAATAGAACATGATCCTACATGTTAATTAGTTTCAAAAATCAATGTTCACTCAATTTGCTTATGCTCATTTTGGTTCATTAGTTTTAGTTTATTGGTGTATTAGTTTATGGCCTATTTATTCAACCCACACCCTACAATCCTCTCTTTGGCATATGATATAATCTTGAAATTCATGGACTTGCCACTTGTCCCCATGCACACTACCTTACATCTAGGTAAGAACTTCCTTGCATAATGTAGAATTGCACTTGGTTTAAATCTAATTGCAATCCATAAAAATTAGCACAATTACAACATTAAAATGAACATTCTCCACATAAACTTATAAATTCCTTGATGACTTTCTATGTTATAATGCATGTAGTAGTTGATCCATTAGATAGAAGCACCATGCATTCCAAATATATTGTAACTAAAATTTTATTTTATTTTGAAATAAAAATTCCAAAAGGAAAACAATACATGTTTCAAAGTAACAAACAATAAGTTGAACAATTTGTAGAAGATTTGATATTTATATAATATGTAATAACCTCATGTCCAACATCTTGAAGCAAAAAAATGTTCAATATAAGACCTTATAAAAAATTGTCCAACATTACTAATCTATTGAATACATTTGTCTATCTTCAATTGCAAGAATCAAAGTCTTTCAAACGTGATCAAACATTGTAAACTTGGACACTCCTTTCCTTGTGGCAATGGGCAACATTGGAAACTTGGACCTTAAGACCAAGTGTGAATAAGTGAAAGCTAAGGGATCATCTTTGAGCAAAATATAAGATGGACACCTCCTTGTTTGACCAGGTAGACATTTGTACCAAATTCCACCCAATATCACATCTCCTTGATACCAAGTGTTGCACCAACCATCTATGAAAGTAGTTTCACACCTATGAATGGTTTATCACAAAACACAACATAGAAAGGATCATTGTTTTTAACTCCTTTACTATGACATCATAATTATCTCTTATTTCCACCTTAGTTACCTCATTTTCCCAATCTTCATCTCCATCTATATTAGAGTCATAATTTGGATCCCTTAAGTTGTTGCTTTGCACCATCAAATGTGACACTATGAAATTGAATGAATGGATCAGGATCCTTCAATTTTTTAAAAATCCTAGTTGGCCCTACGATCCACATTTTCAAGCTTCACCAAATGGAAATATCGATGGACTTTTGCTCTTACATTTGGGTAAACAACATGCTCTTCTTGTTGACGCCTTTGACAAAAAGCCACAACATCACTTGCATTTTGTAATTTACATGGGTTCATACCCAACT
>Ga0116226_10004537_pt1 | contig 12321 bp, 3 predicted proteins | sample S1TSphfallax_FD_89692 | JGI IMG/M metagenome (GOLD analysis project Ga0116226, IMG submission 89692) | Host-associated microbial communities from peat moss isolated from Minnesota, USA - S1T2_Fa - Sphagnum fallax MG | ecosystem: Host-associated > Plants > Peat moss > Unclassified | place: USA... | reverse complement strand
CAGATGTTGAACTTGACATTTTCATGACACCTTCTACAATCATGGGATTGGTGTCACTATGACGAAGAGGTATCACTTTCGCTTTGTGAGGCATATGCGTCATTGCATGATTGACCTTCAAGTGTACTTTATAAAATTGTTTGATGACTGGAACCTCGCTTCCTTCATTGATGGTCAAATGTATGTCCGTGGGAGATTGTGTGGTCATAGATGTATTTAGTTGCCCTGTTTCATTGAAGCTTACTTCATAACGTTTTTGTGTGAAAGGAGGATTCCCTTCAAACTTGAATGACCTCTTCAAGTGTTCTTTGGAAACAATGTGTCGTTCCACACTAAAAATGTATGGGCTTTCATCATTCATGTTCAAATTCACCCAATTGCTCACAATAGTTGGCCAAAATGTTTTTTCTGTTTTGATTTTTGAGGAATCACCCAATGCAATGTCTTGCAAAACTTCTTGAGGATATTGAAAGTTATACCTCAATTCACTTTGAATAGATTGGTCATCCACAAAAAAACAATCTAATTGGGAAAAATACATTTCTTGAGTATTTCCATGCGCAAGGTTATCACCTCCTGTCCATGCATAATTATATTTTCCTCGAGCATGAAGAGGAAGATTATGAGGAAGAGGCGTAGCATCCAATTCAAGTTCTCCTCCAACTTGATGTGTTGAATAATGCATTGTTGTGGATGTATCTGCAATTATCTTCTTCACATTTTCCACATTTTGAACATGTGCTTTTGTCACCGTTGTAGCATCCTCCTCTTCATCAATGCAATCCAAAGAGATTGTGATATTATCTTGATAAAACCCTAAACCAGTTTTAGTAGCCCCAATCTGCATCTTTCCAAAATTGCATTGTGTAGCTGCTTCAACATCTATCATTCTACATTCTCCTTTCCATTGAAACTTAAATACCAATGTAGGACAAATGCTTGGAGGGCTTGCACGACCCCTCAATGGAACAGCAAGTTGCCTTGGTTTTGGGAAAACATTCACTGTGAGAGTCCTTTCTTCTACGTCTTCTCGGCCAATAGAAAGGGAACAGTCCAAAGGGTTAGGAGGGCCTCTAGATGGATGCTCAGATCCTTCATCATCTTCATTTCTCCTTATTTCTTGTCTTGACCCACTAGATTTTGCCCTTGAAACTTCCCCACCTTTTGTAAACCCACTGGATTCTGCCCCTGAAGTTTCTCCACCTTTTGTAGACCCGCTGGATTCTACCCCTGAAACTTCTTTCGTTTTCATGGCATTTTCTGTTCCTAATCCAATATGTTTCACCAATTCAAAAACTAATGGAAAGCATGCATGAGCATTTTCTTCCTTGTCATTTCCCACATACACACGACCAAGGTTTGGTTCCAATTCAACCCCATCTGTTTTTGCTGAATTTGGGTGTGTCACTAACTCTTGCTTGGGGTTAAGAATAGTAATGATCCTTGGGACAAAGTGTTCCAAACACCACAATTTTTTCCAAACACCTTCATCCTCTTGTACCACATTCACACCAAACTCTTTGGTGACCACCACCTTTGCCCACTCGAGACCCACTCCTACAACCTTGGCCATGTCTCTCACATGCATGAAAAGGAACTCCATTGAATCCCCTTCAATGGTCTTTCCCCCAACAACCACAATTGAAGTTTTTCCAAAAACTTCTTTTCGAGTTAAAGATTGGAGGTCCTTTGGAGACTTGATGTGAACATCTTCAAGGGTTGTTATCATCACTTTAAACTTTTGTTGTTGGCTAGGCAAAGCCTCGATTTCATTAGTTCTTGCACTTCTTTCGATTTCTTGTTTTGCTTTTCTGCATCCAATCCAAAGAAGAACTGTAAAATATATTCCTTGCATTGGCCATTGCACAAGATACCAAATCAGCTTATTGTTTAGTGCACAACTTTGGCAATTTTTAACACATTATTAATTGGGCAAATTCTCATGGTTATATTTTGTAATGACCAATTAAATTCCTTCAAAGTCCAAAACCCTAATTAATAGCTATTTATAATGTCATGATGAATGTGGCTAGGTAGGAAAGAAAGACATTTTTAACCTCCACTACATCACAATGTAGTTAATGTTTATCATGATGTAATACCTTTATGCTATCACATCTTTTCATTGTCCTAATGGGACCTTCTATTTAGTTCCTCAAAGTATGGAATCTCTTGGATTGGAAATGATTTTTTCAAGCTTTTGGAAGGTTCAATTTGATTACATTTGACTTAGTTTAGGTTATTCATTCTATCCTTCACACCTAGACCCCACCTACACAAATTAAAGATTTTTCAAGACCACTCAAGTGACCAATACTAAGGGTTGTTCCTCCAACTTACATACCTAGACAAATGGGACTTTTGAACAACACTCAATGGGCCAATAGATGTAGATTGGTCCTCCAACCCTCGAGAATCATTCAAATTGAACTTGGTGTTAAATTGTTGCAAACGTAATTCTTCAACATCTAAGGCTTCTTGAATGAATTGCAATAATCGCTTGTATGAATCATGTTGTTGATCAAGAGGTTGACACAATTGAAAATTATCAACATCCTCAATCTTGCACACATTATTCCGCACCAACTTATAAGTTGAAGATTGTGGTATGAAAACCTACACACAACCAAACCAAATTTTATGAATGCTAATCAACAATTTGGCTCTGCATACGGTGTGACCATCATGAGAAATATGATCAATCATGCAATGTACAATATTTGATTTGCTAACAATTCATCCTTGACCTAAACAAATTGCAAACTTGATCAATTTTTCTCCCATCAAACAATTTTAAAGGAAAGCCAAAGGGGAGCATTTATGTAATTAACGTCACTATTGTATCACATCAAGCTAATAGCCTAGTCATGGTTAGTTTTATTACCACAAGCTCACAACTAGTCATGGCATTTAGATTGCATTGAATTGCATGCAACTAGATATCACTCACCACAATCAACCTCACATAATGGGGAATTGAGTTCAAAATGCAAATTGCAAGATCGGGGTTCAATCCAATTGCTAAAATTATAGTTGCTAAAAAAGTTCAATTAAATCAATAAAAAAGACTTGCAAATTTGCTTTGAAGGCAAATTACAAAATCATATCTCTTAATTCCAACTCTTCACAATTACTAGGAGACTAAACTTTGACCAAGACTTGAAAACCCTACAAATGAAGATAGGTAGCCACAAGATTGTACCTTTTGGCCTTCCACAAAGGCAAGGAGATTGATTTCGATTGTGTTCTCAAACTCTACATTCAGTGATACCAAGTCTTGAACGATTTCATCAAAATATTCATGGATAAAGCAATATACATGCATCTTGTTGAAAAACTTGCAATATTCGACAAATTCCTCTGTGGATGTCATATGTGGCACACCATAAAATACAATGCCTTTGATATTTTGCTGGAAGGCTTTGCATCTAGCCTTTTGTAATTCTTCATTGGCATCACAACATATGCTTTTTGAAACCTTATCAACCTCAACAATGAAGCTTTTCACCATGAGACCTCCAATGTTGTGGCCAACCAGAACTATTGTTTGTGGGCGATCCAATTGCCATTTTGTGCTACAATTTCTCGCAATTCAAACATAACAACAACAAATTACAATCAATTTCTTTCCATTTACATGCTGAATAAGACTTTAACGTATTGGTAATTTTCAAATTTTGGGCATTCACATTTTCTAACAAACTTAACTTCATCACAAACTTAACATTCTCATACTAACAACCTCCTAGCATATTAAACCTTATGTTTCATGATTGGAAAGATTACATGATTTCTTGAAAGGAATCAAAAAGTAATTGTTCTGCCCTGTGTTAAGTTCCTTTCAATATTTTTGCCTTGAATAAGGAGTAAATTGGGCTTGCACTAGACTTGTATTCAAATGTAACATCGGGACCAATTGTTCCAAAATCCAAAACATAATTTTGGTCTAAAATGAAATGGTTTGTCTTGTGCTACAAAACATATTTTCACAACATAAGGACTATGTAATTATTGGTACATACGCCAAAGAACTTGAACTTACCCTGAAGACATGTTTGAGCAATGACATAGGCTTGCACTCTTGTTGAGATCTTAGGACTTCTTGTTCTGAAGTTCAAGACACTTATTTGAACTAGAATGGGACTTTTGGACACTTCAGGAATTGAGTCTAAGAGGTGGGCTATTATTCAAATCATTTTCTGAAGAAGATAACAATTCTGTAAAATGACCCTGCCTGAAGCGAGTGTAAAGTAAAACATACACTGGAAAGCAAACAGGGAGCGTGATGAGATCACAAGTGGACCCTGAAGACACAAATGCACCCAAGAAAGAACCAAGGAGGGCATTGAGGTGGGAGCATACGTACTCCAAGACCAGCTCTTGCAATACAATCTTTCCGATATCCACCCAGAATTGGTTTGAACGAGGGTCACACAGGACGGACAACACCAGAATGTTGTCACCCAGTCCCTCCTCTTCTTTGGGCAGCCAGTCTCGCGGCCAGATCACAGTGGGATCGCCGCGCTTAATCCATGGGCCTTGCAAACCGACTCTGGATAGGGGGGAGAAGAAGATCAGCGTCAGTTTGTGGTCAGGCTTGGAAAGCCTATGAATCCGAAGCCTGTGGAACCGATCCGGATGGAGTTGACGCACTTCCTGCAAGTTAATCCAACGCGATCATGCTGTTCCGTAAGCAAACCTCTTATTCTGTTTGGTGGCAAAAAATTGTCTAGACGGAGGAAATTTTTGTGGCCTATTTTGGCTCGATCGGGATCCCATCTGTGAGTTTCCGAGTTAAATTACTATAGATCACAACTGTGAGCTTCCAAGTTAGATTACTGTAGTTTACAACATGGTCTCTCAAAGGTGAGCGGGTTGACTACTCTCCGGAGTAAGCTATAAGCAGCAACTAGTTGTGGTCTGGGCACAAAATAACTCCAAGAGAGTCGCCCTAATCATTGGGTTAGTAGCCTGATGCAGAGATTTACTAGATTATACCCTATTCAGTTTGATTTTCCCTAGCGTCACAAGTCCAGCAGATATGGCATGAGGATGCATTAGACATTATATAATAGCGCTGCTAGAGCCATGACAACGTTTGACATGCAGTTGCCTAGCACAATGACGTTGTCAGCAACTTTGCACTAGAGATGCACTCTGAAGGCTAAATAAACGAGACCAAGGCTTTGTGATTCAGATCAACTCGTGGAGTTAGCGGGGAAATATACTTACAAAGAAGAACGGAACTTCCATTTTCAGTTTCCAAACAGTATGAGAGCTGCTGAGTTCGAATTTGAGTGCGGTCTGACTCGACGAGGCCGGGATTTGAAACTTCAATTACTCTGCCCACTCTCCACAATTTCTCGCCCAGGTTCCAAACTTCTCAGCTTTTCCTGCAGGCTGAATGGATCAGAGCGGAATTGGGAATTGAGAGCGACGCGATTCGAACAGGACAGAGACCTCAAACTTGGAATCACTCAGCTGATCACACTCAACAATTTCTTGACTCGGATCGGAAATTCCCACGATATCCTTCGCTCACCTGCGGATCAACTTCTGATAGAAATTATTTCCGGACTATCTTTTTACAGAGAAAGTATAAGCACCGAGCAGTCCTTGCGCTGCGTCGAAGCTACCTGACCTAATTATGAACGCGGAAACCATCGGTAGTCTACCAGCTGCCATCGTCGGTACCACAAAAAACCATCTGAGCCACTCAAACCATGTCCCCACAAATTATGCCCCTGCCCCCCAAATTAATGATAAACAAAACAAACTAGGCATATAATTTCTTGGTAGCCAATGAGATCATCCGGCTATGTAACCAAGGGGTCCAGGTTTTTTTCTTTTTGGGGGCAGTAGGGTGGTGTTGGATTTTTTTTTTGGGGTTGTTCTCATCAAGTTCTCAATATGTTCCCATCACATTGTCAATGAATTCCCCCCTAATATGTTCCCTAAGTTCCCCAATGTGTTCCCAACAGCACCACCAGTTTTTGTCCAATTATGCTTTGCCCAGTTGTCTTCCTGGAAGCTATATAGGTGAGTTGATTTTTGAGACTTATATGTTTTTATGTTTGCCGTGAATATTTCTACATTGGGGTTAGTATCTCAAGTTTCATAACGGGTTCTTGGGCGATGTGGCAGCACCCCAGTGGATGGCTCCATGCCAGTTAGAACCCATTTTCAATAACTTAATAGCACACATCTATTTTATTTTTTTGAATAATTTTGAAACAATTCAATTATATAAAAATTGAATTCTCAACCTTTAATTTTTAAATTTGTTTATTAAGTCATATACAATTAATATGATGGTAGGTCCTATGTGTTTATGACACCTTGTTGATTGTTGGAATGAGGTAAGGATGTACGTAAAGGCAGTTGATGTACCAAAACATTTTTTTTTACTTCAATGTAAAATTCGTGAATAAAAGTTTTCGTTGGTATGAGGTAGGCATCAAGGTATATTCTGAAACAAAACACTTTAGTTTCAACCAAGTCTTAAGAGCCCTAGGAGGATATGAAAATTGAAATGACAAAGAAGTGAGGAAGGAGAAATGGGTCAAAGGTTTGAATACCTTGGGAATTTGTGGCGCAAAAGTCATCTTCAACATGCTTGAGTAACATTGAGTAGCTAGTTGTTACTCGACAACTACCCACAACTTCATTAGCTCCTGGCAATGGGTTGAACGTATAATTATAACAAAATTTACATAGACTCTTAGGCAAAAAATCAATCCAAAAATTTGCAACAAAAAAAAACTCATCCAATCATGATGTTGGTAAGCCTCAACAAAACATAGCTAATCCTTATATTCAAGTTGCAACATGGGTGCAAGAGTAAAAGCTTGATTTCATTTAGTTTGCACATGTACAAGGAGAATTTTATACTACTCAATAAAGTCACACTTACTTGATATTGAAAAGAAACCACTAGCTTTCTCACAACATTGATTTCAACACATATGTATATATATCTAGAGAAAATCTACCAAGAAATGTTCCTCTCTAACTGTAATTTCTACAAATCCCCATGAAACTTAAAAATTGTTAATAATTGCAACCCAAGAAAACTGTTGGAAGTAGTAGTACTTCACTAATGTGTTCTCAATACTACAAGATTCATGAAAAGCAAACCCAGAAAAGAAAAAAACCTACAAATCCCATTCCTGGTTTTACACATATGAAATTACCATCTGTAGAATGTCACAGCCATCTCGCTGCTACAAATGATTGATTGCGTGGCAAGATGAAAAGATCTAAGTTGTTGTAGCAAATTGAGCAAATGAGCATGCTGAACATTGTCAGAGATTCAATGAAGGAAAAATCTCAGTTATCATGTCTCTATTGCAATCACATGGCAAGATGAGAATTCCAAGTTGCTACAAGCATGTGAAGCAACTAGAGAGGTGAAGGAAGCGAAGGGGCACAAGAGGTTGTTGCAACTAACAACAAATTAGGTCTCAAGTTCTCAAATTGGCAGGAGTGACATGACCTCACCAATGTCCAGAATTTCTTGTAGGCGTCATAAGCCTCCTCTTCAACCAGTCATCTATCACTAACCACTTTCTAATTCTACTGCCGGTAGATCTTTGCCAAAATCGGCTTTAATAATGCATGCAAACCAACAACCCAAAAACTATTATTAAATGCTTCTTGTTTATTGTTGGACACCATCTTGCACGTACTAATCTGTACAAAATGTTGAATCACAATTTTGTAGAAGTCAAATTATGCCTATCAATGATGAATCTTCTTATGATACCACTACAAATTGGTTACTCATTTGGACAATGACTATTGGCATAGCCTGCATGCAATGAATTGTAACCATGCCCTTGTTTTATGCCCATACCTCAAGCACATTCCATATGAATTTCCATGTTTGAGGCTATGAGGCACTGACAAACATCTTTGTGCATCTCTTGTCCATTGAGGGTACTAGAGTTTTGAAAAATCACCATAGTTCAATTTAGGAAATAACCATGCAACATAAACTTGGATTCTATCAGCAAGTTGAAATCTACCCTTTCCCATGGATCACAAGGTCTAAAACTTGAACAACCCTTGAGATAAAAATTATCTGGTAGCATTTGAACTTGAAAATAGGTGCCCCTCTGCACCAATAGGTAACTACCTTGATATTTGTACATGAGCCAATGCTTGCAGGTTTGCTTGGTTTAGGCTCTAGAGCTTCACAAATAGCATGGAGATTTTTAGGAGTTGTGGTGCTTATGTTGGTAGGGGCACTTATTGCCAAGAGTGCCATAATTCACACATACACTTCCAACCCCCTGCACATCCCAACATAGATTGCAAATGGAATCACTAACTACTAGCATTCTCATAAATGCCACAATTTTGAAACCAACCAAGAACCAAGAACCTTGATTGCACACATTGGCTTGGCAACCTTCAAGAACAAATGCCAAATGCCTAAGAGTACATGTTGAGTACAAGCATACCTCAAAAGACCTTCAAATGAAAACACAGATATAAAACCTTAAAAACTTTACAACCTAGTAAACAACAAGGCAACATGTTCATTTTACAATTTAAGATCCCTTGAAAAGGTATCTGGAAACAATGACCCACATAATTCACAAAACATATGTCATGTATACATTTATGAATGTAAATGTTTAAAAAGGCACAATATCACAAAATCCAAAAATCTAGTATTTACCATGAATGATATACAAAAATAGCCTTTTAAGTAATTCCAAATGTCATTCAGATGTTGAACTTGACATTTTCATGACACCTTTTACAATCATGGGATTGGTGTCACTATGACGAAGAGGTATCACTTTTGCTTTGTGAGGCATATGCATCATTGCATGATTGACCTTCAAGTCCACTTTATAAAAAAATTTGATGACTGGAACCTTGCTTCCTTCTTTGATGGTCAAATGTATGTCAATGCGAGATTGTGTGATCATAGATCTATCCAATTGCCCTGTTTCATTGAAGTTTACTTCATAATGTTTTTGTGCGAGAGTAGGATTCCCTTTAGACTTCAATGACCTCTTCAAATGTTCTTTGGAAACAATGTGTCGTTCCACACTAAAAATGTATGGGCTTTCATCATTCATGTTCAAATTCACCCAATTGCTCACAATAGTTGGCCGAAATGTTTTTTCTGTTTTGATTTTTGAGGAATCACTCAATGCAATGTCTTGCAAAACTTCTTGAAGATATTGAAAGTTATACCTCAATTCACTTTGAATAGAATGGTCATCCACAAAAAAACAATCTAATTGGGAAAAATACATCTCTTGACTATTTCCATGGGCAAGATTATCACCTCTTGTCCATGCATAATTATATTTTCCTCGAGCATGAAGAGGAGGATTATGAGGAAGAGGAGTAGCATCCAATTCAAGTTCTCCTCCAACTTGATGTGTTGAATAATGTATTGTTGTGGATGTATCTACAATTGTCTTCTTCACATTTTCCACATTTTGAACATGTGTTTTTGTCACTGTTGCAGCATCCTCCTCCTCATCAATGCAATCCAAAGAGATTGTGATATTGTCCTGATAAAAGCCTAACCCAGTTTTAGTAACCCCAATCTGCATCTTTCCAAAATTGCATTGTGTAGCTGCTTCAACATCTATTCTTCTACATTCTCCTTTCCGTTGAAACTTAAATACCAATGTAGGACAAATGCTTGGAGGGCTTGCACGACCCTTGAATGGAACAGCCAGTTGCCTTGCTTTTGGGAAAACATTCACTATGAGAGTCCTTTCTTCTACATCTTCTAATTGGCCATTAGAAAGGGAAGGGTCCAAAGGGTTGGGAGGGCCTTTAGATGGATCTTGAGATCCTTGATCATCTTCATTTCTCCTTGTTTCTTGTCTTGACCCACTAGATTTTTCCCCATAAACTTCTCCACCTTTTGAAGACCCATTGGATTTTGCCCCTAAATTGTTTTTCACCTTTTGTAGACCCACTGGATTTTGCCCCTGAAACTTCTTTCGTTTTCATGGCATTTTTTCTTCCCAATCCCATATTTTCTGCCAACTCAAAAACTAGTGGAAAGGATGCATGAGCAATTTTTTCCTTGTCATCTTCCAAATACACATGACCAAGGTTTGCTTCCAATTCAACCCCATCTGTTTTTGTGGAATTTGGGTGTGTCACTAACTTTTGCTTGGGGCTAGGAATGGTGATGATCCTTGGGACAAAATGTTCCAAACACCATAATTTTGTCCACTCGCCTTCATCGTCTTGTATCACATCCACACCAAACTCCTTAGTGACCACCACCTTCGCCCAATCGAAACCCACTCCTATGACCTTGGCCATGTCTCCCACATGCATGAAAAGGAACTCCCTTGAATCCCCTTTCATGGCCTTTCCCCCAACACACACAATTGAGGTTTTTCCCAAAACCTCTTTTCGGGCTAAATCTCCAAGGTCCTTTGGAGACTTGACGTGAACATCAATGGTTCTTATCATTGCATCCAACTTTTGTTGTTGGCTAGGCACACCTTCCATCTCATTGGTTCTGTTACTTGTTTTAACTTTTTGTTTTGCTTTTCTGCATCCAATCCAAGTTAAAAAAATGTAAAATGTACACCTTAGCCATTTGCACAAGATACTAAATGAAGTTATTATTCAATGCACAACTATGGCAAATTTTAACACATTATTAAGAAGGAAAATTCTTCTTTGCTATATTTTTTAATGACCAACTAAATTCCTTCAGAGTCCAAAACCCCAAGATATAGCTATACATAATGTTATAAAAACATTGTTGGGTATGAAAAAACATACATCACAATGTAGTTGATGACTTTGATGATGTAACAATTGTATATTCTCTTCAATATCCCAGTGGGACCAATTATTTAGTTCCTCCAAGTATGGAATTTCTTGGATTGGAAAGGAATTTTTCAAAAATTTTGAACCTTCAACCTAATTGCATTTTACTAAGTTTACATTATTCACTCAATCCTTCACACCTACACCCCACCTACAAAAACTAAAGATTTCCTAAGACCACTCCATTGACCAATATTTAAGGTAGCTCCTCCAACTTACATACCTAGGCAAATGGGGCTTTTGAACAACATTCGATAGGCCAATAGATGTAGATTGGTCATCCAACCCTTGAGAATCCTTTAAATTAAACTTGGTGTTAAACTGTTGCAAACGTAATTCATTAGCATCCAAGGCTTCTTGGATGAATTGCAACAATCGATTGTATGAATCATGTTGTTGATCAAGAGGTTCACACACTTGAAAACAATTAGCATCCTCAATCTTGCACACATTGTTCCGTGTCAACTTATAAGTTGAAGATTCTGATATTGAAACCTACACACAACCGAGCCAAATTTTACAAATGCCAATTGACAACTTGTCTTTGCATAAGGTGTGAACATCATGAGAAATATGATGAAATCATGCAATGTACAAAATTTGGTAACAATACATCCTTGACATCAACAAATTGCAAATTCAATCAACTTTTCTCCCATCAAACTACTTTAAAAGAGGGACAAAGGAGAACATTTATGTAATGAATGTCACCATTGTACCACATCAAACTAATAACCTAGCCATGGGTGGGTTCATTACTGCAAGTTCATAAGTAGTCATTGCATTTAGATCACCTTGAATTGCATACAACTAGATATCACCCACTACAATCAAGCTCCTCATAGTACAAAACTGAATTCAAAGTGCAAATTCCAAGTTTGGGTTCAACCTAATTGCTAAAATTATAGCCATTAAAATATGTTCAATTAAATATACAAATAATACTTGCAAGTTTTTTTTGAAGGGAAATAGACTTGACCCTTATTACAAAATCATATCTCTTAAGTTCCAAATCTTCACAATGACTAGGAGACTAAGCTTTGAGCAAAACGTGAAAACCCTTCAAATGAAAATAGATAGCCAGAGGATTGTACATTTTGGCTTGCCACAAAGGCAAGGAGATTGATGTGTTGTTGTTCAATTGATTTCTCAAATCCTACATTCAATGATACCATATTTCGACTAAATTGGTTGGGAAATTGAAAGAAAAGCCAAGACATGTGCTTGTCAAGGTAAGACTTCCAATAGTTAGCACCATAGTTAGCACATTCCTCTTTAGATGTTGTATGTGGCACGCTATAAAACACAATGCCTTTGATATTTTGTTGGAAGGCTTTGCATCTGGCCTTTTGTAATTCTCCATTGGCATTATCAACTTTTGAAACCTTGTCAACTTCCATTGTGAAGCTTTTGAGCATAAAACCTCCAACACCATGGCCAACCAGCACTATTGTTTGTGGGCGATCGAGTTGCCACTTTGTGCTACAATAT
>Ga0116226_10004536_pt1 | contig 12323 bp, 11 predicted proteins | sample S1TSphfallax_FD_89692 | JGI IMG/M metagenome (GOLD analysis project Ga0116226, IMG submission 89692) | Host-associated microbial communities from peat moss isolated from Minnesota, USA - S1T2_Fa - Sphagnum fallax MG | ecosystem: Host-associated > Plants > Peat moss > Unclassified | place: USA... | reverse complement strand
GCCTGCATCGCCCTGTTGCCGCGGCCGCACCCCTGGATGAGCATCCCGCATTCGCGCTTCTTCCAGCCCGGCAAAGTCCAGGCTATCCTTGGCGCGAACGCGCAAATTCTTATCCTGCCTTTCGCGATTAACGGCCCGTCATCGCTTTGGCAGGAAGAGTCCGGTTTCTCCTTTTCGCAGACCGGCGGTTATCTCGGTCCCCCGCCGGCCAGGATGCAGCAATTTCCGGCGGCAAACGAATTATTCAACAATTACACGCTACCCGGCTTTCTCGCTGAGTTTCGGGCATTTTGTTTTGCGACGCGCACGGAATTCGTTGTCGCCGGGCCAGGAACGCCAGGTATTCTCCTAGCGATGCTGAACGCGCTGCCCTGGCCGCACCGGCAGGTTGATGACGCAACGATTTTTACGGTGCCGCCAGCCCATGACTAACCCGCTTCTCTCACCTCGTGCCGCGGCCATTGCGGCCTTCGCTCTCTACGCAGCAGTTTCGATTATTTTCATTGATCACGGCGTGTCTCTGACCCGGACAATACTGGGATCTGGCAGCGACCCGTTCGCGTTCATCTGGTTTCTCGCCTGGTGGACGTGGGCAGTCTCGCATCATCTTGATCCGCTGCATGCCTACCTGGTTTGGCAGCCGGTCGGCGTCATTCTGCCCTGGGTCACATCGGTTCCCTTTCTGGCTTTGCTGGGTCTGCCGGTCACGCTGCTGGGCGGGCCGGTTCTCACGTATAATCTGTTCATCATCTGCGGCCCGGTTTTCGCTGCCTTGGCCGCCTACGCGCTTTGTCTTTATGTCTGCCGTGCGCAGGCCGCGTCCCTCATCGGCGGTTTTCTGTTCGGTTTCTCATCCTATGAGATGGCGCAGGATATCGGCACGCTGAACCTCAGCTTCACCGCTCTGGTGCCATGCGCCGTCCTGCTCGGCCTTTTGCGGCTGGATGGGCGCATCGGCCGCCGGGGTGCCGTTGCGCTGACAGTTCTTCTGCTTTGCTGCGAATTCATGATCTCGATCGAGATCTTCGCGACCGGAATCCTGTTCGGCGCCGTGCTCTGGTTGCTCGCCTTCGCCACGCTCCCGGCACGCCGGCAAGGGCTGTGGCGGATTTTATTCGATGCGCTGATTGCGATGCCATTTGTCCTGATATTGCTCTCGCCCTTTCTCAAGGCGATGTTCGCCGATCCCGGCTTCATGAAGCTGCCTGCCCTGTGGCCGTATTTTTTCTCCGCGCAGATTTTCAACTTCGTGATTCCCACGCCGTTGACCGAACTTGGCGGCGCGCTGGCCCGGCCAATTTCCAAAAACTTCACCGGCGATCCTCAGGAACAGGACGCCTATCTTGGCCTTCCGCTGCTGCTGATCATTATCGCCTATTGCCGCAAAAATTTCCGAAATCCGGAAACGAGCCTCCTGCCATGGATGTTTGTCATCGCCGCCATCGCCTCGCTGGGGCCGCGCCTGTTGATTTTCTTCAACGAGACAAAAGTCATCCTGCCATGGGCCGCCTTCATGAACCTGCCGTTAATCGCCTCGGCACTCCCGTGCCGTTTCGCGCTCTATGTCTCGCTCGCCGCGGCGGTAATCGCGGCGCTATGGATCACCGGGGCAGGTTCGCCGCGGCAAGGCCGGTTGCGGGTGTTCGCCGGGTGTTTGGCCTGTATCGCCCTGCTACCGCATTTTCATGCCAAGCAGGACATACCGGAGTCCGCCTTTTTCAAACCGGGACGGGTGGCTTCGGTACTTGGCGACCATGCGCGGATTTTGATTCTGCCTTTCTCGCTGAATGGCCCGTCCTCGTTCTGGCAGGTCGAAAGCCGGTTCGGCTTTACGCAAACCGGCGGTTATCTGGGCTTTCCCCCGGCGGCCATGTTAGCTTATCCCGCCGTCGGGTCATTATTCGTTCAAGATTATGGGCCTGACTTCGTTAAAGATCTAAAACTGTTTTGCATCGGCACAAAAACCCAGTACCTCATCGCCGGCCCCGGCACGGCGCCTGATCTGCGATCCCGGCTTGCGCAATTACCCTGGCCGCACCGGCAGGTTGACGATGTGGTTATTTATACCGTGCCGGAGCAGATCCTTGGCTGAACCGAATCTGCGACGGCCGCCCCGGCATCTCGCGGTCATTGGCCTTTATGCGCTTATTTCCTTCATCCTTCTGGATCATGGCGCGCCAATACGGAAATACATCCTTGGCCTCGGTGACGACCCCTCGCTCATCATCTGGTTTCTGGCATGGTGGCCCCACGCCATCGCCCATCATCTTAATCCATTCTTCACCAATCTGGTCTGGCAGCCCGCCGGCCTCAACCTGGCCTGGGCCACCTGCGTGCCGTTGCTTGCCCTCCTCGGCTTGCCGTTCACATTGCTCTCCGGCCCGGTGCTCGCATTCAACGTGCTCACCCTGGCCGCCCCGGCCCTGGCGGCCTGGGGCACGTATTTGCTTTGCCTGCACATCACCGGCCAACGGCTTGCCGCTTTATTGGGCGGCCTGCTGTTCGGCCTCTCCTCCTATGAAATGACCCAGGCTTTCGACCATCTGAACCTCGATTTCACGGTGTTCATTCCTCTGTTTGCGCTGGTGGTATACCGGCGGGTGGATGGCTCAATCGGCCGGGCCGCAGGGATCGTGCTGTCGGCCATTCTGCTCTGCGCCGAATTTCTCATCTCCGCCGAAATTTTCGCCACCCTTGCCATGCTCAGCGCGTTCGCCTGGCTGTCCGCATACTGGCTGGTTCCGGCAAAGCGGCTGTCGCTGCGCCGCCTTGCCCCGGATGCGTTGCTTACCGCCGGCCTCGTCATCGCCGTGCTTTCGCCCTATCTCGCCGCGATGTTTTTCCGCGGCCGCGATACGTTTCAACCGGCCTTCTGGCCGATCAATTTTTCCATCGATCTGCTCAACCTCATCATCCCCGGTCCTGGCGCGGCTTTGGGCGGCGGTGTTTTCTCAGGCGTCAGCAGCCGGTTTCCGGGAGACGCCGATGAGCAATCCGGCTATCTCGGCCTGCCCCTGCTGCTCATCATCGTTGCCTACGCAATTCAAAACCGCCAATCAAGCGGCGCAAAATTCCTTTCGGTGATGCTGGCGGCGGTTATAATCGCGGGCCTGGGGCCAAGCCTGCGCATTGCCGGTCTGCATACCGGCATTATCCTCCCATGGGCGCTTGTTCTGCATCTTCCGCTCATCGCCTCGGCACTTCCCGCCCGGATGACCCTGTATTCATCGCTGCTCGCCGCCGTCATTGCCGCAAGCTGGATCGCCGCCGGCCGTGATGAGCGCGCCCGCCGCATCCGCGCGCTCTGCGGCGTTTTCGCGCTGCTTACTCTGGTGCCGGTCAAACACCCAGTCACGGTAGCGCCGTATTTACCATTTTTTCAACCCGGTGTGCCAAACGCCGCCCTGGGTGTTATGCCCGTCGTCATGATCTTGCCTTTCGGCATAGGCGGCTATTCTTCATTCTGGCAAGCGCAGAACCAATTCGGTTTCGTGCAAACCGGCGGCTATCTCGGCTTCCCGCCGCGTTCCATGCTGGCCTACCCGGCCGTCATGCAATTATTCGCCGACACCCCCTCCAGTCATTTTCAAGCCGATTTCGTCGATTTTTGCCGCGTGACGCACACCCAGTATATCATCGCGACGCGCGGCACGCCGGCCGCGGATTTGGCCGTTCTCGTGGCCCTCGGCTGGCCGGAACGGCGGATTGATGCGGTTTCGGTCTATACGGTCCCTGAACCATGAGCCGCAATGTGACTGACACGCTCATCTCCATCATTGTCCCTTGCTTTAACGAAGCCGAAGGCATTGCGCGTTTCCAAACCACCTTGCTGCCCATTCTTGCAGCGATGAAAGATGTTGGGTGGGAAATCATCTGCGTCGATGACGGCAGCACGGATGCCACGCTGCCCGCATTGATCGCGCTGGCCGCCGACCCGCGCTTCAAAATCATCGAACTTTCCCGCAATTTCGGCAAGGAAGCGGCATTGACCGCGGGGCTGGACGCCGCGCGCGGTGACGCCGTGATCCCGATTGACGCGGATCTGCAGGACCCGCCGGATCTCATCCCCGAAATGGTTGCCGCCTGGCGCAACGGCGCCGAAGTGGTACTGGCAAGGCGCGCGGACCGCTCCACTGACGGCATGATGAAGCGCAAAACCGCCGCGTGGTTCTACCGGCTCCACAACCGTCTCTCAAAAACTAAAATCCCGGAAAATGTCGGTGATTTCCGCCTGATGGACAGGGCGGTGGTGGATGCGCTGAAGCAATTGCCGGAGCGTCAGCGTTTCATGAAGGGCCTGTTCGCCTGGGTGGGCTTTCGCACCGTTACCATCGACTATGTCCGCGCCCACCGCGCCGCCGGTGAATCCAAATTCTCCGGCTTCGCGCTGTGGAATTTCGCGCTGGAAGGCCTCACAAGCTTTTCCACCGCGCCGTTAAAAATATGGACATATCTCGGCGCGCTCGGCGCCTTGCTCACTTTCGCCTATGCCATTTTCATTGTGCTCTACACCATCATTCGCGGCACCGGTGTGCCCGGCTACGCCTCGCTGCTCGTCGCCGTGCTGTTTTTCGGCAGCGTGCAACTCATGAGCATCGGCCTGCTCGGCGAATATATCGGCCGGATCTATCTCGAAACCAAGCAGCGCCCGGCCTATCTCATCCGTAAAACCCACGGCGGAACCGATGGAACATGAAGCCTATCTTGAAATGGCAGCCGTTGAGGACAGGCATTGGTGGTTCCGCGGCCGGCGCGCGATTTTACGTTCGGTGATCAGCAAGCTTCAGCTTCCGGCGCAGGCGCGAATCCTGGAACTCGGTTCCGGGACGGGCGGGAATTTCGCCATGCTCTCGCCGTTTGGGAGCGTCACGGCGGTCGAGCTTGATGAAACGGCGCGGCAATTATCCTCTAGCAAAACAACCACCGTGACGGACATTCGCGCCGGATCGATGCCTGACGATTTGCCGCTGGGTTGCCAAAAATTTGATTTGATCTGCCTGTTCGACGTGTTGGAACATGTCGAGGATGACGCCGCCGCGCTTGCCGTCGTGCGCGGCCGCCTGGCGGCCGGCGGCGCCGCGGTCATCACCGTCCCGGCTTTCGCGAAATTATACGGTCCGCACGACGTGGCTTTGCACCATAAGCGCCGCTACGGCCGCGCCGAGCTGGCGGAAAAATGCCGGCAAGCGGGGCTGGAGGTGGCAAAACTATCCTATGCGAACACGGCGCTGTTTCCGTTGGCATTGCTTGTGCGGCTGGCGGACCTGTTGCTCGGCCGGCGGCGATCCAGCGGTAACGCCTTGCCGCCGGTTTTCCTCAATGAGATTTTTGCGGCAATCTTCTCGGCCGAGCACCATGTTCTCAAATTCATGAACCTGCCCTTCGGACTGTCACTGCTTGCCGTCCTTCGGGCAGCACCAGAGAAAGGATAACCAGCCGCCATGACCCGCCAATCCATCCTCCTCAAATCCCGCCCGAACGGCGCGCCCAGGCCGGCGAATTTCGAACTCGTCGAACAACCCATGCCACTCCCCGGCGAGGCTGAGGTCCTGCTCCGCACCATCTACCTCTCGCTCGATCCCTATATGCGCGGCCGCATCTCCGGCCGCGCCTCCTACGCCGCGCCCATCGAGGAAGGCGGCGACATGATGGGCGAGACGGTCGGCGAAGTGCTCGCCTCGAACGATCCGAAGTTTGAGCCAGGCGATCTCGCCGTCGGCGCCTATGGCTGGGCCACCCACATTGTCTGGCCCGCCGCCCGCCTCACCAAACTAACCCCAGGCGCCGCCCCGCTCTCCACCTATCTCGGCGTGCTCGGCATGCCGGGTGTCACCGCCTATTCGGCCATGAAGGACATCGGCCAGGTCAAACCCGGCGAAACCGTCGTCATCTCCGCCGCCTCCGGCGCCGTCGGCTCGGTCGCGGGGCAATTGGCTAAACGCGCCGGAGCAAAAATCATCGGCATCGCCGGCGGCACGGAAAAATGTATCTTTGTCCAGGAAGGCCTGGGCTTCGATGCCTGCATCGACCACCGCGCCGGCAATCTGGAAACCGAGCTGGACATCAACTGCTCGACCGGCATCGACGTCTATTTCGAAAATGTCGGCGGCGCCCTGCAGCGCGCCGTCTATCCCCGCCTCAACACGTTCGGACGCATGATCATGTGCGGCATGGTTGCCCAATACAACGCCACCGAACCCGAATCCGGCCCCAACCTCATGCAGGTCGTGGCTAAGCGGCTGCGCATCGAAGGCCTCATCGTCTCCGACAAGCCCGAGCGCTTCGCCGAATGGCGCGCCTTGGCCGCCCCCTGGGTGAAAGACGGCTCGCTGCGCTACCGCGAAGACATCGTGGACGGGCTGGATCGCGCCGTCCCCGCCTTCATCGGCCTGCTCGAAGGCAAGAATTTCGGCAAGCTGCTGGTTCGCGTTGGACCGGAGGCCATTTAACGCTACTGTGATCCAGCAAAACAGGAAAATCCCATGCGCGTCAGTGTCATCCAGATGTCGCCGAAATCGGACAAGGCGGAAAACATCGCCCAGGCGAAAATCCTCATCGAAGGCGCCTTCGCGGCCGACAAGCCGGATCTCGTCGCGCTGCCGGAAATCTGGACCTGCCTCGGCGGCGATGTCGAAACCAAATTCGCCTCCGCCGAGCCTCTGCCGCTGGCCGGCTCCGGCGAGACCGGCGGCCAGGCCTATGAATTCCTCCGCGGCGTGGCGATGGCGCATGGTGTGGCCATCCATGGCGGCTCCATCGGCGAGCTGGATGGCGGCAAACTCTACAACACCACCGTCGTCTTCGGCCCGGACGGCGCGGAATTGGCCCGCTACCGCAAAATCCACCTCTTCGACATCACCACGCCGGACGGCATGGGCTACAAGGAGAGCGCCACCTATGGCAGCGGCGATGAAATCGTCACCTGCGATGTCGCCGGCTTCAAACTCGGCCTCGCCATCTGCTACGATCTGCGCTTCCCCGAACTCTTCCTCGCTTTGCGCCGCAAAAACGTCGACCTCATCATGCTCCCCGCCGCCTTCACCCTGCAAACCGGCAAGGACCATTGGGAGGTTCTGCTCCGTGCCCGCGCCATTGAAACCCAAACCTGGTTCGCCGCCCCCGCCTGCACCGGTTCATACACGGAAGCCAGCGGCCAGCTGCGCACCAGCTACGGCCACGCCCTCATCGCCGACCCTTGGGGCCATATCGTCGCCAAAGCCTCGGACGGTCTCGGCTGGGCAACCGCGACCATAGACAAAACCTTCATGGCCCGCATCCGCGCCGACATGCCGGTTCTCGAACACCGCAAACTCGTTTGAGACCGCCCGAGCGAATGATGACCTCATCATGAGTGGGTTCGGTCTCAAAGCGCGTGGGGCTGGCGGGGCGGCCACGCGCACAGCAAAACTGAATAGCAGCGGCCATTTTGAATGGCCGCTGATATGATCAGCATTGCCTTTATCGCGGCCGACACGGACATCGCGATCGCCGCAAGGCAGCGCCTGACCGCGATCTATGGCGACACCACGCCGGAAAATTCGGACATCATCGTCGCCCTCGGCGGCGACGGCCTGATGCTCGAATGCCTGCACAAGGTGCTCGGCACCGCCAAACCCGTCTACGGCATGAATTGCGGCTCGGTCGGCTTCATGATGAACGAGTTCTCGGAAGCCAATCTCGTCGAGCGCCTGGCCCGCGCCCAGCCCAGCATCCTGCATCCCCTGCGCATGCACGCCATCACCGCTTCCGGCGTGGTCGAGGAAGCCGTGGCGCTGAATGACGTCTTCCTGTTCCGCCAGCTCCGCCAGGCCGCCAAAATCCGCATCACCGTGGACCATCGCGAGCGCCTGTCCGAGCTGATCTGCGACGGCGTCCTCATCTCCACCCCCGCCGGCTCAACCGCCTACAATCTCTCCGCCCACGGCCCCATCATCCCGCTTTCCGCCAACCTGCTGCCGCTCACCCCCATCTCCGCCTTCCGCCCCCGCCGCTGGCGCGGCGCTCTGCTCCCCTCCACCGTCGATGTCCTCTTCGAAATCCTGGAAGCCGATAAACGCCCGGTCGCCGCCGTGGCCGATTTCACCGAAGTCCGCAATGTCGTCTCCGTCGCCGTCAGCGAAGACCGAACCATCAGCGCCACCGTCCTCTTCGACCCCGACCGCGCCCTCTCCGAGCGCATCATCACCGAACAGTTCACGGTGTGATTTCCCAGATTTCGTTGACACCTAACAATCATCCCCTCAAATTGCGGGTATGAGCGATATTCGAAAGGGCCGATCCTGCGGAACGAGCCGGCATTCTCGCCCTGATGATGTTTCCCAAGCCCCGCGCTTAGCCCTTTACTGACCACTGTCGACTGACTACTGACGACTGAATGGCCACGCACTACTACACCGTCACCTGGGACCAGCTCCACCGCGACGCGAAAGCCTTGGCCTGGCGCCTGCACGAAAAAGGCCCCTGGACCGGCATTGTCGCCGTCACCCGCGGCGGCCTCATCCCCGCCGCCATCATCGCCCGCGAGCTTGAAGTCCGGCTCATCGAAAGCGTCTCCATCGTCACCTATGAAGAGGAAACCATCGGCAAGCCCCAGGTCACCAAGCTCCCCTCCGCCGCCGGCGACGGCACTGGCTTCCTGATCATCGACGACCTCGTCGATTCCGGCGCCACCGCCAAGGTGGTCCGCAACCTCCTGCCAAAGGCGCATTTCGCCACCGTCTACGCCAAGCCCGCCGGCAAGGCGATGGTGGACACGTTCATCACCGAAGTCTCTCAGGATACCTGGATTCTCTTCCCCTGGGATACCGAGCCGCAATTCATCGCCCCGCTCGCCCGCAAGCCTTAACGGGAAAACAACTACAGATAGCACAACTTTCCGCCGAATCATCTGCTTCGAGTTGAATACGTTAAAAATCTGTCCGGATCGCGATTCTTTATGGAATTTCACGGTAGACTGTGAGCATTAAGCCAGTGTCATGATGCCGCCGGCGCGCCGATGATCCGTGGGGCGGCCGCCGTATTTGGATGGGGGAGACGGCGTGGCTAGACCCGATGGAAACATCATGAGGCGCATCGACCGCTGGTTTCCGGACCGTCAGGTGCTCATCCGCGGGCCCAACAAAATCTCCGCTTTGATGATCTCGCAGCGCCAGCAGGTTTGCGGTGTGGCGGCGCTGATGCTCTGCGCAATCTGGCTGGCCGGCGCGACGGTCGGCATCGCCGCCTCCTACAGCACGGAATCGAAAGCCGCTTGGAACGAACAGCGCCTGGAACGCGCGCAGGCCGATAATCAGGCCACCATAGACCGGGTCACCGCCGAATGTGTCCGCCTCGCCGAGGAGCGGGACCTGGCGGTCGCGCAGGCCGATAAAATCCGCGATGTCGCGGTCGCCCAGGCGGATAAGGTACGCGATGACGCGGTGGCGCGGGCGGATGCGCTCCGCGACCAGGCCGTCACCCAGGCCAAAATCGCCGCCGCCGATAATAATGAAATCACCGAACAGCTGATCAGGCAGACCCAGGCGACGATCGGGCATGTCGAAACCATCATCAAATCGACCGGGCTAGACCCGGACCAGCTGGCAAAGCTGCCCGGTACACCGGACCGGGAAGCCGGCGTGCCGGAACCTTCGCCGCTGGCGTCACTCAATGCCGGAAATCCGGGCCTGAGCGCCGCCGATTTTGGCCGCTCGAACATCCTGTCCCAGGAAATCAGCCGCCTGCAATCACTGGGCAATCTACTTCAGCAAATGCCGTTAATCGCGCCGGTCGCCGAAGTCTCCATTTCCAGCCCGTTCGGCTACCGGCCGGACCCCTGGACCGGCGCCAGGGAATTCCATGTCGGCATCGATATCCGCGGTGCCATCGGCTCACCGGTCTATGCCACCGCGCCCGGCGTGGTCACCTACGCCGGCGTCTCCACAGGCTATGGCAACCTGGTCATCATCGATCACGGCTATGGGCTGACGACGCGTTATTCGCATCTGCAGAAAATCCTGGTATCAATGGGCACCGCGGTCACCGAGCATCAGGAAATCGGCCTGCTCGGCAATACCGGCTGGAGCACCGGACCGCATCTGCTCTATGAGACCCGCGTCGACGGCCAGCCGCAGAATCCCCTCAACTTCATAAAGGCGACCCCCTGACATGCTAAGACGCCATACGCCGACGCCGGTCCCATCTCAGGTCAAAACGAATGAGCCGGTGCGCCCGCTGCACCGCCAATCCAACGTCCCCTCAATCGTCAGCTCCGAGATGACGATTCATGGCGACCTGCAAAGCTCCGGCGATCTGCAGATCGAAGGCACGGTGGTCGGGGAGATTGAGGTGGCCAAGCTCGTCATCGCCGAGGGCGGCACGGTTTCCGGCAATATCGTCGCCAAGGACGTGCGCATCTGCGGGGCGTTGAACGGTTCGGTGCGCAGCGTGATGATCACGCTTACATCCACGGCGCGGGTGGTGGGCGATCTGCATCACGAGGTGCTCGCCATTGAGGCTGGCGGCCAGCTGGAAGGCATGTCCCGCCGCTGGGTCCCCGGCAGCAGCCAGGAACCCATGCTGTCCGCGCCGGAAAACGAGCCCGCCAGCAACAACGCCGCCTACCACGCCGACCCCACCGCCGAACAACGCGCCGCAGAGTAAGTTTTCAGTGGTCAGTTGTCAGTTGTCAGTGGCCATCCCGTCATTACCGCGAAAGCGGCAAAATTCTCCATTCTGACCACTGACCACTACCTTCCCATCGCCGCCAGCATGAACCGCCGCTTCAACCGCGGCATCCGGTCCACCGCCGCCAGCCCCAAATCCCGCGCCAGCCGCACCGCCGGGTTGCCGGTGGAAAACAGCCTGTCCAGCGAATCAGTCGCCGCCAGCATCAGCAAATTCTTGCCCCGCCGCTCGGCCTGATACGCCGCCAGCACCGCGGCATCGCCCTGATCATCCGCGCCGGCCAAAAGATCCGCCAACGCCAGCGCATCCCGCAAGCCCAGGTTCAGCCCCTGGCCGGCAATCGGGTGAATCCCATGCGCGGCATCCCCCACCAGCGCCAGCCGCTTCGCCGTATACCGCGCCGCATGCATCGCCGAGAGCGGATAGGTCCAGCGTCTCCCAATCAGCTTTATGCCGCCCAGTTGTGGCCCCAACCGCTTTGCCACCTCGCGGGTGAACCGCGCATCATCCAACTGCCCCAGCCGCGCCACGATTTCCGTCGTATCGGTAAACACAATGGCGGAAAGGTCAGGCTCCGCTTCCGTCGCGCTCATCGGCAACTGGGCGAACGGCCCGCCCGGCAGAAAATGCTCCAACGCCACGCCCTCATGCGGCTTTTCATGCGCAATGGCGCACACCACGGCGGATTGCCGGTAAGGTATGCGCGTGACCGGAATCCCGGCCTGCCCGCGCAGCCGGCTCTCCCGCCCATCCGCCGCCACCACCAGCCGCGCGGTAAACGCAGCGCCGCCCTTAATGGCGATCCGCGCGGAATCCTCATCAAACGTCACAGCCGCCTCCGCCGGCGCCAGAAGCAAAATATCCGGGTGACCATGCAACTTCCGATTGATCGCAATCCGCAGCGCCCGCGCCTCGATAATCCAGCCGAACGGCTCCTCGCCCACCGCCGCATGGTCGAAATGCAGCTGCAATGGCGAGGCCGGGCGGCCAACCTTGCCGTCGGTGACGCGGATATCCAGGATCGGGCAGGGCTTATAGGGCAAGGCGTCCCACAATCCAGCCTCGTCCAGCAGCCGGCGGCTGCCGGCGGCGATCGCATAGGCCCGCCCATCAAAATCCGGGTGCTCCATGGGCGGCAGGGCGGCCTTATCCACCAGGGCAACGCGCCTGCCGGATTCGGCAAGTTTACAAGCCAGCGCGCCCCCCACCGGCCCGGCGCCGATGATGGCAACGTCAAAAGAATTTTGAATCCTCATAAGCCGCTAATGTGGCACCTTCCCGCGCCGGCGCAAGCTTGTATGCAGCAACCGCGAATCGGCGCAGGCGCCCCGCATTGCTTAATTTCTGCTCATTTTTTCGCTCGTGTATTGAGCAGCGCCGTCTCCATGAACGCCAGTTAACCCGCACGACTCGTTCTCATCCCGTTTGCATAAAATTTGGCACAAAAGGTGCAAGACGGGACCAAGAATGTAACGCGGCCGTGAACCCGCGCTTACGTTTTTGTGCAACACACACGGCTGGGACAGTGGAGACGAGATAAATGATAGTTCAAGCACTACCGGGGAATTTCCTCGATACGGGCGACAATGCCTGGCAGCTCACATCGGCGACTCTCGTCGGTTTGATGAGCATTCCGGGCCTCGCCTTGCTTTATGGCG
>Ga0116226_10004535_pt1 | contig 12327 bp, 15 predicted proteins | sample S1TSphfallax_FD_89692 | JGI IMG/M metagenome (GOLD analysis project Ga0116226, IMG submission 89692) | Host-associated microbial communities from peat moss isolated from Minnesota, USA - S1T2_Fa - Sphagnum fallax MG | ecosystem: Host-associated > Plants > Peat moss > Unclassified | place: USA... | reverse complement strand
CAAGGCATCTACGACGTTGTTCGCGCCATGTCTTGTTCGCACCTGGTAAGTGCGCTCGAACAAAAATGCATTGACATACTTGCGCACCAGCGCGTCCCGCTCAATGCAATTGGCTCACTAAGCGAATACATCGGAACGTCGACGCCGCATGTGCTGATGCTGGACGAGCTCGACCGGGCTCTACTCGCGCACCGTCCGAATATCGCGGCGCGATTTTTGGCTGGACAGGGGCGACAGCGTGCTGTCCCGGCGCACGCGCGCCTGACACGTAGTCATTTCAAACTATCGAATTGAGGAGTCACATGGCAATCACTCGCAGAGTCCGTTTCAACGGCACCAAGCTGCACGTCACTGCATATTCGTCAGGGCGTATACATATTCACGTACTCAATGCTTTCCGTTGCCAGCGACCGATCAATCCGCGAAGCCGTGTCGGAAAGAGAGCGAGCGAATTGGTAAAGGCTACGATGCCACCAGAGTACTTCAAGCGTTCTGTCTGGCCGTCGCGTCCATAAATACCGTTATCGTGCGACAGCGTTTTAGATAGTCTATTCACTTGCTGAATCCGGTACGCGCATCTACCATAATGCGTGATCCCGCCAATCCGAGAAGCCATGACAACTTACTCAAATGCAGTACGCCTGACCAGATATGTTGCCGCGACAATCGGGATCTTCTTTGGCATTAGCTCACTCGGCGGCCTCACACTTGGACTGTCGGTACCAGATGGCCTGTTTCTGGCTCTTGGTTGTCTTTCTGCGGGCATTACAACATCTAGCTACGTCTGGTGGCATTTCGCTAAAGTTGAGCGCCATGTGCTTGGTTCCAACCTCCTGCTGCTGTTTTCCTTTGCGTTGACAAGTGGCGCTGCGGTCGATGCCTCGGTATCTTGGGCGCTTTGGCGCATCGGGTATTCGATGGCTTTGGGACCCGTGCGCGATGGTCATATGGCTGAGGTATACTGGATCGGACCCGGCCTGGCCTTGATGGCGCTGGTGTCCTGGACGATGCTGAAGCGGTTTTCAGAGGATTAGCCGTCGAATACCCGAATGCGTTTCCACGGCCACTTCGACCGTCAACCGCGCGTGAGACACGCACATATGAAGATCAATAGATCGTTAGGTTAGCGATGACACAGGCGGCTGGCCAGCTTTGGCGAATTCGCGATCGGCAAACCATGCGACAGTACCGGCACCGCCAAACCTTCGAGCGCATCAACTAACAAAAAGAAAAACCCGCGCCGTCGAAACGGAGCGGGTTAGTAATTCACGGTCGGCAAGATATTTGGAACGACCATCATCTAATAATCCATCAGACTCGGTTGCCAGACGCCCCTGTAAGCTACGCCACGGTTTCGCGCGACTTCCGAGATATTCCTGGTGATGGGATCGTCGCGATCGCCAACACGGCCGGGCAGTAGTCGATCTGCAGCCATGGCGATGGGATTGCCGTTGACCAGCTCCCGCGTAATCATTTTCCAACCCGGATTGAGACTGGGGCCGACGTTTTGTATGCAATAACCCACGCGCAGACGCAATTCGTAGTCCGATAGTTCACGAATTTCCCAATCGATTTCGTTCGTTGCCAACTTAACGACCCCGATACGCCTGGCAAGTTCCGGAATGACTCCCCACACTAAACGCGCTTCGTAAGTTAAATGCCATGCCGATACCGGAGCAAGCTCTCGGACGTCTTCATTGTAGGGATAAGACGAGCATGCACGCGCTTGCCTGGCCAGTTTCAGGATCTCATTGGCCAGCCAAATATCGGTCAATCCATGAAGTCTGGTGATTTCGTTCTGTTCCGTCTCTGCGCGCGCGCATGCGGCCGCAAATTGGGGGTTGATGTTACCGAGCTGCCATTTGGACCGGTTTGCCATGATATGTCTCCTTCAAAAAATGCCCGGCCAATCGCCGAGTAACCGGGATGTGACGGCAAAAAATTCCCCTCCGATTTCAATCAGCAGGGTAATAGCATTGGCGTTTTCGAAGAAATGGGAGGGGGGCAAAATCCGAGGTGCTGCAACTAATATACCAGCAATGTTCTCGCACGAATAAATGAGACCGAACGATCTCGATATTTGAGACTCTGTAGACGGGTTCCGTTTTTAAAGCAGGATAGTCCTTATTCAGGACTGGCCTTAATAAGGCGGGCCGAATCGGTGGTGGTGTATCGATGAACGTGTTTTGTGAAATTCAGGTCGCGCATCATTGGTTTGCGGTTTACAGATTAAATTGGTATATTAGTTGCATTACTAGCCGACCGATCATGTCAACTATCACATCCGCCGACCACGCTGGCCGAATAGCAGCATTCGCCGAATTTGCGAAGTCTCAAGAGTTCATAGCTATGTCGCTGCGAAAAAAACCATCTGTGGACAATCAGGGGAATCCCGTAAAGCCGCCAGAGCTGCGCGAATCGACGCTGGCTATTTACTGCTTCATGTTCGGAAAATTCTCGCTCTGGATGGCCGACCAAAAGCTGACTTTGCTCGACCTTGACGCTGGCGATATACGTCGCTTTCTCGATCGGAAAGAAGACGGCATGCGCCAGCTCACTGGCGCCACAGTACGCCGCCAGTACCTCACTTTGATCGAACGCTTCTACAAACACCTCAAAGTAAGTCCCAATCCAGCCTCGGCGCTACTGCTCCATCGCGATAAGCACTCCGTAGCCGGTGCCGGCGGCAAAAACAAGGAGAAGGTCGTCTTGACGCCTGCCCAAGAGAAAGCTTTCATGGATGCCTTACCGGATGCACCATTGAAACCGCTAGCGCCGTTCGATGGTTGGGTGGCCAGACGTGACCGCGCGATGCTCGCAATGATGCTCGGTGCCGGACTCAAGGTTTCGGAAGTCATCGGCCTGTACACTACAAACATCAAAAAGGCCCTCGAAGATGGGACCGTACCGATCGAGATCAGTTCGGCCAATACCGGAGGCACGGGCGATAGGCACACGGCGTTGTTGCGTAAGTTCGCCGCACCGGTAGTGCTCGAATGGGTCGTGGAACGTAAGCGCCTGAGCAAACCTATAAAAGGGGAGCCGTGCATTCCCGGCAAATTGCTCTTTCCTGCCGCAGACGGCACCGCGCTCAACAAATCGACCGTGTTCCGGAAATCCAAGGCGACATTCGCGACTGCCGGCATCGACGTAGATCACACCGGTGGCCGCACACTCCGCAACACGCACGCCGTACGCGAGTTGGACGAGGGCGGGAGCGCTAAGTCTGTCAAAGAACAGTTGGGACATCGACAAATGCGATCTACGATGCCTTATGTCGAAGCGCACAATCGACGCGTACGCTTGAATAAACCAGTCCTGCAACTCGTCAAGCCGTCTCCCATCTCCGACAAGGAATGAGGTAGACTGAACAATCCACTATTCGCTTTGCTTAAGGACCGTCATGGGAGAAGCTAAACGCCGCAGCGCCGAAATCGCGGCCATGAAAGAGCGCGTCAACAACTGGAGGGTCACGCTGACGGCCGAAGAAAAATTCATTTGCGACCTCGCCGAGCGCATAGATGAACGCCTGGTGCGCGGCCGCTCGTTCACTGAAGGGTGCTATAACCTGTCTTTCTTTATGGCCGACTATTGCGCACGCGCCGGCATCAACGTCGATCCTGTTGTCGGCTTCGTCAACGATGGCAGTTGGCCGGGTATGACGTCGCACGCCTGGATCGAATATCAAGGCAAAAAAACCGACACATCGCTAACACTCACTTCCAATTCAAAGGCGCAGCCATCGGGCGGCCTGCTTGTGCACGATTTTCTCCTGACCAAAGGCGTCGCTGCGTACACCTACCACCGCGACGATTCAGCAGCTGCAAAGGAAGGCATCGAATGGATGCGCGGCGATCCGGAATTGGCGAGCGTATGGGTTCGAAAGCTCGCTGAACACAAGTTCATGTATGACATTGCGCAAAACCGGGATTTTGCGCGATACTTTGACGCGGCGCCACCGCAAGTCCGCTACGATGCCTTGGCCAGGATAATCGAATGATCGCTCGATCGCTCATTTAGGTAGGGACGTCCAATTACCTTGCCGGTTTCCGGGTCGAAGACTAGCACGTCAAGCAAAGTATGATCGATCTCCCAACAGTCCAGGATTTGCCTGACCTGCATTTCCGTCGCAGCGACGCGGCTGTTCAAGTCGGCGACGCGCTTGCCGAAGCGGGCGCGATCAGCCAGGTACGGATCGAGCCGCTCGACGTAGCGGTAGACGGAGGAGCGGCTCGGCAGCTCCAGCCGGGCAGAAGGCGCCGCGTCCCTGTTGTGCTGCTCGATACGGTCCTTGAATTCCCTCCACACTTTCAATATTGAAGCGCGCTCGGGCTTGAGGTACTCCTCGTTGATCACATCGAGTAGCATTTCCTCGATATCGCCCTCGATGACGGCCTTGCGGCCTTTCTGCCAGTGGTGAGGGACAAGCCGGACGACACACCGTGTCAAGCGATAGGTCAGCACCCAACGACATACGTCGCCAGCGAGGGTGACGTCCGGGATGTAGATCGAGGGAATGCCAGCGACGACGATGGGCTCGCGTACTGGCTGCACGGTGTATTCGCGTACCAACGGAGAGAGCTCCAAGAGGCGCTCAAAACCCTGTTCCCCCTGGGATTCCCACGCGGCCACGATGGGGTTCTTGATTGAAGGGCTGAGGCCACGGGAGTGACCGCCGCTTCGTGTGACAACTTTTCTGACTGCCATGTAAATCTCCTTTTTCCGCGTAAAGCGGATACATCACGGGTGTCGCTGGCGAAAAAATGCGCGAAGAGACCCGTGGCCGCGTGGCATTTTTGCCAAAGCGGTTGGTTTTTACGGCAAAAGGGGATTGACTCGGGAGAAAACTTCGTTATACTTTGACGTGTGCGCGTCAGTAGTACACCTTGTTTTCCGAGGTCGAAGCCAACCCCCTAGGGTTGGCTTTTTTGTTTACGCTCTATATTTTGTCCGGTCTGTAGTTACGTCCTTCCTTTTACGCCCTTTTGCCCCTGTTGCCCCTACCAAGGGGCAATGTTAAATCGTCGGAAGATGTGCTTAATTGCTCGAAAATGGGCATTTTGTGAACAGCTATAGTAGGTGGTTAGCTGCAATTTTTGCTGAATAGCACATGCCGTCTCCGATTTTTTTGTTTTGGCGGCGCTACTCACAATCAACGCATCGTTCTGCGGCATCGCGATTAGCGCCGCCTGCCCCAAGATACGTCGAACGCAGTTCATTACGTAGTTACATTGTTTCTCGTGGTAGCTGTCGACTCAGCGCGCATCAGGGGCGATTTATCGCCATTAGATGGATTTGGAGGTTAGATCATTCACACGATGATCAGCTTCTGGCTCAAAGTCATCCATCTGACCATTCTTACGACTGGTGAAGCAGGTTACGCTCACAAGGTTCTTCGGAATTTTCCTGACAGGCATTGCGATCATTCAGAGCAGACCTGAGTTCGTTATCTTTATACGGCCAATCCAAGAGCAACAAGCTGTCAGTTGCGGCAAGTGAATGTTATGAAACGCTTGAGGAAGGTCAAGCAGATTCTGAATTTGCATAACCCTGTCGATAGGCACATCCCGTCCTTTGTTTGCATCGTTTCATGCCGGCGTTGAATTTGGCACCGCTCCCGGACATTTGCATCAATGTCCGGATTATGTCCGGAGGGGCAGAACATTGATCGGTGCGTGATCTGCCCAAATCCTGTCTTTTCAAAGACTTATGAGGCGGCTGCAGGCGCGGCAGTTCCGTTTGTATGTCCGGCAAATGTCCGGATCGTGACCGAGGAGGGTATTATCGACGTTGGACGGATGTCAAAAATTAGGATAATTTGTCGGTAATTTGCGCTTGGGTAGTACGCGGCCAGCATCTATCCAAGGTCGATCATTCGCAAGTGCCTCGCGCAGCTATGGATCTTTCCATATCTTCCAAGGAAACAGGCTTGGTTGGCTTGCGCAAGATAACCTTGAGTGCTTGGACTGAACTGGTAGCCGCAACGATTGCGAATTGGCCCTCACTGATCTCGACGAACTCGATGCGACTTCCGGTTTCGAGTTTCAAGGCTTTACGGACTTCCGCCGGAATTGTGACTTGGCCTTTGGAGGTGAGTGTCGCTGTTGCCATATGAACCTCAACGAAATAATGCTCGCTTATCGAGGGATGTACCCTTCCTCAAGAACGGCCCCGGAACTTGCATCTATTGTGAATCGGGTCTTTGTGCCACGCATAGCGGGGTTAGACTCAATACTGTAGCTCTTAATTTTGCCTAACCATCCACGTCGCTGGATGACACTGAGGGGTTCAACTAAACCCCAGCCTTTCTCCATCGCCCGCGCACGGGCGATTGCTACAGCTTCATCTTGGGTGATCATTTTTGTGGAACTGGCCCGTTTGAAACGGAAACCTTAAATATACTCCCGCCAAGCACGATTGTCCCAAGTGCCGTTCCTTCGGAGATCAATTGCGAAACGGTTACATAGCCACAGCGCAGCGGAAAACGTAAAGCATAAAGCGCGCTTGCAAAGCCGTTGAACCGAAGTTGCGAATAGCCCTCGGCCAAAGCCTCCTCAAGATATTTTAGCAACGCAGATCGACTGTACGCACTGATATTCAACTCTGCCCGCAATTTGAGGAAAGGCCCCATTCGTGGAGAGAAGAACCTGTGAACCAGCTCGTGATAGAGCGTGAGTTGTTGTTCGCTCAGCGATTGATTGCGTGATACGAGAATCACGCCATATTCATCAGTTGTTCCTAGATAACCACCGGCAATAGTTGCTGGGCGGCTGACGTTAAGTCCGCTGGTCGCAGGAGGTTCTTTGACTTGGATACGAGGATAAACTTGTGGCCGCCCACGTGCGAATATTGTTTGTGCCTGACCTCGAAGCAACACGGCCTGAATGGCTGACATCCCCAGAACGGTTACAGCACGCGCAAAGTGCTTGCTGGCGGCATCTAACTCCTGGTCGGATTGGGCTTTTGTGGCAATTGTCGCAAAATCGTAGAGTTCCTTCGCGCCATCAAACACGCCGAACCCCAAGGTGAATGCGCCCACCACAAGCAAGACCGCATCAACGATCTCTCCCACACCAAAAAAATGTGACCCGGCCCAGACAACCAAGGTACCTGTAAGAATCGCAAGCGATTCTGGTTGCAACATTTGACTAACGACTTGGCCCGCGTCGGCAGGCAAAATAGATATGGAACGGCGCATTGCCTCCCCAACCTTGTCTTTCGGCGACATCGCGTTTGTGCGATCCATCACGGCGGTTGATGCCATTAACTCTCCATTCAGTAAATTTTCTCGGACATCAAAGTTGCGTTAATGCCCAACGACGCACACCTGCATCACAGGAACGACCGATAAAGTCGTCGATCATGCATGTGACAAAATAATCAAAATACAATTGAATATTTAACATCATATCAGAAAAGATGACTTTTTGTACACACGTATGCAGCAGCGCTATCGTTGAGCATCAAGCCTTGAAGGTCAGCAACGGCGATAATCGCGCAATGGGGCTGACCAATCCTTCTTCTACCTGCGACTGAATCACTGGACCTATCGGCTTGTATGCACTGGGCGCTTCCTCAATCCGCCGTTCTTCCTTCAGCGTGATGCACTCAAATTGGCGCGGCGGCTGCAATGGCCCGCCGTGCTTAGCCTTCCACGACATTTCCATGCGCGACACCGCGCGGCCGGCACCGTGACTTGCAGAACTGGCCCAACGCTCGTGCCCGAGGCCATCAAGCAGATAAGAGTCGTCACCCATCGAACCTGGAACCAGCAATGGCTGACCGGGATGTGCCGGCGTCGCGCCTTTACGATGCACGTTGCCGGTGGCCTCGCTAAGGACAATGTTATGCGGGACGTCGCAAACGAGTGGCATCGCGACGTCACCATATATCTGCCGAATACGTTGTCGAACCAATTCCATGACCAGCGCACGATTCGCGTCCGCATAATGCGCGGCGGCGTGCATGGCACTTAGGTACTCGTGCGCAAGCGGGCCGACCAAGCCATATAGCCCTGATTCTGGATGCTTGAGGCCTGCCGGCCAAGCCGCTTTCGCGCGATCCATCCAGCGCTGACCCACGTAAAAACCGACGTCGCGAGAGCCTGTATGCACCATCACGGCAATTTGTCCCGACCGAACACCAAGTTCGTAGGCACGATGCCGATCCAGCACTTCAGCAACGGTTTGGATTTCACAAAAATGGTTGCCGGAGCCAATAGTTGCCAACCCCGGGTCGCGCAGGACGCCACGACGCGTATCCTGCAGCACCTCCGGCGCATTGCCTGCGTTGCCCTTGACGTGCGAAGCGACAAACAGCCTTTCAGTCTCAACATTGACCTGGTCAAAATTCAAGGTCGAAAACAATCCCCCAGGTGATTTGCGCATGACTTCCCAGAAGGCGCCAAGCCCATCATTGAAGAGTGCAGTCATTGCCGCCGGAGTTGTTGGCACGTTGCGTGTGCCTTCGAGCAGGTCGCCCTTGAGCAATTCGACCAAGTGCGGTTTCTTCACCAGAAATTGTTCGACCGACAGATCGAGAACATGCAGACGCATTCCGCAATTGATATCCGTGCCTACCGCTTGGGGAATCACAAAATCGTGGCTGGTGACCAGGACACTGCCAACGGGGACTGGCGAACCCGGATGGAAGTCTGGTGTTGCACAGGCGCGGCATACATGACCGCCGTCAGGGTGGCGCACGCCAGCAAATGCCAATAGCTGGCTGATTGCTTTCGCTTCCAGCGGCAGCGATTGTGGAAGCAAAATTTCAGCTTCAACTTCGCGACGGGTTGCGGAAGAAACGCGGATGATGTTGCCAGTGCGCTCAGCAATAATGCCTTGTGACGCAAGGGCTTTGGTCAGCCTTTGGGCCGACACAGGGTGTTTTACAGGGAATTTCATAGGCTGCTTTCAAGACGTAAGAAATCGCACCTCGTCAGAGGCGGTTTCTTCAGAGGCAGCAGCCCGTACAACGAAGAATGCGCGCAGTGTATCATGACAAGATTGCGTGCGCAAATGACAATACCTGATGACACCGCCAATTTATTTGAAGTCGCGAGCGGTCGAGAATCCTCGCGAGCTGTTTGTTTATCTACGCGATTCCATTGCCTGGGATGAGCGCATGCGCGCCCGCAAGACGGCAAGCTTTGGCGTTTCCTACGACTATTCGCAAATCAGTTATCCGCAGGTCGACATGCCGGCGCAATTGGCGGCGTTATGTGGTTTGGTCGAAGAAGCGCAAGGATTTCGCCCCAACAATTGCCTGCTCAACTATTATCTCGACGGAAATTCATCGATGGGATTTCACTCGGACTCCAGCGAGGATCTTGCGCCTGGAACCGGCGTCGCAATTATTTCGCTGGGGGCGACACGGTCCATTGTCTTTCGAAGCAAGGCAGATAAGGCGTGCGAATTTTCCTATCCGCTGGAAGACGGTTCGCTGCTGTATATGACGCAGGAAATGCAAGAGCATTGGTTGCATGCCATTCCCAAGGAAGTAGATGTAGGCGAACGCATCAGTCTGACGTTTCGCCATATCTTGAAATAATTGGGATGGCATCCCAAAAAAAGTTGTCTATTCACGACCGTCGTCGAGATGCATCAATTTTAGCAATTGCTTGCCATTACGGTCCAACGCGCTTTTTGTTTCAGCGGCCGTGGCGCCCCATAGACTGCTGAGCTTGCAGACGGTATCGTCTGCACTCCATGGCATGACGGTCTCTCCCGCGACTTTCGCGAACGGCCCGTCGCTTTCAGTGACCACCCTGTTGCGCGGCATGCAAGCCGCCAACGTCCGGCCGCCCGCGGATTCCAACATTGCCGGTCCGATACTGAACCAGCACCCACAAGCAACTGCGGCCTTCAATTCTGCCTGAGTTCCCGAAAACCAATGCATGACGGCTGTGCCGTACCCTGGATATTGTTCAAGTTCAGCAAGAACCTCTCGGACAGCTCTACGTGAGTGTATGCTGAGCGTGCGCCCCCCCAGTTCAGCGCTGCGCGCAATTACAGCCCTGAAGATGCGGCGCTGAACGTCGAAGTGAGGCTTGAATCGAGGGGATCCATCAAGGCCGACTTCACCGACGGCTTTGACGCCGGCCATCTGCTCCAACAACAGATCCAACTCAAGAGATCTTTCGTGGGCAATTTCAGGATGAAGTCCTGGGGTGATAAGCACAGTCGGCGAACTTCCCAAGACGCGCGAAGTGGCCTCGAACGCTTTCGGACTTGTGGTGACCAACCAAGTGAATTCGTTTCGGCGAGATGCTTCCTTATATACCTCCCGTGCTTTCGGGTAAAGGTCTAGGTGACAATGAAAGTCCATCACAGAAGTCCGTCCGCTTGAAGAAGCGCTTCGAGTTCGTCAATCCCCGACTGGAGCATCTGTTTGTATGCTGCGCGTTCGACTAGAGGGGCAAACGCCAAGGTAGCACCTAGGAAGCTACTCAGCCCTTTGTCGTGAACGGCGAGAACTGCCAGCGCTGCAGCCATCGGATCATCAGGGCTGCCTGCCTTGTCTGAGCCAACCAGAGTCGGGTAAACGTATCGCGTGGTGTCGCGCCCTGGCCCCCAAGCGAGAAACGCGCCCTTACGAATCATGCAAGGAACACATCTGCCGCAGTGCGTGCGGTTGTACGTCCGGAATCGCCCACAACTTGTCGAATCCGCTGCCCAACTACTCAATAAATTCTGATCCATGCACTCTCGAAGCATTTGCCCTTTGGTCTTGAAACGATAGGGTAATTCGAGTTGAACATTTGCGCCGACGCCATCAAGTAACTCCTGAAGCATTCCGATAAACTGCGGATGTGTCGTGCGTGTGCTCAGGCTTCCGACCCGGCCAGGAACGAGAGGAGGGTTGACGCTAATGAAGCCGTTCTCAGGAACGAAGATTTGGACGGGTGCGCCAGCAATCCTCGTAGTGGCAAGAACTGCGAAGGCATAGAATGCCAGCGACCGGCCTCGAGTTGAAGTTTCCCGTCTGCCAGTGAAGCTGATACCGTGGCTCCACTGCATGTGCGTTGCACCGGCTCCTAATGCAGCTGCATACCTTCGTTGTCGATCCGAGTCTTCATGCGCCAATTGAGAAACCAATAAAGGACTGCGTCCTTCGGATACGAGGTTTATACCGCCAATGAGGCTATCGAGACCTCCAGATAGCAATGAGACGCAATCACGATCAAGCTGTTCCGACCGTCCATTTGGCGGGGCTATCCCTCCCGCCACAAAATGAAGCGTCCAGTAGTCACCGGTCAATACCTTGAGCATTGACTCGATGTGGGCTTTCCAAGGTAGCCAACGCAACGGCTCGCAGAGCGCGACAGTGAGCTCAATGGTTCGAGTCCAACCGTCCGCGCTCGCGTTTCGAAGGCAAGCCAGGTCAGCGGCGCAGGCAGATAGGCATAGTTGGACAAAGTCCCACACTTGGACGCTCGGCGCGAAGCCTTTGCGTTTCAGGGTCCCTCGCCAGCCTCTGGCGATGGTGCCAACGCCAGCACGTCCGGCATTCTTAAAAAGCGTGAAAGCACGCTCTCCCTCCCTAAGCGTCGCCGGTAAATGTTCGACTGACGTACACAAAATTTTCATCATGCGGCAAACACCTCCAGCGCGGATTGCAGCACTGCGCGCGCGAGACGTTTCGGGTTAAGTTCGGTGGCCCCCATCCGTTCCATCACAACGCGGACTTCTGACTGCACATACTCTCTGACGTCCTTTCGGTATAACTGAATCTGTTGTGGGTCGTATTTTAGGCGTTCGTAGGTTTGCCCCAGTTGGAGATCCATACGATTGCAGACGTCGTTGGCAATCGTGATAGCCATCACATCATGAATCTGCGCGTCGGTGAGGGCGAAGATATTGATATCTGGATTTAATTCGTAAAGCTGGCCAAGAGATTCAACCGCGGCATTGCGCAACGACTCATCGTCCACGCTACCCGTGTCAGGCATAACTTCCTTGACCAGTTCCAAGATAAGGTCATCCGCTGGCAGGTTGGCTAGCCTTGTGCGATTGACCCAATCTGTCACACGTGGATCTGACTGGTCACGAGCGGAAGCCAAGAACTGGCCAAGAGCGCCAGCCCCCTGGGCTGTACCTCGCATAGTTGAAGCAGCGCGCCGCGCCCCTCCCATACCTTTCGTGACCATGCTTTTCGTTGCAGACCGCAGCGATTCCCGACCACCGCCCGCTAAATAAGCAGACATCTTCGTTCGAGCATCGGCAAACCGGCGACTTGGTGCGAAATCCGGTTCCGTCTGAGCGTCACCATTCGCAGGTGTCTGGTCGTCTGGAGCTTCGGTGCCGACGGGGGCTGCCGAACTGCCAT
>Ga0116226_10004534_pt1 | contig 12331 bp, 11 predicted proteins | sample S1TSphfallax_FD_89692 | JGI IMG/M metagenome (GOLD analysis project Ga0116226, IMG submission 89692) | Host-associated microbial communities from peat moss isolated from Minnesota, USA - S1T2_Fa - Sphagnum fallax MG | ecosystem: Host-associated > Plants > Peat moss > Unclassified | place: USA... | reverse complement strand
GTCATTATATCATGATTGTACCATGTTCATGTTTTATTTTGTTGTGGACCAAGTGTGCATACATTTGTGTTAATTTGTTTAAATGATGGTGATCCACAAATAAAATTGAATTTCAAGTGCATTTTTTTTCACTTTTGCTTGGTCATGTTTTCTTTTATTGGGAAGTCAAATGTAGAATGTGGTTATTTTATTTAGTTTATGGCTTTTCTGCTCTTGATACACTTTCAACTTTGATCTATGTGAACCTTTTTTTGATTTGTCACATTTGTTTGACTATGTTCAATTTTTCCATTTTTTTTTTATGTGAAATTTTTTTCTATTAATGGCAACTTTGAAAATCCCATTGAACTTTAGATTTTGCCACTTTGTTTTGGCTTTGTAGTGCCCAATCATGTTTCTACAAACCATGTATGTGTTTTGTCACCTTCATCATCTAACAATTTGTCACTCACCAATTGTCTTTTTTGCTTCAGCATTCTTAGCAACCATGTGCTTATTTTATGTAGGCAATTTAAGGATATGAGCTTTTATAGTAGCTAGTTCTTTGTCCTTGTTCTGCAATGCTTGCTTGTTGTTAACCAATTCTAGGCAATGAGCCCGTAATTGATTATTTGTGTCTTTTAATAGGCTTTCAATAAAATTATACTTGGTTCTTAAGTTGGTTAGGTTATTTACTATCTGAGGCCAAGTTTGGGCCACTAAGGCTGCTTGCTTAAAGAAAAGTGTAACATGTTTGAGACTTTCATGTTAAACATAAGCTACAAACGTATCAAAAAATAGGTAAATAGGTTTAAGTTAAACCGGTTGAACAAGTTCAATACTTGTTGGCAATAGGTTTTGGTAAACTATTCTGTAGGAACAAAAGTTTTTTGAACAAGTGAAGGTTTTTGGTTTGTTATTTGTTCAAAATCATGTTTGTTTTATCCTCCATGATTTGATCACTTTTCATTCATATTGAATCATCATGATGTTGCATTGTAACATTAGTTTTCATCTCCTCATTTGTTCCCTCCATGATCAACATTCGTTGGCGGGTGCATGGTTTTTTTTTGGTGGGGAACTGGTTGGTTCTAAACCCACCCAATCCCTAGGTGTTGATGGTTCAATCCGGATTTTCAAATTGTGGGACTAACAAATTGGTCATGGCAATATGTGGCGAAGTGCACTAGTTGACACTCATTGCACTACTATAATTCATGGTTTTTTAAGAGGTTCAAATTGATTAACTTATCACTTTGACTAATGGACATGTACATTTTGACTATAGGCCAAGGGCTTGAATGTATTTGTTGATTGATCAACTTGACTATAATGGTTCATTTGACTAAATACACATAATTTAATTGTATTATTTTCGTCAAAATGGCCAATGGTCTTTAATCAAATTAAACATTTAGTCAAAATGGCCAATCATCTTTAATAAAAATACCAATGGTCTTTAGTCAAGTTGAACATTTAATCAAGATGGCCAATGATTTTTAGTCAAATACGACATGGTCTATTACCCTATGAATTACCTCCTACCTATTCATCCACCTATTTATTTGGTTAATTACTTACCTACCTATTACCCACCCACCCACCCATCCACCTACTTTTTATTTACCTACCTACCTACTTATACCTTCTCACCTACCAACATATTATTTACTTCATTATCCACCCACTTACTTACTTAATTTTAACCACTAGGTGTAACCATTAGGTTTTGTCATGATTTTTAGCCATTAAATTTAACCATTAAGTTTAGCCTAATTTTAGCCATTAAGTTTATTTTAAATTTAGCCATTATGCTTAGCCACTAAATTTGGCATTAGGTTTAACCTAAGTTGAAACATTAAATTTTACCAATAAGTATAACTTAACTTTAGGCACTAAATATAACCACTAGGTATAGCCTAGGTTTATCCAATATGTTTAAGCACTAGAATTTCCTATTAGGTTTAACTTAGGTTTAGCCACTAGGTTTAACCTATGTTTAAACACTATGTTTAACCAAGGTTTAGTTAATATGTTTGGCCCTTAAATTTTACTATGAGGTTTTAACCTAGGTTTAACCATGAAATATGTTTAACCATTAGGTTTATAAATTAAATTTAGCCACTATGATAGCCATGAAATTCAGCCATTAGATTTATCAACTAGGTTTAACCACTATGTTTAGCCATTAAATTTAATCATTAAATTTAATTAAGGTTTAGCCATTATGTTTAGTCATTAGTTTAAGTTGTTGAATCTAGCCACTAGGTTTATCCATTAGTTTAAGTCATTGAGTTTAACCACTAGGTTTAACCATTATTTTAAATGATTGAGTTTAACCATTAGTTGTCACCTAGGTTTAACCAATATGTTTAATGATGTGAAATAAAAAAAGTTGATAAAAGTTGAACACCTTTGATGGTGTAGTCCATTAATAAGCATTTAGTTTGTCATTGTGAAGGTTTGGGGTTTAATTCTTTATACTTATAACCTATGTGCATGTTTAGAAGGCTAGGGTAGGTAGGTTAGATTAAGGTAGCTAGATGAGGTTAAGTTAGGTAGGCTAGGTTAAGCTAGCACCTACCTACCTAAATGCCCTTTTCAACCTACCTAAACCTATTTACTACCTACCCACTTATTAATTTTTTAAATAATAATCCAAAAATGGATTTTAATTTAGTTATAAAATTGACCCAGTCAAATGGTCCACCATCTACCAATCGAATAGTCAATCATTTCGTTAGTCATTTTGCCAATCAAAATGACAAGGTCCAATTTGATTGCCTAATCATGCAAGACATGGCCAAAATGACTTGTCCAGATTAACATGGTGGTTTTTTTACACTTGTCACTTTTGGGTAATTTTTTTACTAGAAAACCCAGTCTTAAAAACCATGAATTGTAATAGTGTTGATAAATTGTTCCTTGGTGACAACTTGAGGAGAGGCTTCATTAGATTGTTCACCAAGAATCTTCTTTTTCTTTTTTTCCTAAATTGGTTGCGGTTTTGGAGAATCAACAAGTGTATCCTCATCTATGATTGAGAACCAATGCCTTTAACAAAATTCTATCACCAATCCTGAGTAATAGGTGGCTACCTTCCTATCAAATGTTATTAGTCCTACTGCAATTGATTTTTGGTGTTCTATCCAGGTCAACTCTATAGACATATGTGTTAACATAATGGAACACCAATTGACCTTCTTTCCCTTGTTTGTTAGATTTTAGAGGTAATGGTTATTTAGTTGCTAAAGTAAGTTAACCTGTCCCGTTGGTAGATAATTTGTAGGATTGTGTGAACTTGGCATGGTAGTCTTCTTTCATCCAGATCATGCTCCATTGCTCCTTGTTGACAAATGCATCCGGTTTAACTATATTTTTGAGAAAATATGCTTCTTTGACCAATGCATTTGCTACATCAACCATTCCTTCAACATTTACTCCAAATTGTTGAATTATCAACATTTGATCTATTGATCTTCTCACCACAAGTGATTGTTCAAATTCATCCATCCTTTGTGGACTCCCAAGTGTGCAAAAATTCTTCCAATAGGTCTACATGTGGAATTGTCTAGTGAATAGTAAACAAGCCACCTAAATCGGCTCGTTCTGCCCACAATTGATGTTTGGATCCCATCTAGATCCATTGTAACATCTTTCAGATTTCTTTCCCTTCAACATGCGTTTGCTTCTGGGTCATTATGGCAAGTGAACCACCCTCTTCCATCGTCTCTTCCCTTTGCGTCTCATGTTACACTTGGATTGTGCTTTGGTGGGTACAACAACAAGTATGTCAAATGAATCAGGTTCAACCTCAAAAAACCCCTTAAACCAATTTTAACAAAAAGTTTGTTGATTGTTCAGCTTCAATAGGTTGATTAGATTTCACTTCTGTAGTTTTCTTTTCAACTTGGTCTTCTTTTTTAAAATCACTAATAACAATAATTGTAGGTGCAGTGGGCGAAAAATGTCATTGAAGGCCTTACAATGTCTCTTCAAGTCCTTCTCCCATAGTGGTAGCATGTTGCAAAACTTCAAGAATCTTTCTTTCTACGTTTTTCTCTTCTCTAAAATTCTCGTTACTCTCTTGAAATGTAGGAGTCAGCCTTTATTTTTAGAACAATTAAGGCAATTTATATTCTTTTGGTAATAAATCATTAGGTTTAGCCAAAACAAGTTGAAATGTATGATCCTCTACAAACCTATAAGCTTCCATCTTGTTATTGTTAACCAGTACTGGATTAAGATCAAATTTATCAATGTCACTAAGAACATTGTATTGTTAAGTAAATAATATTGAATCCTATAAGGTCCAAACCATTATTCTAAAACTTAGGGCAATGTGCTTTGATAGCCCATGGAAACCATGGAACATAATCTCAAAATTGATATTTAGTTTCAATATATTAGTTTTAAAACCATAATGACCAGTTCCATTAATTATAAGTTACCAAGTCTTGTGCTACTAACCGGTTCTCTTGGAGTTTCTTTGGTTTTGAGAGGCAACTAGCTAGGATTATAACAAGTGTTGGATCATGGATCTATCTTGGCTTGGATGATAACATGTATTTTATTGGTAATAATGAGTGCAATCCATAGACAAGTTGAAATGGAGTGTGATCAATTACAACTTTTAAAATAAAGTTTGTAAGAAAATAAACCCTAAAACCTAAACTGTGAAACCCTAAACCTTAAACCCAGTCAATCCGGTTCTCATTCACCAATTTTGTGAACAATGTATCAAAGACTTTGTTAGTAGACTCAATTTGTCCATTCCCTTGTGGATAATAAATAATAGAGCTAGTATGTCTTAGTATAAAATGATTACTTAAATAACGAATGGCATCATTAATGAAATGGGCACCTTGATCAATCATATTTGTAAGTGGATAGCCAAATCGAATGAAAATGTGGTCGTATAAGAACTTTGTGGTTATAGCGGTTGTGTTTGTGCATAAAACTTTTGCCTCCACCCATTTAATTGCATAATTAATGGTGACTATAATATATCGGTTATCAGAGTAACAATTCGTTGGTTTGATGGGTCCAATGAAATCCAATCCCCATTTTTGAAAAGGTTTTTCAAGCATGGTAGTAATTAATTTTGCTATATTATGTGTTAACAAGTTCCCTATTGTTTGACACAAGTCACAGGTTCAATAGAATTCATGAACATTTATGTTCATGGTTGGCCACTAATAACCGGTATTAAGGATTTTCCTCATGGTGACGTTCAAGGAAAAATGTGTTCCACCAACATCACTATGTAGCTTTTGTAGTATAAGTGGCACTTATTTTGGTTACAAAACATGACGAGATTTGTTGTCTTGTCCAAATCTATTAAATATTTTGTTTTGTAACATAAATGGTTTAGTTTTTTGAACTAAATATTGTTTATGTGAATCATTTTGGCATCATTCCCTTTAATAGGTAATCGTAAACATTCTATAATTACTCTAATTATAATGTGAATAGGTGAGCGTCAATGGTTTGATCAAGTACACCAACTAGTTATGCTTGGTTGGGCAATCTACTCAATGCATTACCATTAAATGGGATCTACCAAGTTTATAAACAATTTTGAAATCATACTCCAAAAAAATAGTAACCACCTAGCTATTCTGCCAAAGACTTGTGGTTTATTAACTAAGTGCACAAGGGCCATTTGGTCAATATAACATACAAACCAGTTACCCAGTAAATAATGTCTAAATTTGTATAGAGCAGAAACCATAGCTAGGGCTTCTTTTTCAATAGTAGTGTAGTTTCTTTTAATTGAGTTTAGTTTTATGGAGGCATACATAACCGATTGATCAAACTTACTAGTTGGGTTATGGGCAAATATGGCTCCTATTGCTAGCTAAGATGCATATGTGTGTAATGGAATTCAAGCTCCCAATTTAAACTGATCAAAATAGGGACTTGTACATACCAATTCTTAATCTCCTTCCAAGCATTTGGGCATTTTTTAGTTCACACAAAGACTTTAGATTTTTTGAGTAGTTTAGTGATTAGTGACAAGATTCAAGCAAAGCTTTTGATGAAGCACCTATAGAATTATGTCATCCCATTGAAAATTTGGATATTTTGGGGGGTAGTAGGTGTTGGCATGTTTACTAAAACCTCAATCTTCTTAAGTAGGATCCATAACTTTGGCTTCTTTGGACATTATGAAGCCTAGGATGGTTCCTGAAAACACCATGAATGCACATTTGTCTAGGTTCATGCTAATACCAAACTCCCTACACTTGAAAAAACATTTTCTAAATTTTTCAAGTCAATTAATATGTCATTGAAAATTATGAAATCATTAAAAAATATCTTCATGAATATATTAATGTATTCACAAAACACTTTGGTTACAACCTTCTATTAAGTGGGCGATCCATTTCTGACACCAAATAGCATCATTACCCACACAAAACCCCCCAGTTTATCACAAAGGTGGTTTTGTGTTGGTCTTCTAGTGCGATTGATATTTGATGATATCATGAAAATCCATCTAAAAGGTATAAACTTCATGTTTAGCAACAATGTTAATGGCTTCATCCATGAAAGGCGACGAGTAACTTAGGGTCCTTCTTTGTTGCTGCATTGAGCTTCTTAAAATCAACATAGATTTTCAACTTCCCATTCTTATTGAGAACAACCACAATTGGTGATAACTAAGTTGTTTCTTCAATTGGTTTAATGAAACTAGCTACAAGTAACTTGTCTATGTCTTGCTTGACAATAGTAGCATAATTAGGATTCAATCAATATTTTGTTTGATGAGTAGGTGGTATTGTGGTATCAAGTTCAATCCTATGTTGAACAATCTTTGGTGGAACACCCTTCAAATCTTTGTATGTCTAGGCAAACACGTCTTTGAACTCCTTTAGAAGTTCAACCAATTGTTTTGTGACAATTGGTTCAAGTGAGGCATTCACTTTCACTTGTTGCATGTTCTCCTTGGTACCCAAATTGACTTTGGTTAATTGTTCCTCTTCAATTACTATTCAACTAGCTATGGTTAGATCTTGTATTCGTTCCCGAACAAGTGTCTCATCAACGATCATCTCCCCCACTTATGGATGGAAAAAGGTCTTGGGTAGGTGTTGTTTGACAATGTCAGGTGGTATAGCTAGGTTAATAACTAAAACACATATTAGTTCAACATTTTGTTTTAGAACTAATTTCGATATACTTAAATTTGGTATGTAAGCTATTTAGAAACTAGTTCAATATGAGTAGGTACTATTATAGTTCTTATGGAAAACAAGTTTAACTCTATTGTAAACATCACATCCTTTTCTTCATCTGATATTCCAAAATGGAAATCATAACACATTAAAACTTATGGTCTTTTAATTTGACCACCAAGTTTCTTACAAATAGGTATGGTTCTTACTATACATGTTCCTTGTATAATAACAATATTGTTTCCCCAATCGTGGGATACTTTGGCATCTTTCAACCATCGATGTCCTAACAACATTGAATAACTAGAATCTAAAACATTATTGTTGATAATAGTAATTGTAACAATGTAAGGAATTCCATGAACAAATATCTTCAAATCCTTAATAAGATCAAGTGGTTTGGCTATGGTTTGATTCACCATACACAGATTGTAAGGCATTGGATTAAGCTTTGATAAACCTAATTGTATTTTTAGGTTTTCAATAATGATATTATCTCCAAAACCTCCATCAATTAGCACATCATTAATAAAGTTCTTACCAACTTAAATTTGAATAATTGCCATTTGATGGTTAATAGTAACTATTGCACATGCAAGTTGAAGATGAACATGTTTAGGTTGCACTAATTGAAAATGTACCACTTAATGTCTTGCACAATCCTAAAGAGTTGCTCCAAGTTGATCACATATTTGGTCTCCAAAACTTGAGTGCTGATGTCCTTTAAAATGTCTTCCAAAGTCTTCGCTAGTAATGTTTATTAAGGGGGTAGGTTGATTACATTGTTTTGGATGAACAAGGCATTAAAAATAGAGATTGATTATTAGACATTAGAGATTTTAAATTTTGAATTCTTGTTGGTTTTGTATGATGTTGATGGTGACTTGGGACTACCCAAATATGGAAGTTCTAGGGGAAAGGAGATCATTTTGAGACACAATTTTGGAGTGAGGATAGGTGTAACTACTTGTAACAAAACTCCATATTATGTTTTGGGAGATACCACAAATGTAATTTTGTTGTTTTTGATTGCATTTCAATAGAACATGGGATTTTTTGTTGTATTTCGATTGAAGTTTTCAGTAAACAAAAGAAGTACAAACTTATACAATGATTTTCATATTCATATTGTTGTGTGAATTTTTTGTAGTATCAAAAATATAAAGTAGTGAAGTGTAATTCTATTTTTGGATTTTCTACATTTTATTTTGAATTACACATTCTAGTTACATGAAATAACCATGAATATGGTGTTTTAATGAACTACAAAAGCAAATGGGTGTAGAATTAATGTAGGAATTGTGAATATGTGCATATTGTATTGCAATTATGTTGTTATAATAACTGTGGAATAGGTTTACATGGATTTAATCCACATCTATCGATGTTGTTTATGCAATCAAATGAACAAGTTGCTTACCAATAACTGGTTGACTTATCAGTTCTGGTAAACTAGCTCAATTTGAATGAAGTGGTTTGTTTATATCAACATGTGTTTGTAATAACTCCCTAATATATAGTATGGACCAAAAAAAAAACATTTGTTCTTTTATTTGCCAATTAGTTGTTGTTTTTGCCTTCATTGGTTCACATTCTTTAAGCACATGTTACTTTCGTACTTGGCTATGTGTCATGACAACAATTACATTAATTGGTACATTATTAGGTTTAGAGGGTTTTGTTATTATAGTGGCAATAGTTGTTGGCTTAGTTTGAAACATGTTATGAACTTTTGTTTTTCTAGGACAATTGGGTGTATGGTGTTCAAAGCTATAACAGATAACACATGGACACCATAATGGTATTTTAGCTGGTTTAATAAGTTGTGTAGTAACTTCAGTTATTGGTTCAACAACTTTTATGTGTACAATAGGTACTACATGTTCTTCTTTCTTCATGTTATGATAGGTTTCTTTGGCATGACCTATTTTTCCACAGTTTGAACAACTTAATCATAGTATAGTGGACTATTAGTTGTGCAATTGGTTTGGACTTTGGTTGAGTTATCAAAACATTGTAATTTGCTATGACTGGTCAATTTTCTTCATAAATCATTGCAATTTTTTTATGCTTGATAAGGGTATCTCTTATCATACTTTTTGTTGCTAGTTTGAGGTATGGTTATAAACCTATTAAAAAAATCATAGTAAGGAAAACATTAGTAGCTTTTACTTGTAAATAATTAGTAAGTTTCAACAAACGTTTGTAGTAGACTTCTACCCATTCATAGACTTGTTGTTGGAAGTTCCTCAATTGCATATAAACTTCTTCATCATTCTTCATAGTTCAGAAACATTTACAAAATGTTTGCTCCAACTCTTCAAAAGTGTAATTGGGGTGATCTTGTACAAAGTTTTCACCCCACTTCGAAATGTTCTTTTGTAAAGTGAAATCAATAAGCTTCCACAATCTCACCATTGCTTTTAATTGCCTTCTTGAAAATTTTGATGTGAGCATTAGGATCAGTATCCTTCATGCATGTTGGATATTGAAGTTTTCAATATGGTAGTTTACTAGTTGGTTTAGATTGAATTGCAATTGGTTGGTACCATGGTGGCATGAACATCCTTGGATCAAGTGTTGCCCATTTATAAAGTCTAGTAGGTGGATCAAGTGGTGGTCCTCCAAGTTAGTTTCAATTAAGTGATCCTTCTCCTAACGATCCTCCATTAAATGAACCTCTAGGTGGTTCTCCACCTAATTGTGGATGTAAATTAACCCTTATTGGTTGTTGAACTGAAACACCATTACCATAGGTCCAAGTAGTTTAGTGGCAACAAATATGTTAACATGTAGAGATGTTGTCATTGCTTGTTGAACAAATACACTTCTTAGAACTAAAACTAGTTGTTTTAATCCAGAAGTTGGAGCTTTGACAATATATTGAATCTGCTCTAGTTGTTCAATAGTTAACACCAATTTTGATTGGGTAGTACTAACTATATATCTTTCTTTTCTTCCAAAAATCAATGGATTAGGTCCTTTGATTCCAAAATAATACATAGAGTACATGTTAATATCAATGGGTACAAAGGGTGGAATTGTATTATACCACATTGGACACGGTATAACTCTAAGTTGTCTTGCTATTAGTGGTGTAATAGGTTGTTGCCAACCTATGTGTTGATTAATCGGTGTTGGGTTAATAACGAAACTTGGTTGTGGTCGAATTTGTTACACAGGTACACCAACATGTGTCATTGGTGTGTTTGGTATAACAAGCTATAAATAAGTTATAAGTTCTTTTTTCATCAATTGCTTTAGTTTATCATCCACAAAAGGACAATTTTTGAACTCATGTCCAACCTATTGACAACATGCACATAATGATGCAATTTCGACAATAGGTTATGTAGTTGTAACTAGTATGCTTCACTAAACATGTGGTGGTTTGATGGTTCCTATGATAGGTAGATTCGGCCAAATACTCTAAGTAAATGGTTGTGTTTATTGGACAACAACATGTATAACAACTATTTCTACCGATTCTGCTGTGGTTGAAAATTAGATTGGTGTGAAGGTCTTTGTTCCATGTTATGTAAATGTTCCAACTAAATTAAAAGTTGATTATTCTCCAATTCTAAATTTGTTAAGGTTGGATATCAAATAGGAAGTGGTTCAAATGTGTAATACCTAACAACTAGTGCTGATCAAGTTGGCATAATAACTCTTGGAATGTAGTAATTGGATGTTGTAGACTACCATCGCTGTCCTACAAAGTTTACTTCATCATCATGTCGAATAGGTGTGGTGTTTTCATCCTTCAGTTGTGCATTCAACTTCTATTGTTGGGACGCATGTTAGGGTGTCAAAAATCGACCAATTGTAGGTACTTGTGATTCCCTTCTTTCTTCCTACTCTATTAGTATCTGATGAAGAGGTAAATATGTTGTAACTAGTTGTTGAGGCTCATTGCTAAAAGCATCAACCAATTCCCTAGACTTGAAAATGTGGTTGTTTTTGTGGTTGAACCACTTCATGAATAGGTTGTTGTGGTGCTCCTAATTTTAATTGCTTTCTAAAGCCCCTTATGTTGATTTTTAACATCTCTTATTATTTCCAAACAAGTGTTAATTTAAATTTCTTTTGAGCAGTAGGTTGTTATATAGATAGAACACAAACATACAAATCTTAAGAATTCTTCAAACTAACTTTGTTAGAAATAAAAGATTTATCAAAACACGAAATAGTCTTTAAAAACTACTAAAACTAGTACAAATCCCAATCTAAATTTCAAAAAAAAATAATCATTGAAATTAGAGATTGTAAACATGATTGTTTACAATTTTGCTCCACTTCATGGTCACCAAATGTTAAAGGTGTTTTCTATTCCCTTAGATTACAAAATTTCTCTTCTATGTTTCTTATTTTCATTTGCAAAAATCATCAACAAATAAGTTTTTCCAGATTTGAAAATATGGAAAACAATAACATAAATATTTTTCACTACCTATTCACAAGGAACAAATTAATATGAATTCCCACACATAAAATCAAAAAGGAAAAAAAATAAAAATAAAAAAATCTATTGGTTTAAAAAAATAAAAACTCCAAAAGTTATAAAAACATAAGAAATCCGCATCATCCTCAAAATCCTCCTATTTGTACCAAATCATGGTGTTGTTTCAACTTAAATAGTCATTATAATACAAACTTAAAATCAAAGTATAAAAATTATTGGTCACAAGTTTAAATCAACTTGTTTTGTTAATAACCGGTTATTGTAACAAATTGGTTACTGGTTTACATAATAGACTGGTTAATTTAAGAACTTGTTATCCAATAATAACTAAAATAGTTTCAAAATAATATTGTCTCATCAGTTATCAATAAGTACACCAATTACTATATACATTATGAAAAATTGGGTTAATGCCTTTCTAACATAATTAATAGTCTATTAATAAGACCTAGGTACCTATTACCTAGCCTAACATAGTTGGGTGTATGCACTATCTAGTGGTTCATTTTAAGTAAATACAACATTCATAAAAGCCATATGCAAGTTTTTATAAATGATCCATATGAATATGGTTTCAAATTCTAAGATTTCATTAGTGTAATCTTTAACTATTAAAGTTTCAGTCACTTATGAAACCTTTTAAAATTAGGTTGAAACCATATTGAAAAATGTTGTGATTAACTAATATGGTGAAATCACTTTGAAAATC
>Ga0116226_10004532_pt1 | contig 12335 bp, 8 predicted proteins | sample S1TSphfallax_FD_89692 | JGI IMG/M metagenome (GOLD analysis project Ga0116226, IMG submission 89692) | Host-associated microbial communities from peat moss isolated from Minnesota, USA - S1T2_Fa - Sphagnum fallax MG | ecosystem: Host-associated > Plants > Peat moss > Unclassified | place: USA... | reverse complement strand
CGCGGCTGTTTGTTCTGACGTTGGGCTGGAGTCGCAAGTGTGTTCGGCTGCTGGTCTTCCGTTCGAGTGCGCGGGTGTGGGCCGAACTTCACGAGAAGACTTTTCGCCGGCTGGGCGGTTCGCCGCGGATCGTGGTTCTCGATAACCTCCGCGAGGGTGTGCTGTCTCCGGACTTCTACGATCCGGGCCTGAATCCCTTGTATCGGGATGCGCTGTATGCAAAGTGCGCGATCCGGATCGAAAAGGAAAAGTGGAATCGGGCGTAGCCCATGCGCAGAAGACGCCGTTGAAGCATTTTCACAGTTAATGCGATCGGAGCAGCTTCGTTATATGTCTCTTTTCCTGCAGGAAAAGAGACCGGCGATTCACCCCCGGATTACACCTACTGTGAAAATGCTTTAAAGGGCAAGAAGTTCGAGAGCCTCGAAGAGGCCCAGACGTACCTGGACCACTGGGAAGAGCACTGGGCCGACACGCGCATCCAACCATCCCAGCGACGAAGACCTGTCGCCGGGGACCCTGGTCATGGCCGGGCCAAGCGGCAGGTAGCGGCGATGTTCGCCGAAGAGAAGCCCTTTTTGCAGCCACTGCCGCTGGAGCCATTTCGCTACTCTAGTATGGCGAGCGCACGGTGCATCTGGATGGTAAGCAGCTTCTACTTCGACGCAACCTACGGAGCGCCGCCGGGCTGGATCGGGCGCAAGGTCAACGTGCAGTGGGACGCGATGTTCGTGCGCCTGCTTGATCCGCGCACCGGTGAGTTGCTGCGCGAGCATCTGAGCGGCAAGCGCGGCGGCCATCACATCCGAGCCGCGGACCGCCCGCGTCGCACGCCGCCACCGTTGCTTCAACTGCTGGCACGCGCTCACAAGGCAGGAGCCCATATCGGCCACCGATCCTGGTTCATACTGCCCCAACTCGCTAACGTATTTAAAACAAACAATCCTGTTCTTGTGTAGATCGAGTACGCGGGACGCCCGAGCCGCTCTTAATATGCCGGACTGCCCGAGCCGGATATCTTCTGATTTCAGAATTGCCGCCGAATCCTCCGGGGTGCGGCCCCATCTTGGCGGCGTTCCAATTACTCAACTTTGAGGGGTACATCTGGAAGCCGTCATGATGTTCCGCGACAGGAATGACATAACGTGCGCCGGACTCCTTGAATAACTCAGCCCATGCTGTAGGATCGAACTGCTCGGCCTTGAACAGGGGAATATAGTCCTTGTAACCAAAGCTGCTGACCGGCCCGTGGAGCTGCACCTGGTGAGTATAACGGTCCGAGCCGCCTTGGTACATGTAGCGGGGGTACCACTCGCCACCATAGGCGGGAACCGAGTAGACGCCCCAATGGATAAAGATGCCGAACTTCGCGTCCTGATACCACTGCGGCACCTGGTAGTGCTCAAGCGATTTCCAATCGTTCGAGAAGGGGCCGCGCGCGATACTGCGATCGACACCATGGAGAATATTCGCACGTGCCTTATCGAAGGCAGCTATCGAGTGCTGCCAAACCAGATCGTCGGAATTCACCTGACCAAAGACACAGGATGCCGTAGATATCCATAGCAGGGGAGCCAATGAGAACGCCAGGAGAAGTCTGCTCATAATCACGAATGCCGCTCCACGCAATAGGATACTTCTGCAGAAAGTGTCAGGGACGTGTTGTGAAAGCCGCAGCTGCATGCAGCGAAACTGTGTAGTAAGTTGCAGTAGGGAGATGCACATCGATGAAGGTAAGCAGAAGAAGCTTCGTGGCGAGCGCCCTGAGCAGCGGGCTCGTTCGGGCACAATCTCATCTTTCCACGCAACCACAGACGGATTCTCCAAAGAGGGCTGCCGACTGGATGCTTCGTCCGGAACTCTTTGCTGCACGAATCATGCATACCGGGAACGACAGAATAGCATTATCCAATGGAATCCTGACGAGAACCTTCTGCATATCTCCAAATGCAGCGACGATCGGTTTCGTCAATGAAACCACGGGAGCAAACCTGCTGCGGGGCGTCCGGCCGGAAGCCGAGATCACCGTTAATGATGTGCCGGTTCGCATTGGCGGCCTTTACGGAGCGCCTGTGCCGCACTACTTCGATCCGAAGTGGGTGCGGACGATGCAACCACAGCCCGCAGACTTTGTGTTGTCGAGAATTGAGGAGGGAAAAACTGCAGAGCGGTTTGCCTGGAAGCGTGTGCCGCAATGGTCTACGGATAGCCTGCCATGGCCTCCGCCCGGAGTTGCCTTGACCTTTCATTACGAGCATGGCCCTGCGTCAGCTGTCAGGAATCTGGCTGTGAGGGTCCATTACGAACTCTATGATGGCATTCCGCTATTGAGTAAGTGGATCGAGGTGGAGAACCGGGGCAGTGACGCAGTGACCTTGAATACATTCAAGGCAGAGATTTTGGCGATCCAGCCGGGCGCCGCTTCTACGTTTGGAGCCGAGGCCTCGCTCGAAGTCTCTGCCGCGCTCGGGCCCTTGCATGTTGAGACGGACTACGCGTTTGGCGGGGCCACGGCGCTGCAGGCATCACGGGCCGTGCGATGGCGCAGCGATCCGGAATACAGCGTGGTGAGCGGCGACGATCATCAACAACCATCGCTGTTTGAATGCACGCCGCCCCTCGGGCCCGAGATCACAATCGGAGCCGGAGAAGTATGGCCTTCGTTTCGTGTCTTTGAGTTAGCTTATGACAGCGGAGACCGGGAGAGGCGGGGTCTCGCACTGCGAAAAATGATGCGCACCCTGGCGCCCTGGACACAGGAAAATCCCATCTACATGCATGCACGTTACGCCGAGCCAGCCAAGGTGCGGGGAATTATTGATCAATGTGCAGCAGTGGGATTCGAGATGGTAATTCTGAGCTTCGGCAGCGGGTTCGATATCGAGAATGAAGCCCCCAGCTATCTCGATGAGATGACCGAGCTTGCGGCCTACGCGAAGTCCAAAGGGATTGCTATCGGCGGGTACTCGCTCTTGTCCAGCCGTGGCGGCAAACCGGAGGACTTGATCGTGGATGTGAAGACGGACAGGCCGGGAGGCTGGCTGTATGGCCCGTCACCGTGCCTGGGCAGCCATTGGGCGGAGGAATATTTTCGCAAGCTCCGCAGGTTTTTCCCAAGGACGGGCATGAATGTTTTCGAGAACGATGGGTCGTATCCCGGAGACCTTTGCGCATCCACGCAGCATCCAGGGCATCACGGCTATCTCGATTCGCAGTGGCGGCAATGGCAGGCGATCAGCGAATTTTATCAATGGTGCCGGGGGCAAGGGATATATCTGACAGTTCCTGATTGGTATTACATGCAAGGATCGAGCAAGACCGGAATGGGATATACCGAGTCGGACTGGTCTCTGCCACGAGAGTACCAGCCTGTTGTGGAGCGGCAGGATATCTACGACGGCACGTGGGAGAAGACTCCGAGCATGGGATGGATGCTCGTTCCACTGATGACATATGAAGGCGGTGGCGCAGCAGCTACGGTTGAGCCGCTGCGGGAGAACCTGAGCCACTATGAGACGCGACTGGCCGATCTTTTCGGCGCGGGTGTGCAGGCTACGTGGCGCGGGAGCCGTCTATACGATTGCGATGAGACGCAGGCAGCAGTCACGAAGTGGGTCAGCTTTTACAAGCAATACCGGGCCATTCTGGACAGTGACATCATTCACCTGCGCAGGGCGGACGGCAGCGGCTGGGACGGCATTCTCCATGTCAACCCGAAATTGAAGGAGCGTGGACTTGGGGTGATCTACAACCCCGGGGCCCAGCCTATCTCCGCAACGATACGCCTGCCGCTTTATTACACAGGCGCAACGGAGCGTGTCAGCCTTGAAACGCTTGGCAGCGGAATCCGGGAGTATGCGCTTGACCGGGATGATTCGATCACCATCGAGGTTGCGGTACCCGCAAATGGCCGAACCATCCTCATCGTCCGTTAAATGCATGCTGCTTGCGCTGCAAGGTTAAGATCAAAGCTGGGGGACGAGCAGAGTTGGCTGACGCGCAGGACGCAAAGACTACCCGGCGCGATTTTCTGAGGCTGAGCGCCTCCGGGTTCGTGTCCGTGGCGTTGGGGACTTTTCCTGGCGAGGCTGCAAGTTCGTCTGAGACGAGCGAGCGGGCTGTTACGGGAGCTGAATCTGTTGTGCATCGGCTTCTCGGCCCGCATGCCAGACAAATTCACCTGACCCTTGTGGGAGCGGCTGCGGGAGAGAGTTTCCGTATTCATGGCTCGGGCGGCGAAATCCGCGTGGATGCTTCAACACAGTCGGCGTTGCTGATGGGTGTGAACTGGTATCTGAAATATGTTGCAGGGGTCAGCATGAGTTGGAACGGTGACTCAATCGCCATGCTGCCTGCGATTCTGCCGGCGCCGTCGAAGCCAATCGAGGAGCAGGCGCATGTCGAACACCGATTCGCGCTCAACGATTGCAATGACGGCTATACGGGCCCTTATTGGACGTGGGAGCAATGGGAGCGGCAGATTGATGTGCTGGCGTTGCATGGCATCAACGAGATGCTCGTGTATCTGGGTGCGGAGGCTGTCTATCAACAGACATTTTCTAAATTCGGCTATGGCATAGAAGAACTGCATCAGTGGTTTCCAACGCCCGCACACCAGCCCTGGTGGCTGCTCGAGAATATGTCCGGATGGGTTGGTCCGTCGGTTTCACAGCAGCTCGTAGACCGGCGCGTGAAGCTCGCAGCGCAGATCACCCAGCGCCTACGCGAGCTGGGTATACGAGCTGTGCTGCCCGGTTATTTCGGCATGGTCCCTGATGGATTCGCGCAAAGGAATCCCGGAGCGCATATTGTTCCGCAAGGCGACTGGCTGGGCATGAAGCGGCCCGACTGGCTCGATCCTACAGGTGAGATTTACCAGAAAGTAGCCGCGCAATATTACCGCGTGCAGGAGGAACTTCTCGGTCAGGCCTCCATCTTCAAGATGGACCCGCTGCATGAAGGCGGCCAAGCGGGTGATGTGGACCTGACGCAGGCCGCCCGTTCCATCCACACAGCGATGCGCAAGGCACATCCTGATGCGATTTGGGCGCTCCTTGGCTGGCAGGATAATCCGAAGCCCGCGCTTCTTGCGGGTGTCGAGGACAAGAGTTCTCTGCTCATCTACGACGGCCTCTCCGACCGTTACGCTTACAAGAACCGCGAAGAACAGTGGGCACAGACTCCCTATGCCTTCGGTGCGATCTGGAACTTTGGCGGACATACAGGCATTGGCGCAAATTTAGGTGTCTGGAACGAAAGGTACTTTGCACAGCTCGGGGCAGCCGCTAGCAAATTGAGCGGCATCGCAGTAATACCGGAGGCGAGTTGCAACAACCCTGCGGCTCTTGCGTTCCTCAGTGAACTACCCTGGCGCAAGGAACGGCCAGACCTTGCCCAGTGGTTCGAGGAGTGGTCTCGCTATCGATATGGCGGAGACGATGAACATACGCGCGAGGCCTGGAGCCTTCTTCGGCAGACGGCGTACAACGGCAAGAGCGATGGGGAGAGTGAGCCGCACCATAGCCTTTTCGCACACCACCCCACTCTCGCGCCTCCCGATCCCCCGCGCTATGACCTCGCTCTATTTCGCGGAGCGATCGATTCTCTATTGCTGGCGAGGCCGGGGCTTCGCGCGACTGCCGCCTATCGCTATGATGTTGTCGATATCGCAAGACAGACGCTGTCAAATCACAGCAGAGATATGCTTCCCGCAATCTCTGTGGCTTTCTTAGCCAATGATTCAGCGTTGCTTCGCAAGCTTGCGGACCAGTGGCTGGCAGTCATGTCTTTGCTGGAGCGATTAGTCGCCGCAGAGCGCGCCCTGCTGCTTGGGCCATGGCTCGAGGAGGCGAAGGAGGCGGCCGCGACTCCCGCAGAACGGCTCCAACTGGAGTTCGATGCTCGAAGCATCCTGACCGAGTGGGGGCCGGAATCGTCGCGGCCGTCGGGTGTTCTCGACTACGCAAGCCGCGAGTGGGCGGGGTTGTTGACGTTTTATCGCAAGCGATGGGAGATTTTCTTTGCGATGCTGGTGGAGGCTTCGGAACTGCATCAACCGGCGAAAACAATCGATTGGTTTGCGATGGACGAGGCATGGTCAAGGCAGACGGAGAGCTACGAAACCAGGCCGCAGGGTGACCCATTCGAACTCGCAAGAACGGCCATCCAGTCTCTGAAGAGCGGCCATCTCTCGTAGAAGCGGTCTCATAAACGCGCAATACCGCCGGATGGCCCAGTTGAGACCCGCAATCAAAGCGGGGCTTAGGTCTCAGGACGAAGCAACTTCACCAATTGTGAGACCGCTTCCAGCGAGTTCATGCATCAGCAAAAGCGTTGAGCCATGGGCATGATCAAGAAGAAGGCCGCCGTTCTCGAAAGACCGGCGGCCTTCATGCAAAGGTTCAAGCCAATCATTCACTGGAGCATAGACGGCTTCAGTCTAAAACAGGTATTTAAGGGAGAACTGAATCTTCCTCGGGTTGGATCTGGCTCCGGTGATGAGGCCAAATGTGCTCAGATTGCTGCTTGCAATCGAGTTTCCAGGATTGTCCAGGCTGGGTGTATTCAGCACGTTGAAGAAGTCCGCACGGAATGAAAGCGTATTGGCTTCATAAAGGTGGAAGTCCTTGAAGGAAGACAGATCGAAGTCCTTGTAACCCGGGGTCCTCTCCGTATTTACCGCTGCGGTCCCAAAGGTGTTCGGCGCAGCCTGGCCATAGGCGCAGACTCCGTTATCAACACCGGGGGTGGTGCAGGGTACGGCCGAGGGATCGGTGCCGAACCAGTTGTTCTTGGAACGGTTGTGGATGATCAGTGGACGGTAGTGATTGGCGCGGGTCTGACCATAGGACTCGAAAGCCGAAGCTTGCGGGCCGTTGATCGTGACAGGGAAGCCGGAGTAAGCGATGAATGATTCCGAGAGCCTCCATCCCCCAATTACGGCATCCAGGAACCTATTGGCGTTAGGGACGAATTGTCCACCCTTGCCGATAGGGAGCCGATACTCTCCGACCTGCGACACGTTATGCCGGATGTCCTGGCCCGAGGGTCCCCAGTCGGCGCCTGGGTCGTAGTAGTTTTGAAAGGCGCCGTTCTGGCCATTGATCTCCGGAGTGTTGTACTCTCCGGAGCTGTTGGTCAAAGCCTTCGCATACGTGTAGTTCACGGTGTAGGTCAGCCCGTGGGCCTCCCGGCCGCGCAGGGTGGCTTGCAGCGCGCTGTAGTTGAACGCTGCTTGCGTATCGTTTACGAAGACCGACGAAGTTGGGCTCGGTGTGGCCTGGGTAATGCCGAAGGGAGATGGGGCGCCCACGTACGGAAGTTGATTGGCATTGTAGTAGTCAGGCAGATGATCGCCCTTTTGGCCGACATAACCGGCCGACAAGGATGTGACGTTATTGAGCGCATACTCCATGGTCAGGTTGTATGCCTGAACATAGGCGGGGTGAAAGTTAGGCGTAGTGCCGCCATTCACACTGCCCCCGTTAGGATTGAATGCCGTATTTACAGTGAACGCGGTTTGAACGGTGTAAGGAGTACCAGGGGCGGCTGTTACATTTGCCGAGGCGAAGGTCGGCGACCGGTCCGAGAGCACGACGCTCTTCTGAAACGGAGCCTGAAAGCCAAGCGCATAATTCCCTTCGCTATGGCTGGCAGCCCCGTATCCGCCCCGCACCACATACTTCGGATTGACCTGCCATGCAAAGCCGAGGCGTGGCATGATCTGGTCATAATTGGGGTTGTAGCAGGCCCGGTTGCTGCAAAGAATGGACCCCGGAGGCGCGCCAACCGGGATACGCGTAGAGTACTCGGCCAGACCGATGTTGGGCCCGCTAAGGATGACATTCGCGACGCGATTCTGGGCCTCGTACCACGGCTGGTCGAACTGATAGCGGACACCCAAATTCAAGGTAAACGTGGAGTTGACCCGCCAATTGTCCTGAATATACTCAGCGGTGCGCCACTGCCGGTCGCCCTCCGCGCCTCCATTTTGGGCCAGGGATCCGGTATCGATCCGGTTGAGGACGAAGTCGGCTGCCGAGTATCCACCCGAATCCGTAGAGCTGGCGGTGAAGTTGCCGCTGTAATTGAAATTTCCGAGGAAGCCCCCGTTTCCGCCGTTGAGCCCATTGGACTGGTAGCGCAGTGCCTGCACTCCTATGCTGATGACATGGTGTCCGCGCTGCCATATGACATCGTCACTATACGTGTATTGGTTCTCCGCAAGCACTGCGGGGCTCGCCGAGTTTCCGATAACGCTCGCCGCTGTGTTCTGGGCCGTGAAGCCTTGCGATGTTTGCGTATAGGGAAAACCGATCCCTACCTTGCTCTCGCCGGCCAGGCCGAACTCGCCGGTGAGGTCCACCGTAAATCCCTGAAGGAAATTGACGCGCGTAAAACCTATGTGGGCAGAGTTAATGAGTTGGGGCGAGATCGTATGGGTCCAGGCCAGGCCGAAAACGTGGGTCGGGTAACTGTTCTGCGTCTGAAAGTTGACTGGATCAGAAGTGAACTTGGACGTCGCGTCGTGAGGCTGCGAGTCCACATAAAAACCACTGATGCTGTCCGTGTCTCGCGGGTTCCACTCGAGCTTGATATCGGCCTGATCGTTGGCGATATATTCGCGGCTCGAACCCTGAAAGTTGTTGTTGATGACACCGTCACTCGCCACAGTGGCGCCCGGCGTCTGGTGGGCGCAGGATGCCGGGGCGGCCGGCGAACCTTCGGTCGTGGGGCTGCAGACAACCGGGTAGACCTCAGGATGCCCAAGCAGATATTGCGCCACGCTGTTGGTCTGCATCGAGGCCGGAATCTGATTGTTCGCAAACGGCGTGAATCCATTCTGTGGATCGTACAGTTGCGTCGGCGTGAACCCGGCAACGTTATAGGGGTTGGTTAGCAGACCGCTGAAGTCTCCGGTGAGCATCTGCTGGGTCAGGATAGACGCCGTCTGCAGGCCTCCCGTATGCTCGCGTGTGCCTTCATAATCGACGAAGAAGAAGAGCTTCTTCCGGAGTGGGCCGCCGAGCGTTCCGCCAAACATGGATTGCGTATAAGGAGCCCGCGGAATCACGGGGTTCTGATCTTTGTTGCCCCAGGTATTCGCGTTCAGCTTCCCGTCCTCAATGTATGCATAGGCCGATCCGTGGAAGTGGCTGGTGCCGCTCTTGAGTTCCGCAAGAACATCGCCGCCGTTTACGTTTCCGTACTCGGCGGAGGCGTTCGATGTGATCACTTTGACTTGACCGAGCGCCTCGGGCGCGGGGTTATATCCCACAAGGTTGTAATCGATCTGGTTGATGGAGATGCCGTCCAGGAGGTAGTTGTTGGCCTGCGCGCGGTTGCCGTTGACCGAAGGCTGGTCGCTGCCATAGTTGTTGCGCTCAATGGCGTTGTTGCCGGTGAACCCTTGCGGCGAGGTAGCCAAAGCGCCGGGCTCAAACAAGGTAATGCTGGCAAAGTTCCGGCCGTCAAGGGGAACGGACTGGATCTGCTCGTTGGTCATCACAACACCGAGCGAAGAGTCGGCGGTGTTGAGGATATTTGCACCGTCTTCCGCGAAGACCTCCGCCGTGGCTGATGCGCCAATCTTCAGCTTCGCATCCACCTTGGCCGTCTGATCAATCTCGAGAGAGAAGGCGGGAAACTGTGCCGTCTGGAAACCCGCCGCCACGACTGATAATTGGTAGTGGCCTATGGGTAGAAAGCGGATACTGTACGCTCCGTCCTTCTCCGTGGTTGTTGAAGTTCCGACACCCGTCTCCACGTTCGTTGCGGTCACCTGGGCACCCGGTACTACAGCACCGCTAGGGTCGGTCACGATGCCGACAACGCTTCCTGTCGTTGTCTGCGCAAGCGCCGCTTGCGGCAGCAGCAGAGAGAAAAGACAGAGCATCACAGTTAGGAAAAACTCGGAGAAGGCCGAACATGGATGCGCATTCCCTAAAGGAATTGGACGACAAGCATCCACATGACGGTTCTGCTGCTGCCTACTCGCTTCGTAATCGGTAATGCGCCGACCCGCCATGAAATAGCTCCTTGTATACGAGGGTTTTGTCTGAAAAAGCACAAAAGCGAGATCAAATCGTGTCATGAATGAGATTGTCATGCAACACAAATTCCCGGATCGCCGCTATATTTTGAAAGTGGCGAAATATGCCGATCACTGTGTGTCCCGAAGGCGACAGCAGCAACATCGCAGTCGTCGAACTAAACAAGAGATGAGGGTGGGCCCCTCGGAGGCGGCGATCAGGATCTGCTTTCAAACCACCGCGTGCTGCTGTCTTTAAGAGCGATGGTGGTGAGCGACGCGGAAAAAGGCGGGACCTGATCCCGTCAGGTGTGATTCAGGGAGACGAGCGCAAGCGAGATGCCGATGACCTGCCGAAAGCGTAAAGAGGATGTCAGAACCGGGGATAGTGATCGCTCCGGGAGAAGCAAGGGCGGAGTCCTGAAGACCGGCCCTTGCGGCATCCGGCATGATGGCAGCGTGAACCTGGATACAGGCTTCTGTTTGGAACGGGAGAACCTGTCGTCCCGATGCAAAGGGAGAAGGCCAAGTGGTGAACCCCATAAGGCACTGAGTACCGATGCGGGGCACAGGGACAGAGCGATCCGTAGTAGGGACGAACGCTCTGTAATGGAGCTGGACCGAAGGGGTCGCGGTGTTGACGCCTTATTGGGTAGCCAACCGGCAACGGGAGCAGCTGCATGAATAAGGTAAAGCCGTTTGACATTCCGAAGCGGGAGGTCTGGTTGGCATGGCAGCATATCCGCGCCAACCAAGGAGCGGCTGGAGTAGATGGACAATCGATACAGACCTTTGAAGCCGACTTAGCTCGGAACTTATACAAGCTCAAACCGACTGTCCTCGGGAAGCTATCTCCCACCCCCTGTTCGCCGGGTTGATATACCGAAGGTAAGTGGCGGGACACGACCGTTGGGTATTCCTACAGTCGCGGATCGCGTTGCACAAGAGGCGGTTCGCCGATTTCTTGAGCCTTTGGTGGAGTCGCATTTCCATCAAGACTCCTATGGCTAGCGGCCGGGCCGTTCGGCGATCGATGCAGTCCGAGTCGCACGTCAGCGCTGCTGGCGTTACGACTGGGTTCTGGACATCGACATCAAGGGCTTCTCCGACAACATCGATCACGAGTTATTGCTCAAGGCCGTGCGCAGGCACACCGATTGCCGATGGGTGCTGCTCTACATCGAACGCTGGTTGAAGGCTCCTGCGATGCTGGGCGACGGAAGTCTTGTCATACGGGAACGGGGAACGCCACAAGGTGGAGTCATCAGCTCCTTGTTGTCGAACCTCTTCCTGAACTACGTGTTCGATGCATGGCTGAAGCGGGGATTCCCGGCGTCCCGTTTGAACGGTATGCCAACGACACCATCTGCCACTGCCGCAGCGAGCATGAAGCAGCGAAGTTGCGTGAGGTGCTGAAGAGCAGGTTCCTGGAAATGCGGGTTGGAACTCCATGCTGAGAAGACGAAGGTCGTCTACTGCAAGAACACCAACCGCAAGGGGATTAGGCGATTCAGCAGTTCGACTTCCTCGGCTATTGCTTCCGGCCAAGGAAGTCGAAGTGGCCATCTGGTGGGTACGGAACTTCTTTTCTTCCGGCGGCCAGCCCAAAGGCCCTGAAGGCAATTCGCAAGAAAGTGCGGGACGGGACTCTTCAGAACCATAGTGACAAGGCTCTCGATGATCTGGCCAGGATGTTCAATCCTTACATCCGTGGATGGATCAATTACTACAGTCACTTCTACCAATCTACGCTCGATCCGACCTTACGTCGGATAGACGCGGCACTGGCCCGATGGGCTCAGAAGAAGTTCAAGCGCCTGAGGCAAAGCCGAAAGGCGCGAGGGACTGGATCACGAAAGTGGCTCACGCCTCTACTGGACTCTTTGCCCACTGGCCGCTTCTGTATGTCGACGCTCAACGCTGGGAGCCGTATGAGTCGAGAGACTCACGTACGGTTCTGGGAGAGCGTGGGGGTGCGACTCCCCCGCGCTACTCACTTGCCACTCTATCGGCAGTCGGAGATGTATGCCCGTGAAGGCATCGACCTTGACCGCTCGACACTCTCGGGCTGGGTAGGTGGGGCGAGTGAGTTATTAAGTCCATTAGTCGAGGCGTTGCGCAAGCATGTGCTTGCCGGAACGAAACTCCACGCAGATGACCGGGGCCCCCAGCGACGGGTTCATTGTTCAGTATCATGACATTCTTTACAGGTTGTTATCACGACATGCTTTACACCGAAGGCGCGGCTGCGGTGTAAAGATTGGCTCTCGAAAGCGAGGGCAGGATGGTCTGCAAGCAAATGGAT
>Ga0116226_10004531_pt1 | contig 12338 bp, 10 predicted proteins | sample S1TSphfallax_FD_89692 | JGI IMG/M metagenome (GOLD analysis project Ga0116226, IMG submission 89692) | Host-associated microbial communities from peat moss isolated from Minnesota, USA - S1T2_Fa - Sphagnum fallax MG | ecosystem: Host-associated > Plants > Peat moss > Unclassified | place: USA... | reverse complement strand
CCAGTTGAAGTAGCGCTCGGTCTGGCCGGAGACGCTGGGTGTCAGCAGACGCAGCGGCTGGGTGTAGCCGAGTTCGGAGCTGGGCAGGCAGATGGGCACGTCCAGGTGGGCGGGCGGCTCGACGTTCAGGATGCGATAGACATTCTGCAGATGCAGCCGGAAGAGTTCATCGAACAAAAAGTCGGTATCGATGGTGAAGTCCGGGCCGTACCACCAGAACCAGTCGCTGCCCTCCGCGGCATATATTTCCCACCACGCCGCCGCGGCGCGATCAGCCGGCACACTGCCCTGGGCCAGGCGCTCGGTCAGGAAGTGGCGCGTCTCTTTCAGCCACTCCCACGCCTTGTTTTCCTCCGGGTCGCCGATCCAGATGTCGAAGTCGCTGCGGATCCACGAACCGGAATGGAGATAGCAGGTTTCCACTTTCGACGGGTAGCGGTCGAAGTAATCGCCAATCCGCATCATCTTCAAGTCCGGCGTTTCGAGCAGCGTTTTGTAGAACGTCGTCAGGAAGGCCTCGCCGCCGTCGATGAAAGCCTCCCATGCGTTCTCGCCATCAAGGATCAGCGGCACGACATGGCGCTCATCGGGCAGCGCCTTGGCGATGTTCTTCAGGTTGTCGATCAGATGCGCGACGGCCTTGCTGGTTTCATTGCGCGCGGCGTCGAAGCCGATGAAGTCCGAAAGCGGACGTTCGCGAAAGAGCGCCTGCATCGTCCGGTCATAGGCGTGAATGCGCCAGCCCTGGAACAGCTCGATGTGATCGACGTGCTGGCTGTTCCAGGCGGGATCGTTCTTGAGGCTGCGGAAGAGGTTGCCCTCGTCGCTGCAGAAGTACTCGAAGCCGGCCTCGACCATCAGCGGCACGATTTCTGGCGCGATCGAGCCCTCCGAGGGCCAGACGCCGCGCGCGCGGCGTCCGAAGGTTTTTTCGTGCAACTCCTGCGCCAGGCGCAGTTGGGCGCGCACGTCTTCCGGGGCGGAGAAGGCCGAGGGCAGGGGCGATTGCGGCTGGCAGCGGCGCGCGATGTTGGTGTCGTAGACCAGCGGCATGATTGGGTGAAAGTACGGCGTGGTCGTCAGCTCGATCTGCCCGCGGTCCGCCGCGGCGCGATATTCCGGCAGCACGAGCTTCATGATCTCGCCGTGGAGGTCGAGCAGCTCGATTTTTTCCTGCTCGGTAAACCCGCGGCCCTTGTTGCGCAGGGCCTGGATTCGCGGGAAGCGGCGCGTGGCGGAGAAGCCGGTCCACTGCAAATTATAGAGCACCTGCAGGTCGCGAAAATCGTCCTCGGTGAAGGTCTTCACGATGCTGTCGAGCTTGGCCAGCGTATAACTCGGGCCGCGCTTGGCCAGCAGCTCGGCGTAGCGCGGTATCGGGCGAATCAGCGTATCCCAACTGATCTTGAAAAAGTTCTCGATGAGATGGCGTCTGTCCTCGTGATCAAGCTCGTGCGCCGGTTTGCGGCTAAGGGTTTCCCAGGTGTCCTCGACTTCGCCGCTGACCAACTCGTTGATCTGCCGGATAAGCACGGGCGTGAAGTTGAAGTTCACGCGCACGGCGGGCTGCGCGGTGACGAGGTCGATCATGTCCAGGTAGCCCTTGACCGCGTGCAGCCGCACCCACGGCATCATTGCCTTTTTCGTCAGGGGATTGACGTAGTAGGGCTGGTGCATGTGCCAGAGAATGACGACATTCATGGCCGTACCTCCCCGCGCAGGAAGCGCGCGGCTTCCTCGGGAAAGACCGTGTTGATGTAGGCACCGAGGCCGATCTCAAATCCGGCCAGAGACTGGAACCGGGGCACAATCTCCAAGTGCCAGCAGTAATCATGCTTGGCGCTGGCGAAGCGCTCGTTGAGCGGGCGTTTCAGCGGGGCCGTGTGCAGCAAGAGATTGTAGCCGGGTTTCTCAAGCACGGCGTTGAGCCGCTGGAGGGCGAAGCGAAGCACCTCGGCGAGATCGTACAGCTCCGTGGGTGAGCAGGAGACGAAGTCCGGGTGATGCCGCCGCGGGAAGATGGCCATTTCAAAGGGGAACCGGCTGGCGTAGGGGCAGAAGAGCGCGTAGCCATCGTTTTCCGCCACCATGCGGATGCCCTGGGCGCGTTCGGTGTGCAGGATGTCGGAGAAAAGGCTGCGCTGCCGGGCCGCGAAATATTCCCGCGCGCGATTCAACTTGGCCTCGACCAGGGTCGGCACCAGCGGCAACGCAACGAGTTGCGAGTGGGCATGGGCGAGTGAAGCGCCGGCGGTCGGGCCGAAGTTCTTGAAGACATAGAGGTGGTGAAAGCGCGGGTCCTTGTCCAGGTCGAGCAGGCGCTCGCGGTAGCTGGCCAGCACCTCCGCCACGCCGCTGATGGTGAGATCCTCCAGCGCCGTTTTCGTGTCGGGCGTCTCGATGATGACCTCATGCGCACCGATGCCGGTCATGCGGTCGTACAGGCCCTCGGGCCTGGCTTCGAGCTGACCTTCGATCCGCAGGGCGGGATAGCGGTTCGGCACCACGCGCACGCGCCAGCCGGGCTCGTTCGGCTTGGTCTTTTCCTTGCGTGCCGCGTAAACCTCCGGCGGCGTGAAACGCTCATTGCCCTCGGCAAAGGGATCAAGCTGCGTCGGTGCGAGCGTGGCGGCGGCGTAGTCCTGGGGCCGCCGCTGCCGTTCAGGGGCAAAAACGACCCAGGTGTTGTGCAGCGGATCGCGGCGAAATTCAGGCGTCATACGCGAGGCAGTAAATCAGTAACTGGCATTTATGCAACTGCATCCGCCAAGAGCTGACGTGCGGCGGCCACGGTTGGCGGTCGGTCCCCGGCGTGGCGGGCAAGGAGGAGCATGACCCAATCGCACACGGCGGCGGGAAGGCCCGGTGCGAAGTCACGCAGCGACTCGGGTGCCTGCATCAGGCGTTCAACCGCGATTTCCTGGACGCTTTTCCCCGGATGCGGCCAGCGTCCGGCACCGGCGAAATAGTAGAGGCAGCCCAGCGCGTAGAGATCAGACGGTACCGCAGGCTTGATGCCATCGATTTGCTCCGGCGACACCGTATGGATGCTGCCAAACATGGATGAGCGCGCGGCGGGAACGGCGAAGTGATAAAAGGGAAGCTCGAGAAGTTTCCAGCCGAGGGAAGTACGGACAAAGTTGTCCGCATTCAGATCGCCGTGCACCCAGCCTGCGCCATGCACGGCCTCCACGGCAGAAAGCGACTGGTCAACGAATTCCTGCCAGCCTTCGCGGGAGAGTGGCGCGGTCCTGACCATTTCCGCCAGCGTTGGGCCTTCGAGCAACTCGAGGACTTGATACGCGCCGTGCTGTGCATCGGTGCCGGCTTCGATGAACTGGACCCACTGTTCGCACTTAAGGGCCGGAGGTGGCTGCGCAACGGATGCTGCCGAATCCAGCGGCAGGCGCACGGCGACTTGGTAGCCCTGCTTTTCATCGCGCGCCCGGAACACCCGGGCTTCGCCTCCCGTACCAAGCAGGGCCAGCAAGACATAGCGACCGGCGATGCGCGCCTCGATCATGGTCAGTTATCAGAGCTGCGATTCGACTTGCAGAAGCCGGGCGCGAATCGGATTGGGGTGCGTTGGATCGGCCACGGCGGACTCCAGTTGCTTGGAGGTGAGGAAATAACCCTCGAATCGCGACCGGGTGTTGCCGAGATCGCGAGTGACCTCAAACCAATTCAGGTAATCGACCAGCTTCTGATGGTTCGTCAATTCCGCCTGCTGCAGCGCGTGCGCCTCGGCGAAGAGCCGCGGGGCCATGCCTTCAGCATCGTCCTGGAGCAGGGCGCCCAGGGCGTTGCGGTAGGCCTCAAGCGTGGCATGCCAGCCGGGGTGGGCGCGGAGTTCGAGCGCGGTCAGGACATCCATGCGTTCCTTCACGGCCTGGAGCAGTTCCGCCGTGGGTGCCTTCGTTGCCACCTCATCCATGGAGCAGGTCTGGACCTTGGCGTCCTTCGATTCGGCGTAGGTGATGGTTTCGTCCTCGGCAAGCTCGTCGCAGGTCTCCTGCCAGGTGTAGACAATGCTGCGACCGCGGACGGCGGCGGCGGCCAGCTCGTGCTGCCAGTTGGCCTCGGTGGGGAAGTGCAACGGACCGGAGCCGCCGGGCGTAGCGAAGCTTTGGAGCCACTGCTGGAAGTCCTCGCGGTGGGAACCTTTGCGCACCAGGCTGTCGACGAGGTAGAAACTGAACGCGCGCTGCCAGAGGCCCAAAAGGCGATCGCCGCTCAGCGTTTTCCATCCGGTGACCTCGGCCAGCGATGGTGCGGTTCGATTCTTGAGCGCCCGCCGCACGATCTCCTCCCGGTTATGCGTTGGGTCCTCGTTGACCCACTCGCGCAGCCCCTCGATCAGCCAGAGCGGCACGGTGTCGATCGGGGTGTTCTGGTCGAACTTCGTCGTGTTGGCAAAGAACTTCTCCCACAGCAGGGCCGTGACGTACTGCCGCTGAATGAACTCGCGCGCGGCGGGGTCGTCGAGCGGCAGGTAGGCGTCGATGGTCATCGAGCCATCCACGAGCAGAACTTGAGCGGCTTCGCGGTCGATCTTGCCCGCGAGCGGATCATCCGGCGTGATGACATGAATGTGGACCGGGAATCGCCAGTGCGGGCCGAGACGCAGGACCTCGGCCAGGGCATCGCGGGTATCGGCCGCGAGTTGCAAGGCATCGGCGCAGGCGGCGGGGTCGTTGGTCGTGCAGATGACTTCCGAGTAGACGTTGGAGCTGGATGTCGGTACCGGGGCGGCCAGGGCATCGGGCGCGATGGCGGGTTCCTCGGCGCGCAGGGAGGCGAGCCCGGATACGGCCAAGGCAACGAGCAGCTTCCGGTGTGGGTTCATCTTAGTCGCTTTTCGCCGCGGGCTTCGCGACCGGCTTGGCCTCGGCCTTGGCCGAGTCCGCTTTTGTTCCGCCGCCATCTGCGGGCTTGCCGGCTTCCCCGGCTTTCTTCTTGTAGCCCTCGCTGCGGTAATCAGTGATGTAGAAACCGGAGCCCTTGAAGATGAGTCCCGCCCCCGCGCCGATGCGGCGTTTGACCTTGCCCTTGCCCCACTTTTTCATGCGGCAGCTTTCCTTGGGGCACGTCTTGAGCGCATCGTCTTTCATTGACTGGACAACTTCAAAGGACTTCTTGCACTTGGCGCACTCGTATTCGTAGGTTGGCATTCGGGTCAGGATAGAGATTCCCGGCGCATTAGTCGAGGGCACGCCGATTGGAAAAGGTAAAACTTACGCTTGCATGCGCCGGCGATTTTAATGGTAGTCTCCCCCTGAGGACTCATGGTTGGTGGAAAATATATCGTGATGGGTGTGCCGGGGACGGAGCTGGACGCGACGACTGCGGCCATTATTCGCGAGGTGCAGCCCGCCGGGTTTATCCTTTTCGGTCGCAACATCAAGACGCCCGCCCAACTGCGCAAGCTGGTCGACGATCTGCGCGGTGAGATGCGGCAGGAGCCGGTCGTGACCATCGACCAGGAGGGAGGCCGCGTTTCGCGCCTCAAGGAATGCGGGGCCGAGCCGCCCAGCGCGAAGCAACTGCGGGAGAAGGGTGACCTGCGGCTGATCGAGCGCCACGGCGCGCTCACGGGCGAAATCCTCCGCCTTTTCGGCTTCAATCTCGATCTCGCGCCGGTGGTCGATGTCTCCTACGCGGACGACCTGGAGAACTCGCTGAAGAACCGCACCTGGGGCCTGGAACCGGAGACGGTCATCCGCCATGCGGGTGCTTTCAACCGCACCTTGCGGGAGCAGGGCGTGCTGAGCTGCGGGAAGCATTTCCCCGGTTACTCCTATGCTGCGGTCGATCCGCATCACGAGCTGCCCATTGTCGCGCGCTCGCGCCGGCAACTGGAGGAAACGGAGTGGAAGGCGTTTCGCGCCCTTGCGCCCGAGCTCGACGCGATGATGGTCGGGCACGCGAATTATCCCGAGCTGGATAACAGCGGCTTTCCGTCGTCGCTTTCTCACAAGATTATCCAGGGCATCCTGCGCGACGAGTGGGGGTATGAGGGAGTAGTCATCAGCGATGATCTGGACATGGGCGCCATCGTCGGCCACTACGGCTTGGAGGAATCCGTGACGCGCGCGGTGGAAGCCGGCAACGATCTCGTGCTGCTCTGCCATCGGCCCGAGCTTATTCCTGAGGCCGCGCGCGCGCTGGAGGCCATTTCGCCGGCGCGGGCGGCGCAGGTAGATGAACGCCTTGCGCAGTTGCGCAAGAAGCTCGATCCGCCGCATGCCTTTTCGCCCGAGGCCCACGCCGATATTGATCGCAAGATTTACCAACTGCGGGTGGATACTCTCGGCCCGGAAGCCGCCGCCCTGCGCTCGGTCGATGATGGGAAGCGCTCGCCGGTCGAAACCTTTTGATCGCCTTTGCCTAACGAAAGATGTCCTTTGAAATAATTCCTTTTTTGGAATGGTCCGCCCTGAGCGCTTCCCTGCTCTGGGCAGCGGTGCTCGTGTGCATTCTGATGGGTTCGCGCAAGGCGCGCCGCTTCTTTCGTGGAAAGGGGTATTTGCGTCCCCCTTCCGGCAAGGCCTGGTTGCGCTTCCTTTACTACAAGCATTACGATTCATTTGAGGATCCTGCCATCAGGTTCTATTACGGCTTGGCGCGGATGTTCCTGTTCCTTTTTGTTTTCCTGCTTGTGGCGGTCAGCATTTTTATCGGATCCCTGCTGCTCCTGGGACGAGTTTCTCCGGCGGTCGCGCCGCAGGTGCAGGATAATTGATCGAACCGGCGGAGCATCGCACCCATTACTTGTAAGATCAGAAAGTTTGAAGCGCGGGCGGAAGCAGGGTAGGCTGTGAGGAATTCATGGACAACGTCGCGACTTTTCCCGCCAGCGCCGGCGAGCCGCTGCCTCTCAACGCCCGCAAACCGGCCTGGTTGCGTGCCAAGATTCCCGGCGGCGCGGTTTACCAGGAGACCTCGGGAATTGTTCACGAACACCAGCTCCACACCGTTTGTGAGAGCGCCCAATGCCCCAACCTGGGCGAGTGCTGGTCCCGCAAGACGGCGACCATCATGATCCTGGGCAACATCTGCACGCGGAGCTGCGGCTTCTGCGCGGTGCAGACCGGCCGCCCGACCGAACTGGATCGTGACGAGCCCCGGCGTGTGGCCGAGGCCATCCGGCTCATGGGACTCAAGCACGCCGTCATCACGTCGGTGGCGCGCGACGAACTGCGCGATGGCGGTGCCTCGATCTGGGCCGCGACCATTCGCGCCGTGCGCGCGGAAAACCCGCACACCGCCATCGAGGTCCTCATCCCCGATTTCAAGGGCCGCTGGGAAGATTTGGAGACCGTCCTCGAGGCCCGGCCCGACATCCTCAACCACAATGTCGAGACTGTGCCGCGGCTGCACAAGGTCGTGCGGCCCCAGGCCAAATACGAGCGCTCGCTGGAGTTGTTGCGCCGGGCCAAAGCCGCCGGTTTCGTCACAAAGTCGGGCCTCATGCTCGGCATCGGTGAGGAGCAGGAGGAGATCGCCGCCACGTTGCGCGACATGGCCGCTGACCAGCTCGACATTCTGACCATCGGCCAATACCTGCGTCCCTCGGTGCAGCACCTGCCTCTCTACCGCTGGGTGACCCCGGAGGAATTCGCCCACTGGAAGCAATTCAGCCTCGCGATCGGATTCAAGGTCGTCGAATCCGGGCCGCTGGTGCGCAGTTCCTACCATGCCGACGAGCAATCCGACGCGCTCGTACCGGGAACCCGGTCGTCCATTGTGTGAAGCACCCGCCTTTGCTCGCCCGGTGGTTGCTTCTGGCTTTCGGTTGTCTCGGCCTGTCGCCGCTGCGCGCCGATTCCCCGCTGCACGCCAACGTGCTCGTTTTCATCCCGGCCTACGAGGGATCGAAGCTCTACGATCCCACGCTGGAGGCGGCCGGGGAAGATCCCGTCTGTGTGTGGGGCGACATCGAGGCCATCCGCATCTCCAGGCTCTACTTTGCCCTGCGCAACCCCAACCCGCTCCAGGCGGGGCCGATGCTGTCCGCCGGCCCGCTGGACGTGTATGGCGATTTTATCGAGGGGATGACCGAGCAACAGGAAACGCCGGGCTTTCATCCCTACACGAAAAACGGGGACTTCTTCACCTTCTGGTACGACTGGCGGCAGGAAATCGCAAACGTCACCGCGCCGCAACTGGGCAAGGCGCTTGAGTCCTACGCACGCATTCACGAGCAGAAAACCGGCATCCCGGCGCCCGACACGAAGTTCGTCATCGTTGCGCACAGCATGGGCGGCCTCGTCGCACGGACGTTCCTGAGTGAAAATCCCCAGTGGGCCAGCCGCATCGCCGGGATGTACCTCGTCGGCACACCCAACCTCGGTTCCGTGAAATCGATCCAGACCCTGGTGGTGGGACCGGGCGGCCTCAAGGAAAACGCCATCAACTTTCCCGCGTCGCTGCTCAATTTCCTGCCGAATGACGTCAATGTCAACGTGACCAAATTGGTCGCGATTTCCCGCCCCAGCCTCTACGAACTGCTTCCGTTCGACGATCCCCGCTGGGAATGCGAGGCCGCCGACGGCAGCCGGCGGCGCATCAGCGCGCAGGAGCTGTTGACCGTTGGCCCGTGGGCAAACTACTGGCCCTCCGCGGACCTGGAGCGCCGGCTTTATCTGGACGACTGGCTGCAAAAGCGCATCGCCGAGGGCCGCAAGAGCATCGACCTGCCCGACTGGGAGTTTTGTCAGGACCCCGCCCTGGACAAGCTGCAGCACATGCTCGCGCAGACCCGCGAGTGGCGTCTGCGCCTGGGCACGCTCAGTTACACCGGCACGCTGCTGACTGCGCCCGGCCAGGACACGCGCCTGCATGTGGTGGTGGGCGCGGGCCTGAAAACACCTTCGGGTGTCATCACCGAAGGCGCGCATGATGCCTGCACGTCGCGGTACACCTACGAACCGGGGATCGACGGGGACGAAACCGTCACCACGGTCAGCGCGCTCGATGATCTGGCTGCCGGCGACAAGAACGTGAAGATGGTCAATGGCGTCTCGCACGGAAAGCTCATGACCAATGCCCAGTTCCTCAATTATCTTTTCAGCCAGTTGGCGGCTGAACCCCTGGCCACGCCCGACCAGCGCAGCGCGACAAACCAGACGCTCTAAGTTCACCTTGCGACTCCGCGGGCTTTACCCCTACATTGCGCTCTATGGCCGACTCCGCTTATCCACGACTCGCGGGCACGCTGGTGCCTGTTTTTGCCCTGCGCCACGACAACGACCTGGGCATTGGGGACACCGAGGCCATGCGGCAGGCCATCGCCTTTTGCGCGGAACAAAAGCTCGGCCTGCTCCAGGTCCTGCCGATCAACGAAACCGGGGACGACAACAGCCCCTACAACGCGATCAGCTCGATTGCCATTGATCCGGTTTACCTCACGCTCACGCCGGAACTTGTCCCCGGTTTGCAGCAGTCGACCCTCGAGGCCTTGTTCACGGATTCGGTGCTGGCGGAGTTGCGCCATGGCCCGGTGAAGTACCAGAAGATCAAGCAGCTCAAGCTTGAGGCCTTGTCGCATGCCTACGTTGAATTCGAGGCGGTCGACCTCGAGACCGGCACGGACCTCGCCTACGAATTCCAGGCCTTCGTCGAGGACAACATGGGCTGGCTGCCCGGCTACACGCTCTTTCGCACCCTGCTCAACGAGTACAGCAACAATGCGCTCTGGCACGAGTGGATTCCTGAACACCAGACCCTGGCCGAGGCCGAGATGTGGCTGGCGGTCACGCCGGACAAGGAGGAACTCGTCCGCTATCGCCAATTCACCGCCTACGTCCAGTGGGTCACCTGGCGGCAGTGGGCCGACGTGCGCGCCTTTGCCGATGAAAAGAAGGTCAAGCTCATCGGCGACATTCCCTTTGGCATCAGCCGGTACAGCGCGGATGTGTGGAGCGAGCATGAGCTCTTCGACCTGACGTGGTCCGGCGGCGCGCCGCCGGAGCCTTTCTTCACCGGTGGCGAATTCCTGCGCCGCTGGGGCCAGAATTGGGGCATTCCGCTCTACGATTGGCCGATGCACCGCGCGCAGAACTACGCCTGGTGGCGGCAGCGTATCACCGCGACCGGCCTCATCTTCCACGGCTTCCGCATCGACCATGTGCTCGGCTTCTTCCGCATCTACAGCTTCCCGTGGATGCCGCAGCAAAACGACGAGTACGCCTTTCTCAGCGCCGACGAGGCCAAGCTCAAGGCCGATGGCCGCGAGCCGCACTTCATCCCGCGCCCCGACGAAACCGAGGAGGATGCCGCGCTCAACGCCGCCGAGGGCGAGGCGCTCCTGCACATGATCCAGGAAGCGGCGGGCCCGACCGCGATCATCGCCGAGGACCTCGGGATGGTGCCCGATTACGTCCCGCCGCTGCTGGAAAAGCTCGGCATCCCGGGCTTTGCCATTCCCCAGTTTCAGGTGGACAAGGAGACGCGCGAATATGTTCCGAAGGACAAGATGCCGCTCTTGAGCGTCGCCACCTGGGGCACGCACGACCACGCGCCGCTGGTCACCTGGTACGGCGACCTGACGCGGCGCTGGAAGGGACCCAACGGCCACGAGGGATGGCTGGACTTGCAGCGGCTCATGCGCTTCCTCGGGGAGGACGCGGAGAAGGAACCGCCGGTGTTTCTGGATCATAAGTTAAATGAGAGTTTTCTGCGCGCGCTGCTCGAGTCCCGCTCCTGCTGGACCATCTTCACCATCACCGATATTCTCGGCGTGGACTGGCGCTTTAACGCGCCCGGCACCGCGACCGATGACAACTGGAGCGTCCGCATCGATAAACCGCTGGCCGAATATCTGAAAGACCCGGCCAGCGGCGCGCGCTTTCAATTCCTGCGCGAAGAGATCATCCGGACCGGGCGCGCCCCGCAAATTTAGACGGTCTCGCCGCGGAGCAAGTCCGCGATGGTCTCGCGCCGGCGCACGACGCGGTGCCCGTTGCCTTCCACCAGCACCTCGGCCACGCGCGGGCGGGTGTTGTAGTTGGAGGCCATGGTGAATCCGTAGGCACCGGCGCTGAGCAGCGCGAGCCGCTGGCCGGGCTTTTGCGCGGGCAGGGGACGGTCCTTGGCGAAGACATCGCCCGACTCGCAAATCGGCCCGACGAGATCGGTCGGCACGAGTTTTCCCCCACCGCTGCGCGCGGCCTTGAGCGGCACGATCTCGTGGTAGGACTCGTAAAAGGCGGGACGAATCAGATCGTTCATCGCCGCATCGACGATGACGAAGGTCTTGCGCCCGGTCTTCTTCACGTAGAGCACTTCGGTGACGAGCACGCCGGCGTTGCCGACCATGAAGCGGCCCGGCTCGACCAGGATGCGCAGGCCGAGCGGCTTGAGCAGCGGGACGACCTGCTCGCCATAGGTCGCAGGCGTCAGTGGCTTCACCTTTTGCTTCTGCCACCATTGCGGCGTGCCGCTGGCCAGTGCCGGATCGTAAACGATGCCCAGTCCGCCGCCGATGTCGAAGAACTCGATGCCGTACTTCGCCTTCAAGTCCGCGACGAGCGGCACCATCTTTTTTACCGCTTCAACGAAAGGCCGCGCCTCGGTGATCTGCGAGCCGATGTGCATGTGCACGCCGACGAGCTTCAGGTTCTTCAGCCGCGCGGCGCGGGCGTAGAGCCCGGCGATTTCCTCGAAGGCGATGCCGAACTTGTTCTCGTAGGTGCCGGTGGTGATCTTGGCGTGCGTGTCCGCCTTGACGTTGGGATTCACGCGGATCGAAATCGGGGCGCGCTTTTTCTTTTCGCCCGCGACCTGGTTGATGAAGTCAAGTTCGGCGCTGCTTTCGACGTTGAAGGCGTAAACGCCCGCGGCCAGCGCCTGCTCGATCTCGGCGCGCGTCTTGCCGACGCCGGCGAAGTTGCACGTCGCGGCCTTGCCGCCGGCCTTGAGCACGCGGGTGAGTTCGCCGCCGCTGACGAGATCGAAGCCGCTGCCGCGTTTGGCCAGCAGGTTCAGGATGGCGAGGTTCGAGTTGGCCTTGACCGCATAGCAGATCAGGTGATCGAGCGGCGCGAGCGCGGCGGTGAGCCGGTCGAAGTGGTCGGCGATCGTCGTGGCGGAGTAGACGTAGAGCGGCGTGCCGTAAGTGTCGGCCAGCTTCGAGAGCGGAATGCCCTCGGCGTAGAGTTCGCCCTTCTTGACGTGAAAATGGTGCATGGAGCCAATGACTGTAGCGGCGGTCTAGGGCCGTCGCACGAAAAAATAAACGAGTCAGGCGGATCCGCCGGAGGGAGTGAATTAATCAGCCCCCCCCGGGGGGGGGGACGGCATATTCCGTTATGATGTGGTATGAAGTGATATGAAGT
>Ga0116226_10004530_pt1 | contig 12340 bp, 6 predicted proteins | sample S1TSphfallax_FD_89692 | JGI IMG/M metagenome (GOLD analysis project Ga0116226, IMG submission 89692) | Host-associated microbial communities from peat moss isolated from Minnesota, USA - S1T2_Fa - Sphagnum fallax MG | ecosystem: Host-associated > Plants > Peat moss > Unclassified | place: USA... | reverse complement strand
TCTTCTAAGATTAATACTATTTTGGCCAAGGAAAAAATCTTTTTCATCTCAATTTGTTATTCAACAATGTTTAAAATTTAACAAACAAATAAACCAAAAATAGTAAACATTGATTCATGTTTTTCTCGTTATTGAAATGAACATTTGATGTCTTTCACATTCATTCGAAATTTGTTTAAAACTCAACAATTCCTTGTGATAAACTCTTTTGTTGGATCATTTAAACTTGTAATCTCTTCAAAATATCCAAACTGTAATCATGATAAAGATATTCTAGTTGACAACAGTCCTTTGAAATTCTATCAAGGGATGAAAATGTTTATGGCATTTCAGCATCATAGGATACAAAGACTTCCTATCATATCAATAACAACACCTTGTTCCCTTTCAACAAATGAAAATGGTATAAGAAAGCTTTTAAATCCAAGGTTTAAAATCAAAGAAAGCATGTTGTGGGATTTGTTTTCTTCATATTATTTTCTTAAGAATGAAATGAAAAAATCCAATATTTCACAAAATTCCCTTTAATGTTATAGAAACTAATAAAATGAACCCATCAACAACACATGAATAATCTTCCATCGAGTTATAAAAAGGGGCAAATTTCATTTTCCCCCTTAGGTTCTAAACTCATGGAAATTGCAAAATGTAATGTATCATTAAGCAATTAATGTCCATGGGACTAATTTAAAATGCAAGCAATGATGAAAATGAAAAATGTAGCTCATAATAATTTCAAAGATGTGCCATGTCAGAGGAGGTGGCATTCATCTAATAGCCTTCATAATAGTTTTGTTATTGTAATAAAACACAATAGCTACCCAAAACTATAATGTCTTTTGAAGCATGATTATTTTGCTAATAAACTCACAAAACAATAACAACCAAATTAGATTAATGTTTAATATTATATGACAAAAAAAGAAGTTCTAAAATTGAAAAATATAAAAAATAAACAAAATTCACTACATTCTTGTCATTAGGCATTTAGCTTCCTTGAGTGAATTCTAGCTTCAACATAGGTTTTGTTTCATTCCAACTTTCCTTTTCCAAAAAGATTGGGCCAAGTGATGCATTTGTACAAATTTGCTTATGTAGACTCAATAGAAACATATTTCAAACTTTTGCACACTTGTTCATATGTTGTGTCATATAAACATGATTTGGAAAAAAACATGACCAAACTAAGTTCACTAAAACCTTTTTTTTAAACCAAGAGATTCACAACTCACAATTGATTTCATTAGTCATTGCATTGAGGTTAGATCCTTCATTTTTATTATAAATAATGATTTTTATTTCTTATGCCATACTTGTTTAACAAATCTATCAAACTTTGAACTAGGACATGTTTTAGATAGTTTCTATAGCTTCATATAGGTTAATAATGACATGTTTTAGTTGCCAATCATTTCCCAAAAAGTTAATGACCAAAGCAAACACATCATATGCCCCTTTGGACATCCATATATCAAAACTAGTAGTTGCATAATGATACTTTTCTAACGCTAGAAAACATAAAACTCCTTAGATTTTTCTACCAACCTTGGTAATATTTTGTGTGAAAAATGCCTTCTGTAAGGGAAAAAAAATCCTTGGACATAAGTGAAAAGCTAGATATTTAAATCAAACACTTTCCACAAATTCGATTAGCAAATTTTTTTTCACAATAAAAAAACCTAGGTCTTCAAAGGACTCTTTCTATTACATGTCATCCTTTTTCAAGGAATCTTTCACGACAATTGTTTTTGAGATAGATCCCCTAAACACATTTTGTTTAATTTTTTGTTGGTTGTCTTTCCTCTTTTCATTGCACTAAATTATTCATTTATTCTTCAAACCATCTTGCAACAATGGCACATGGTTTACATCAACATGTATTTTTTAAAATGTTATTCCAAATTTCTTTTATAATATGAACAAGATATGCATGTTAGTAGGTTATTAAACGGTAGATAATTACTTACTTACATCCTATTTACATGCCTACATATTACTTGCTTTCCTACATAATTAATAATATATGTGAAGGTGTGAAATAAACACATGTTCATAATAATATTTTGACAAAATTTTAACATCTTATGAATTTGGTGCACTAGTTAAGGACTTGGTTTCTCATCATGAAAGTGTAGGGTTCAAGTCCTTATACATGAACCTATATTCATGCCTAAGGGGTTAACATAACCTAGGGCTAGCCTAGGTAAGATAAGGTGGGTAGGTAGGTCAACACTAGGTAGTTTAAATTAGGTTAAGTAGAAGCCACGTGTCATGTCCAATCATATATGTAGTCATGTGTTTGGCATGACCACAATTGCAAAAATCATGAATTGACATTTACAATTATGACCACATTTGTGATTAGGTGGTGAAAGCGAAAAGTTTGAATCAACTACATAATCATATAGTCACATGTAGTTGTTAATGGCACATATAACAACAAATGCAGTGACATATGCAATCATAAAACTAATGTTAGTTCAAAGATTTCAATCCCTTACCTTTGGGTATATATATAAATTTCTCTTTCTCATTATTTCTCTTCAAGCTTTTAAACACATGTTCAAACATTTTAGAAAAAAATGGTGGTAATTTGTGATTATGCAATAGTAATAAAATATTAATTACATCATTTAAAATTTTATTTTACATATTCTATATTCCTTAGATTCATTTCAAATTATTTTTTGAATATTTCAAAAACATATCATAGTGATTTAACATAATTTAAAGACATTAATGATTTTTTTACATTAAATAAAACTAAATAGTGGTTACACTTGTACACTATTACATGTTATTGCATTTGCAATATAACCAATAGAACAAGAAATTGACGGTTAACAAGTGGGAGAGTTAAAAGGTATTTTCATAATTTTTTATTGTAATAAACACTTGTGGGGAATTGTTTCATTTTTGAAACTCAAAAGTAGAGATCTTCAAATTTTTATTACCTATGTTCGCTATAAGGAATCTTATCCATACTACCTCATGTGTTTGTAACTTGTGTCGAAATCAATCATATTTGCAATTGCTAATGTGACTATCATATGTGGCACATGGTAAAAACAACTTGTAATTGCATATGCAATTAGATAACTAGTTGTTGAATGATATGACTACATTTTTCATCTTCATTTTCTTCCAAACTAGTGGTGCAAATCATAATTGCATATGCAATTAGAAAATATTAGAAGAAAATGAAGATGAAAAATGTAATGGTTAATGTTACCATAATGCTAGCATGGTGTCTTTCATTCTTGCCTAATTTTGGTGAAAAAAATATTTCCTACAATGGTCACGAAAACCATGAAATTGAATGTGTTGTTGCACCTTACATTTGAAATAATTATGTTTACTAGTTTTGATCCTTATATCATTCAACAACTAGTGCCATCCAATGATAAATGAAAGTTTAATTGTTTTTACAATTAGGTAATGTGATTCATAAGCAATTAAACACCATGTGGCATCTTATTAAACTTGAATTATTACTATAAATTATAGTTGCAAATGTACATTTGTTTAAATGTGAAAAAAATATGTTATGGTTAATGAAATTACTAGATTTGGTGGTTTGAATTGTTTTTTTTTAATGATCTTAAGTGAACAAATAATTCTATGTATAATAAAATTTGGTATGTTTGTGAAAATTTTAGAGGACCACTAAAAAAGGAAGAAATGAACCATCATTTTCAATTTCAGCATAATAAGGTTGTGTTTAAGGGCGAACATTTTTTTCCCAAGCAAATGGGATTATTGGATTTGGTGGTTTGAATTTGTTTTCTAAATTATCTAAGGTGAAGCACCATTCAATGTAAATAACTATTTATAGATAGGGTTCTTACACTATATTTTTTTCATTTTGTTTCTTTGTTAATTTTGTGTTGTACACAAAATAAAACAATTTAACTAGTTATAATAGCTTAAAATAGATGAAAATATTATAGGGTGGAATAACCTAAAATAACTTATAATAACCTAAGATAACATAATGTGAAATAACTTAAAGGTGAAATATGTTAAGTAGTAGGTAGTAAGTAAGTAGGTTTTAAAAAGGTATATTATTGTGTGAATATGTGATATTGTTTTTGTGCACAAGAAAAAAGATGTAATAATGTTACATAATGTTTTGTTTCCTTTCTATTAAAATTTATTCCTATCCTTTGTCTACAAATTTAATTTTGTAAAATATATAGTTAGATAAAATAATGGACTATTCATGGTATGCACTATAGGTCACATTCAAAGTGCATATGCCATTTGGGATGAACTAGTCAAAAAGGCTCGTGACCATGAACAAAAAAAAATCTAGCATCCTACCTACTTAGCCTAACTTAGCTTAAGATAGGTTGCCTATCTTAACTTAGTTTAGTTAAGATAGGTTGCTTACATTATCTTAGCCTAATCTAGACTAGATAGTTATCGTGATTACACTATTTTTTATTAGACAAATTAATTTTCTTTGCATTATTGGCATGCTTTCAATTTTTTCTTTAAGGAGGATTAGCTCTTCTACTATTGTTGTTTCTACCTTTTTCAAAACTTGAAAAAATGGAAGCTATTACGAAACATGTGCAAATCTTCAACGATCTAACAACATTTGGACAAGGTTGCCAATTTAGAAAATGTTCATTGATTTTAGGTGGCATTCCCCACCCCCTAATCAAGTAGCATCCATTTGTAGCCAAAATGAAACAATATTTTTTAATGAATTTTATGTATCCTAATGTGAATATCCTTGCTTTCTTCTTCTTTCCCAAGAATGACCCAATTTGCCATAAGTACATAGTCCCATGTGCTTGTCAATTAAACCTTTTAACCCTTCTTTCAAGATCGCCACCATATGTGATGTTCTACCAATCTTATGTGCAATTAATGCAAACTAGACTTCTTTTGGTGTTTCTATTTTCTTCCCTTGTTTTTTTGTCTTTTGGTTTGAAGAAAATTTATTTTTTTGTTCATGTTTTTTTTTCTCTTGAATTCCTTGGTCTTCTCCTTTTCATTCAAATTTTATTTAATTGGCCAACATCCTAAGTTCAATTGAACAATTATTGATGGTTTTTTTACATAAAATTTAAGATGTTGGTTGGTTAATGTATAACATTGACCTTTGTTAATTGCTAGGTAATGTTAAGAGGTCATGTTGAAGTCAATGGGGATGTTCTATAAGCAAATGATCATTACTATTCAAGGTCCCTTAACATGTGAGTATGACTATTGTTCAAAACATTCCTCAATTGTGTATCTATTTACTATGTTATTGGATTTTGGGTTTCCTCTTTTCCCTACTTGGTGTCAAAATTTTATTAAATTGGGTCATCTCTATATCCTTTAACATAATTTTAAATTATGTCAAACAAATTAGTGGAACAATGAGGTTAAACATGTTTATGCATTGTGTATGTGGAAAGGTTTTTCCTAATTGATATTTGGATTTTTTAAAGAAGACCATTTGACATATCTATCAACATTGATTTGACAACCATTTCTTTCAATTACATTATAGGTAGGAACAATGGTCAAAATGTTGCAACCCATTTGGCATTGGCCATTATAGATGATAGATTGGTAATTGTAACGGTGATGGGGTTGGAGTGCACTTATAGCTTCAAATATGTGAAGTTGTAGGAAACAAATTTATTACATTTTAGCAACTACAAGAGCTATGGACTTGGATGAAGGTTTCTTTGTGCAAGCAAATGCCAAGAACCTTAGAGAGACAAACATTGGTTGGTTTGATCATTTTTCTTGTTTCTTTTGACCTCATACAATCATGGGCTTTGTGAGTTCAATGTAGCAATGAATGATGAAACTTGAGGAATGAATTCACTTGTGGCTTGCTAACAATATGTGTTACATGTTCTTTTCTTTCTCAAACTTTTCTCACATCATTTGACAAGCTACTTTAAGTAGGAAAATGACAAACATTGAACTTTTTACATAATTGTTTTACTTACTCCCCCTTGAAATGGTAATATGATGCAAGGTTAGCTTGGGAATCATTTATAACTTCTTTCCAAAGTTTCCTTTCATTGTCAAAATTAGTTATTGGACATTACATTATCAATTGCATTACATTATTATCAATTCCCTTGATGTGCTTGCCTTTGAGAGTTCATTATTTTTGACATGAAAGTTTGGTGTTGTACATGCTCTAGGTGTCATGTTTAATATGTCACTATTAGTCATCCAAAATTTAATTGACTTGTTTATGACATTTTTGATTGGGTTACTTTAGGTGAGTAATCCTCCATATTTTAGATTAAACATAACTTGGATGTTTTGTGCGTTGCCTTTGACACAAGTATGAAGCAAACACATCAAATTGATGACCAACTCCAAGAAATGATTATATATCATTATGTATCTAGGACTCAAAGAAAGGCAAATTGATATGAGGTCTTTATTATCCTCCCCTAGTTGTAGGCTTGTTGTCCTTTGTATTGATATGTTCATTTAACATGGTCATGATTTATGGAAAATCAAATGATTAAATGAGGTAAATAATTCATAAGAACAATTAGTGATTTGCAATAGTAGTTAGAATTTCAAGCTAAAAGTGATTTTAATCCTCATGAATTTAAAAGTTTTGTAAAGGAATGCAAGTGTCTATGCAACTTCAATTCCAATAGCTTATCCAACTTTCAAGAGGTAAAACATAAGGTCCATATAATTGAAAATTATTTATTGTTTTGATAATTATGTATCATTACTAATGTGACATGTCATATATGTGTTATTTTTTAATCATATTGAATGTTATTTTAGGTATTTCGGTATGCCAATTATATATATATATATATATATGCTTATTTATTTGTTTTGTGACCTAAATAACTTATAATTGGACAAGAAGATTTTTTTTGGGTCTATAAACATGTAAACATAATTTGTTTATATATATAAATATATTTTGGGAAGGGGGAAGGGATAAACATAATGGCCAACCATTGGAAAAGTGGACAAATTAATCTACCAATGTGATTTTGCACCTATGTAACCAATGTGCATAATTAACATTTCATGTACAAAAAAACTATATAATTAGAATTTGAACATTAATCTACCAACACACATCATCTAAAGTTATACATTATAGAACCAAAATAGAACTTGAGCTTCAAAACAGAAATTGGACATTTGAACAACACAAAGTTTACATTCTAGAATAAAGTTAAAATTCTAAAAGGATTAAAAATTTGGAATTTCATAAAGTATCAAAAACTAACAACATTGTTGAACAATTTACTATAAAAGACTTAAATGTCTATGATCATAATATAAACAAGCCTAATTAAAGTGAAGCTAAAGATATAAGCTTTGGGACTTATAGTTATAAAAGTTAATCGGTAACTAACATCAATAATTGTAATGTAAACCAATGTAACTCATGCGCTTGAACTAATTAATTACCATCATTATTTGAGCTACTAGACTGGCTGCATTCCTTTAAATTATTTGCATTATTATCTATCATTCCAACATCACCATCAACAACCAAATCTACTGATGTGATAGTAAGCCCTCCTACAACAATTACTTTTTGGATTGATTTTGGAACAAAAACTAAAGCTTGTAAACCTATGTATCTATCTGCATTGTCAATTCTGAACATGTCTAGATTTATGGGATTTGTTTCAACACTTCCAATCACACATCTCCACAATGGATCCTTTTGTAAAATCACCTTCCATCCCTTTTCCTTGGGATCTTTAGAAAAAAACACTTGCTCTATATGTATTGGGAAAACAAATGATGCGTTTGAAAAAGGAATAAAGGAATTGAAATTGACGAATGTAAAATCATATTCATCTCTCTTAATGGTTGCACTACTCCCAACATAAATTACTTTAACCCAATTATAGAAAAACATGATTGTGTTCAATACCTTGTAATTCAGCTCCAAAATTTCCTCAACCCACCCTACATATTCTAGTTTTGCAAAAATTAGTCTTTGATCATTAGGTCTAGATATGCATTCCTATTCAAATATAGTAGTTGGACACCATTGTCAACTATTGTTAAATGTTTTTTACCATTACATACATGGATGTGGTTATTGAATGCGTACATTGCTCAATATGTTGTAGCTTTTAATGTGGGTGGCATTGACATATGAATGGTGCCTTTGTCAATAACTTCACCTTTTTTGATAGCAAAGCCTACAACAATCCTAATCCATGTTGGAAAAAAGGCTACTTGTTGAAGGTGGTTTGGGAATAGTATTGAACCTTTGCTTGATGTTGCCCCACATGGTTTAAAAAGGATTGCCTCTTTTGGTTCATAAGTCCACTTTTGCCTTATATTTCTTGCCATCATAATTTTCAATGAATTACTTTGCATTGAACATATAATCTTAAATGAGATAGATGATTTCAAATGCTTCCAAAAGTAATTTAATTTTTAGAAAAATTAATGAAAATTTTGGGTAAGGAGTACAGATGGCAAATTACAAATGGCATGGAACCATCAACTTTGCATTTTGAAGCACAAAAGAATGCGCCATATCTCAAAATTCTATTGTCAATACTCATGTATGCCCATTGCCTTCAAAAACTTCATCATACATGCAAGGGTTTTCTTTATCATCCCATACGTTCTATTTTGTGGCTGTAAAATCTTATAAATATTTAGTGCTAAAACCTAATGCCTCTTCTATTGCATATCTTTCTACTATACTCCCCTTAGGCCTTACTTTGTTTCACACATACCCTTTCAATGTCTTCATGTAACATTCCACCAAATAGATCTAACATGTGTGTACTGGACCACAAATCTTTAGTTCTTCAACCAAGTGTATAAGGAAATGTGTCATTATGTAAAAAAAGGATGGAGGAAATTGTTGTTCTAACAATACCATTGTCATTGCCACGTCCTCCTTAAGATTTGTTATTGTGTTTAGGTCCACAACTTTGTTGCACAAATTTTTAAACACACGGTTCAAGCGGATGATCGCCATCCTACAACCTTTGAACATCAAATGTTGCATGCACAAAGGCAATATGTCTTGCATCATGACATGAAAGTCATGTGACTTCATTCCTTTGAGGTCTCCATCCTTGTGAACTTTCTTCCTCAATGAAAACACATAGTGTGCAAATGTTTTTGGGTTCAAAATAATTTATAAAAATAGGGTTTTTTTTTTTCATTTGATAGTACATATGAAGCTACATGTTTAATAAACCCAACTCCATCAAGTTGAAACCACATTTGTGGTTTTACAACACATTCTTTTAGATCTTCTTGAATCGTCGTAACACCAAAAATAGTTTTTATCACATTTTCACACATGTTTTTCACAATGCATCACATCCAACATATTCTTGATCAGCAATTCCTAGCAAATTTCCAACAATTGAGTTGTAACCACATTGTAGTCCTTTTGAACTTTCTATTTTAGAATTTCATAAACTTGATTCAACTTTCACAAAAACAATGTATGTACACCTCTTGATTCCATGTTTGTGTACATGGTTTACTTTGCCCCCAACTCTATTTCGCGGACTTGCTAAACATGATTCACACTTTATAGCCCATTCAATTGTGTCGACTATAGATATTTTCACAGATGCAACCCTATTTTTTGTTTTTCCATTAAAGGTTATTTGAGCATGTCAATATGGATGGGTCTTAGGCAAGTACCTACAACTCCCATAATACACCAATTTTTAAATTTTTTTTGAAGAACATGATTTCATAGTTGGACCACACAATGGGCATCCCACATGCCCTTTCATCACACAACTAGCAAATAGGTTGTAGGTAGGAAAATCATGTATGCTCCAAATGCACATGGTTTTTAGGGTGAACTTTGCCCCCAAATATACATCAAAGGCTTCAACCCCTTTCCACAAGAGCTGTAACTCTTCAATTAAAGGTTCCAAATACACATCCACATTATTGGATGTGCAAGATTCTTTGCCTAGAATAATTAAAGCCAAGTTGAAAAAACATCTTTTGGTAACTAATCATGGTGGCAAAACCACTAGCCATGTTGAATGGCATGAGCTGAGGTCCCCAAAAAGGTTCACCCCATCAAGTGCCAAACCCCAACCTAATGTTGTGGGGGTCTACAACAAATTTTGGCCACTTTCATGTTATGTATTTTCAATCTTTGGAATTTAGCATATTGTGAAACAAACCATCAAAACTTGCACCATCTTTTTGCCAAGTTAAAAGTTTTGCGAGTGATTTGCATCTATACATTTGTATTAACCTTGGAATTAGGGGAAAATGCTTAAGCACCTTCCTTCGGACATCCCCTAATCCATCCACATACCTATTTGAATCACATTTGGGACACACATGAACATGTTTCAAAGTCCTTCGAAAGAGGGCACACCCATTTACACATGCATGAATTGAATCATAAATCAATCCAAAAGACTTAATTAACTTGTAAGCCTCATAAAAGGTGGATGGCATCTTATTGTTTTTTGGTAACAATTCCTTTTTTAAGAGTGAAAATAACTCATCCATGAAAATGTTGGAAACATTATGGACTATGTTCAAATTCAACAGTAATAACATAGTTGATAACATGCTTGTAAAACAACCCTCATAAAATGGGGTTTCTACTTTTGCAAACAATGCTTCCATGAACACCTCACTACGTTTTTTTTTCACTAAGAGAAAAGTCTCAATTTGCAATTGTAATTTATGATTAAAAATAAGTTACAACCAATATGTACAACTAAAATTCCATTAGTTGCATAAGTGAAGTCTCATGCAACATCTAGTTGCAAATGATGACTTAACATGATGTCATCACATTCTACATGGATGATGTATATGGTCAACATATATACTTCATCCATTGACCATTTGTATAAAGTTTGCAACTATTCACCTTTATTGCAATTAATTACATGTTGTAACCCATTACAAAATGCCATATGGCAACATGTAATATTTTTTTAAAATTATGTTTTAAAATTACATGTTGAATCTTTATCATCTATTTTGGATGGTGTTAAATCATGCCACATGGCACAATAAAAAATTGCCACATGGCATTAAAATTGAATTTTGGCCAAAATACATTTAAATCCATATTTAAGTAGGTATCTATGTAGGTAGGAAAGAAGGTAGGTATGTGGGTAGGTAAATTAGGAAGTAGATATGTAAATATTTAAATTTTATTTTAGGTTTAGCCTTTAGTGTTAACCCTTTTTTTTTTGCTCATCTCAAATTACACATTTTTTAGTATAAAAATGTAAAGCAAAACACATTTGTTATATACTTTTACAAGATGGAAATGGAAGACAAAACAAATGGGATAAAACTTTTAGTTGCAACCTAGTTTGCAACTAAGTTGCAACTAAATAGTTTATCCAATATCCTTTGTCTTTTTTTCAAGTTTGTAAACTATATATGTAATATGTAATTTACTAACTAACTAACTAAAGGAATGCAAATTTTTCTTGTAGGAATCCAATACCAAATTGCAAAATAAAAATCACATAAACCTTTCCCTTTGAACACTAAAACTACTTATAAAACTTGTAAGTGCCCCTTGCGCACAAATAAAACAATTTGGCAAAGAAGACATCCATGCTTAAAGATTGAATGTACTCCTAATTGTCTCAAGAATTGTAACATTTCATTCATCTTGCAATAATAATAATAAAGTATTTATTCCAACAAAAAATGAAAAAATTTATAAAATGAAATGTTGAACCTATTTTTTCCAAAAAAATAATGATTTCAGCAAGTGTTGAACATAAATATGAAGTATGGTACTTGTGATATCTTGGAGAATTAAGTTGTGTAAACTCTAAGGTGTTCCATTCAATGGATGTGTTCAAGAACTCTTTTGAATGTCAACTGACATGACAAAGACAATAGATTGAGGAAATTGACAACCTTTTCTTCAAACAAGGCCACAAATGATGTGTTACAACCAAATGTGTGAAGTTCATTAATGAGAATAGAATTAGAGTCCTTATTAATGAGACTCAATGATCCTAACTTGGATAGAGTCAAAAGATCCTATTCAAAGTGGGCAAAAACTTGATCAACTAGCCTCTTCATGAACAAGCAAAACAAGTGCAAACACCTTCCACAACGAGAGATGTTGCTCAACTTTTGTTATACAGCTCGGGCTCACAACTCTTCATCTTCAAACTAGTCTCAGTCATTGTCACATTGTGAAGATATGAACTCTTGTTTTTGGAAAGTTCATTCTTGATAGAATAGGAGTTTAACTTCTCCGCTTGGGGAAGCATCATCTACAAGTGTGAGGGGAGCTGTTGTCACACCCTTGTACAATAAATAGGTAGTTGTTGTTTTACTAGGTACAAGTAGATTAAGTGATATGTAAATATTGTTATGTTTG
>Ga0116226_10004529_pt1 | contig 12341 bp, 10 predicted proteins | sample S1TSphfallax_FD_89692 | JGI IMG/M metagenome (GOLD analysis project Ga0116226, IMG submission 89692) | Host-associated microbial communities from peat moss isolated from Minnesota, USA - S1T2_Fa - Sphagnum fallax MG | ecosystem: Host-associated > Plants > Peat moss > Unclassified | place: USA... | reverse complement strand
GAAATCGAGCCGCACCGCCAACAGGAACAAGTGTTTCACCGCCCACCAGTCGTCTTTGCCTGCCACAGCTCAATTTTCGTGCCGTCGGGGTCGAGTATCCACGCGAACTTGCCGCTCGGGTCGGAGTCGTCGCGTTTAAGAATGGCGATGCCCTTGGACGACAGGCGGGCGATGAGAGCGTCCAGGTCGTCGACGGCGAAGTCGATCATGAACTCTCGCGTCGACGGCGCCATGTATTTGTTAGCGACCGGAAAGGGCGACCAGACGAGGACGGGCGGATGGCCCGGCGCGTCATAGGCGAGCTTCGCGCCGCCCCAGGCTTCGATGTTCAAGCCCAGCACATCGCGATACCAGGCGGCCAGGGCCTTAGGGTCTTTGCTCCTGATGAACAGGCCGCCGACGCCTGTGATGTGGCCGGGCGGCTCCGCCGCGACGTGCCCTGCCCCCAGCAGCGTTAAGGTCGCAGTCGCCAAGCCCATAGCCAGTTTTAAAGTTCTCACGCCCCAACCTCCCAGGATTGACATCCAGCGAACAAACCTTGCGCTCCCCATAAGTCGCCTCAACCTCTTGACGCTAGACCCCGCACCCGACTATAAGCGCGCCTCTCGCGTGGAAGAGTGATCTTTCGCGACGACTACCTTTTCGCCCTTGCTCCACGGATAAGTGTCATGTCGCGTCGTTGCGAACTCACCGGCGTCGGCCCCATGGTCGGCAACAATGTGAGCCATTCCAACATCAAGACCAAGCGCCGGTTTCTGCCCTCTCTGGCGGCCACCTCGCTTCAGTCTGATGCGTTGGGCATGAGCTTCCGGCTGAAGGTCAGCAATGCGGCTCTGCGCACGCTGGACTTCAGGGGCGGCTTGGACGCGTTTCTGGTGAAGGCTGGCGATGGGCAGCTGTCTCCTAAGGCGCTGAAGATCAAGCGTCAGGTGAAGGCCAAGCTGTCGACCCAAGTCGCCGCCTAAATCAGCGTGTCGCGTCGCCTTTGATCGGGCGGCTGAAATGACCCCTCCTCTCAAAATCGGCGATGTGACAGTGGCTGGGCATGTGTTTGCCGCGCCCATGACCGGTGTGACTGATCTGCCGTTTCGCTGCTTGCTGTCCCGCCTGGGCGCCGCCTATGTGGCTACGGAAATGGTGGCCTGCGCCGAGCTGGCGTCTGGTCGGCCCGATGTGGTCCGCCGCGCCGCCGTGGGGGCTGGCCTGCCGCTCATGGTCGTGCAGCTTGTGGGGCGCGATGCCACTTGGTTGGCCAAGGGCGCCCACATGGCTGAGGCGGCTGGGGCCGAGATCATTGATCTGAATATGGGTTGCCCGGCCAAAGAGGTGACGGGCGCCCTCGCCGGCTCCGCCCTCATGCGCGATCTGGACCAGGCAGAACGGCTGATCGCCGCCGCCGTAAACGCCACCTCCCGCCCCGTCACCTTAAAAATGCGCCTGGGCTGGGATGACGCGAGCCGCAATGCGCCGGAGTTGGCCGAACGCGCCGAACGGGCGGGGGTGAAGGCCATCACGGTGCATGGCCGCACCCGCTGTCAGTTCTATAAGGGCTCGGCCGACTGGGCGGCGGTGGCGCAGGTCAAGGCGGCGACCAACCTGCCGGTCATCGTCAATGGCGATATTGTCGATCTGGCGTCGGCGCAAGCGGCCCTCGCGCTATCGGGCGCGGATGCGGTGATGATCGGGCGCGGCGTCTATGGCCGGCCTTGGATGATCGGTGGTCTGGAGCGCGGCCTGTTCGGCGCCGCCTCGCGCCTGGAGCCGGATGCGGCGGCGCGGCTCGATATCGTGGTCGATCACCTGCGCGATACGCTCAGTTTCTACGGCGACCGGATCGGTCTGAAGATCTTTCGCAAGCATCTTGGCTGGTATGTGGAGCGGGCGCCCTGGCCTGGCTCGCCGTTGGATCGGCGAGAGGCCAAGGCCCGACTGTGTCGGTTGGAGACCGGAGCCGAAGTCGAGGCGGCGCTCGCCGACCTTTGGCGGCGTGACCGTCTTATGGCGGCTTAAAACGCCAGCTTCCCGCCGACCACGGCCAAGGTGGTGGCGAGCACGGGGCGAAGGACCCGATCTGGAATTCGGGCCGAAAAATAGCTGCCGACGATAATGCCCGGGATCGATCCCACCAGGAGCGATCCCAACAGGCTGAAATTGACGGAGCCTAACCACCAGTGGCCCAGCCCCGCGATAAGCGTGAGGGGCACGGCGTGGGCGATATCCGTCCCCACAATGCGCGCCGTGGCTAGCCGGGGATAGAGGAAGATCAGCACGGTAACGCCGATCGCTCCCGCGCCGACGGATGACAGGGTGATCAGCACGCCTAAGACGGCGCCCAAAACTGTGGTCAAGATGGCCGTCGCCTTCTCACTGGGCGCAGGCAGTTTTTCGGTTGCGAAGGCCAGGAGCCGATTGCGGAACAGCAGCGTCACCGCCGTCAGGATCAGGGCGACGCCGAGCGTGATCGAAATCACCTTGCCGGCCAGATCGCCATGCGCGCCCAGAAGGTACAAAACCCAGAGGCTTAGCGCCGAGGCCGGCACGCTGCCCAGCGACATCCGCCCGACAATGCGCCAGTCCACCGTCTTATTCGCGCCGTGCACCGCCGTGCCGACCGCCTTGGTGGCGGAGGCGTAGAGCAGGTCCGTCCCCACCGCTGTCCCGGGATGGAAGCCGAACAACAGCACCAGCAACGGCGTCATCAGCGACCCGCCGCCCACGCCGGTCAACCCGACCAGTGCGCCCACCAGAAAGCCGGATATGGAATAGAGCGGGTTCAACCCCGTGCTCGGGTGGGCGTGCGGCGCGATAGCGCCGGCATGATCCGTCGCCATGACGACGGTGGTCAGAATCGTGAGCGCAGCGGCGGCGACCAAGACAATGGCGGCGCGCGGGTTGAGTCTCTGGCGACGGGTGACGGCTTGACCTTCTGGTAGCAGATGAGGCGCGCTCACGGACATATGCCAGATCCTCGGCTCGTGACGGCCGCGATCCTGCGGCCAGCCTCGGATTAAGCCGCCTCTGCGTCCTTTGAGTCCATGCCCAGTTTCTCGCCCTACCTTTAGTGAAACTCAACGCGTCAAGCCGGAACCGCAGCGCGGGGCAGGGCGGCGGCCTGGCGAGCCAGCTCGGTGATCTTGTCCCATTCGCCTGCCGTCACCGCCGCTTTGGGCGTGATCCAGGTGCCGCCGACGCAGAGGATATTCTTTAGGGCCAGATAGTTCGGCGCATTCTGGGGCGTAACGCCGCCGGTGGGGCAGAACCTCACCTCGCCGAACGGACCGCCAAAGGCCGCCACGGCTGCGGCCCCCCCGGAGGTTTCGGCCGGGAAGAACTTGAACCGGTTAAGCCCCAGATCGAGCCCGCGCATGATGTCGCCCGCCGTCGCGATCCCCGCCAGCAGCGGAACCCCCGCTGCTTCCGCCGCGCGCGCTAGCTTTTCGGTCAGGCCGGGGCTGACGATGAATTTCGCGCCAGCGTCGACTGCGCGATACAGATCATCGGGGTTGAGCACCGTACCGGCGCCGACGATGGCGTCCGGTGCAGCCTCGACCATGGCCTTGATCGCATCTAGCGCAATCGGCGTGCGCAGGGTCAGCTCCAGCACCTTTAGCCCACCAGCGAGGAGGGCCTGGGCCAGGGGCGCGGCATGTGCCAGGTCTTCCACGGTCAGGACCGGAATGACCGGGCTAGTGCGCATCACCTGTTCGACGGGGGTCATGATCGGGGCTCCGAAAGTCTCAGGAAAACAGGCCGGCGCCGGCGTCCGCCGGTCCGACGGCGTCGCGGAAGGGGGCGAACAGTTCTCGCCCCAGGCCGTATTGCGGTTGGGTGAAGCGAAGCGGCTCGCGCGACATCAGCGTCGCAGGGTCGATCTGCACATCAAGCCGGCCGGTATGGGCGTCCAGCCGGATCACATCGCCGTCGCGTAGGCGGGCGATGGGGCCGCCGTCGGCCGCTTCGGGCGAGAGGTGGATGGCGGCGGGCACCTTGCCCGAGGCGCCGGACATGCGCCCATCGGTGACCAGCGCCACCTTGCGGCTCTTGCCCTGCAGGATGGACAGGGCGGGGGTAAGGCTATGCAGCTCGGGCATCCCATTGGCCTTGGGGCCCTGGAAGCGGACCACCGCCACAAAATCCTTGTCCAGCTCGCCCCGCTTGAAGGCGGCCAAAAAGTCATCCTGGTCATGGAAGATGATCGCCGGCGCTTCGACCACGCGATGCTCCGGCGCGACGGCGGAGGTCTTGATCACGCTGGTCCCCAGATTGCCGCGCAGGACGCGAAGCCCGCCCTCGGCATCGAAGGGATTAGACACCGGCCGCAAAATATCCAGATCAAGCGAGGTCGCCGGCGCGGGCCGCCAGACCAACTGATCGCCATCCAGTCCCGGCTCCGTCGCATAGGGCCGAAGCGAAGGCCCTGCGACGGTGGTCACATCCTCGTGCAGCAGGCCTGCGTCCAGCAGTTCGCGGGTCAGAAAGGCCATGCCGCCCGCCGCCTGGAAATGGTTCACATCGGCCTGGCCGTTGGGATAGATGCGGGTGAGGAGCGGCGTCGCCTGCGAGATGGCGTCGAAATCATCCCAGGTCAGCAGCACGCCCGCCGCCCTTGCCATGGCGATCAGGTGCAGGGTGTGGTTGGTCGAGCCGCCCGTCGCCATCAGGCCGACCACGCCGTTCACCACCGCCCGTTCGTCAATCACTTCGCTAAGCGACCCTTCGCCCGCCCGCGCCAGGGCGATGGCTTGAAGCGCCGCCTGCTTGGTCAGGGCTGTGCGCAGCGGCGTGTCTGGGTTGACGAAGGCGGTTCCAGGCAGGTGAACGCCCATCAGCTCCATTAGCATCTGATTGGAATTGGCCGTGCCGTAGAAGGTGCAGGTGCCGGCCGAATGGTAGGAGGCGGCTTCGCTTTCCAAAAGCGCGGCGCGCCCCACCTGGCCCTGGGCGAACAGCTCCCTCACCCTGGCTTTCTCGCGGTTAGGAATGCCCGATGGCATGGGGCCTGCGGGGACGAACAGGATGGGCATCTGGCCGAAAGACAGGGCGCCGATCATCAGGCCCGGCACGATCTTGTCGCACACGCCCAGCATCAGGCCGGCATCGAACATATTGTGGCTGAGCGAAACCGCCGTCGCCATGGCGATGACCTCGCGGGAGAACAGCGACAGCTCCATGCCGGGCTGGCCCTGGGTCACGCCATCGCACATGGCCGGCACGCCGCCGGCCACTTGGGCGGTGCAACGCTCGCTCCGCGCCGCGGCCTTGATCAGATCGGGGTACAGGCCCAGCGGCTGATGCGCCGACAGCATGTCGTTATAGGCGTTGACGATACCGATATTGATGGAGCCGCCGCTTTTCAGCACCGCCTTATCCCCCAGGGGCGAGGCGGCGAAGGCGTGCGCCAGATTGCCGCAAGACAGGCTCTTGCGATTGCGCCCGCTGCGACGTGCCTCGTCCATACGGGCCAGATAGTCGGCGCGCGTGTCGCGGCTACGTGCGCGGATCGTCTCGGTAACGGTGGCGATGGAGGGGTTCAGCATGAGATTTCGTTCCGGATCGGCGGATCAGGCGGACCAATAGACGTAGATGGGGGTGCTCTCCTGATGAAGCAGGGCGCGAACCGGCATGGCGAGCGCGTCGTCCCCCGCCAGGGCCCGTTCATAGACCGCCAGCTTATCCGCCCCCGTGATCAAAATCGCCAAAAAGTGCGATTCTAGCAGGGCGCTCAGGGTCAGCGATATCCGGTCCGGGCTGCCCGCCGCCGCCGGAATGTGAAAGGCGGCTGTCAGGGCTGGATTATCAAGGGCCAGGGCCTGCGCCAGACCCGTCGCATGAGGGAAGAGGGAGGCGAAGTGGCCGTCATCGCCCATGCCGATCACGGTCACGTCAAAGGGGTGGGGCAGCGTGGCGACCCTCGCGTCAACCGTCGGGCCCGCGAGGTCTGGGGAGTCGTCCTCAGTCTTGAGCGCCAGATAGCGCCCGGCCGCAGCTTCGCCGGTAAGCAAACGCCGCCGCACCAGGGTTTCATGCCGATCCATGTGGCCATCGGGCAGCCAGCGCTCATCTGTGCCTGCGACCGTGACCCGATCCCAAGGCGCAGGTCGCATAGCCAGGACGTCGAACAGCTTGCCGGGGGTTGATCCGCCGGGAACGATCAGGCTGGCCGCCCCCCTGGCGCTGACCGCTTTGGTAAGCCGCTCGGAGATTTCGCCCGCCAAATCAGCGAACAGGGCGTCTTGAGTCTGGAAACGCCTAAGTTCGGGCTTGGCGGTCATCACTCGTGCCAGCTATGGCCGTTGCGCTCGATCAGGGCGTAGGCGGCGGAGGGTCCCCAGGTGCCCGCCAAGTAGGTCGTGGGCTTGATCGATAGCCTGGACCAGGCATGCTGAATCTCGTCAATCCAGCGCCAAGCCGCTTCCTGCTCATCGCGACGGACGAACAGGGTCTGGTTATTGTTCAACGCCTCCAGCAGCAGCCGCTCATAGGCGATGCGCCGGGGCCTCTGCTCCTGAAAGGCGTTGGAAAGGCTGAGATTCAGCTCCAGGGGCTTCAGCTCCATGCCGCCATGGTTCAGGCTCGGCGTCTTATTCATGATCCGAAGCGAGATTTCCTCCTCCGGCTGAAGGCGGATGATCAGGCGGTTGGCCATCAGGTCGGCGCCGGGAAAGATGGAGTGGGGCACGTCGCGAAACTGGATGACGATCTCGCTCATCTTGGCCGGAAGCCGCTTGCCAGTGCGAAGATAGATGGGTGTGCCGGCCCAGCGCCAGTTGTCGATGTGAGCGAGGATGGAGACGAAGGTCTCTGTGTCCGTCGCTGCGCCCGCGCCTTCTTCGATATAGCCGGGCGCCGCCGCGCCGTTGGCGACGCCTGGACCATATTGGGCGCGTACAGCGTGCTTTTCCACATCCCGCCCGACCAGGGGGCGCAGGGATTTCAGCACCTTCACCTTCTCGCTGCGCACGGACTCCGGATCAAGATTGGCCGGCGGCTCCATAGCCACGAGGCAGAGCAGTTGCAGCAGGTGGTTCTGCACCATGTCCCGCAACGCGCCATAATTATTGTAATAGCTCCAGCGCCCCTCTACCCCCACCGTCTCGGCCACGGTGATCTGGATATGTTCGATATTGGCCTTATTCCAAAGCGGCTCGAACAGGGTGTTTGCGAAGCGGAGCGACATCAGGTTCTGAACCGCCTCCTTACCCAGATAGTGATCGACGCGGAAAATCCGGTCCTCGCTGAAGCTGGCGGCGAGTGTATCGTTGATGGCCTGGCAGCTCGCCAGGTCATGGCCGATGGGCTTTTCCACCACGACACGGCTATGGCTATGGATCAGTCTCGCCGCTTTCAACGCTTCGCAGATCGGACCGAACAGGCTGGGAGAGGTGGAGAGATAGAAGACGACCTCATCGCCGTTCGCGATCAGGGCCGACAGCGCCTTGAACGAGCCTGGAACCTCGGCGTCTACGGCGGCGTAGCGCAGGCGTCCGCTGAACCTATCCCAGATTTTTTCGTCAAAATAGCCGCCGGCTCGGGTCGTAACCGCCGCTTTCACCTTATCGACGAAGGTCGCAAGATCTAACTCGCTTCGCGCCGCGCCAATAAGGGTCAGGCCGGGAGGAAGCAGGCCTTCGCTATCCAGAAAGAACAGGGACGGAAACAGCATGCGCAGGGCTAGGTCGCCGGTCGCGCCGAATAGGACAAACGCGTTCGGCGAACCGCCTGCAGAACGGCTTGCGGTTAAGTTCTGCAAGGCCGAAGAGGAGGATGAGCTATTGGTCGGCATGATCTCGGAACCGCCTTCTGAAACGCCATGCCCGAGTTTGGCGGCGAAGGGCAAGTGACAGCGCTATCACATTTCGCCTCCCACCATAATGGGTCGCCGCGGCTGTTTAAGGCGCAAATAGACTGTGATCCAGCCCCCGCCCCCGTTGATGTGCCGATCAGACCCTAAGAAAGGTTTGACCCCTCATCTAAAACGGGGGGAGGTGTGGTTTTTCTAGATTCATGACGCCTTCTGGATAAAGGCGGCGCGGCGACGTGAGGACATCGGCATGACGAGGGAACGCGGCGTGGCGACCATCACCATTTATGATGTGGCGCGCGCGTGCGGCGTTTCGATCAAGACGGTCTCTCGCGTCATGAATGGCGAGCCCAATGTCCGCCCTCAGACGCGTCAGCGTGTGTTGGACAGCGTGAACGCCCTCAGCTATCGCCCCAATCTTTCGGCGCGCAGTCTGGCGGGCGCGCGGTCGTATCTTCTTGGCATGCTGTTCGACAATCCAAGCCCGGCTTATGTCAGCGACCTACAGCAGGGGCTAAGCACACGCTGCCGACAGGACGGTTACCACTTGGTCGTCGAACCCGTAGATTGCGAAGCGCCTGATGTGGCTGAAGTCGTCGAGGCGATGATCGGCGCCCTAAAGATGGATGGCCTGGTGCTGACCCCGCCGGTAAGCGACGCGGCGGCGGTTTTGGATGCTCTAGACCGGCTGGGGGTGGCCTATGTGCGCATCGCCCCCGGCGCCGATCCGCATCGCGCAGCGCGGGTTGAGATTGATGATCGTCGCGCCGCCCATGATATGACGCTGCAATTGCTGGGGTCAGGCCACCGCCATATCGGCTTTATCAAGGGCCACCCTGCCCATGGGGCCAGCCAGATGCGCTATCAGGGTTATGTGCAGGCGCTCGGGTCTTATGAGGTGAAGATCCGCTCCGATTGGGTGGCGCAGGGGTATTTTTCGTTCGAGTCCGGTGTGGCCTGCGCCCACGCCCTGCTGGGACGGGAAGATCGGCCGACGGCGATTTTCGCGAGCAATGACGATATGGCCCTGGCTATCATGATGGTGGCCAGTCGGCTTGGCCTGAAAATCCCGGACGACCTCTCCGTGGCCGGTTTTGATGACACGCCCAGCGCCAAGATGGTCTGGCCGGCGCTCAGCACTGTGCGTCAGCCCATCGCCGACATGGCCTATGCCGCCGCCGACCTGATCTTGTCCAGGCTTTCGCGTGAAGAAGACGGCGCACCGGCCGTTCGGCGGCTGGACTTTAGCCTGATCCTGCGCGACTCCATCGCCGCGCCCAGGTCGCTTGGGTCTATAGGCTAACGCCTAAGATGCCGGGCCGGCCTGCGGCTTAGCGCGACCGGGCGCTTGGGCTTCAGCCGGCTTCGGCGTTGGGGCGGTTACGGCCCCGAGCCTGTCGAATCCGGGACCTGGATTAAGACGAAGGTCCTGCTGAGCCCGGGCCAGCTCAATGCCTGCGTCGCGGAAGTGGCGCAGAATGTCCAGAAATAGCGCGCTGCGCACGCCGTAAACCGCCCGAGGACCGGAAACATAGGCGAAGGCGTTGAACTGAATGCCGCTGACCGTGACCGCGTCGATGAAGACGGAGGGGGCGGGCTCCGCCAGGACATCGGGATTGGCCTCGAAAGCGGCCAGGAGAATATCCCTCGCCGCCACAGCGTCGCCTTCGGGGCTGATGCCAATCTGGATCTGGATGCGGCCCAGCGGGCTGCCCAAAGTTTTGTTCTGGACAGGTTTGGTGACGAATTCGGAGTTGGGCACTAGAAGCGTCGAAAGGTCGGCCATCTTGATTTCGGTGGCTCGCACATTGATGCGCTGCACATCTCCCTCCAGCGCGCCGACCACCACCCAATCGCCCACCTTAACGGGCCGCTCGATCAGCATGATCAGGCCGGAAATGAAGTTCTGTACGATCTGCTGCAGACCGAAGCCTATGCCGACGGATAGGGCGGAGGCGATCAGCGCCACCCGTTCTAGCCCCAGACCGGCGGAGGCCAGCGCCCAGGCGGCGGCGAGGCCGACCCCGATATAGCCCACCGCCGTGCTGACGGAGTTCTGCACGCCCAGGTCCCACTCGGTCTTGGGCAAATAGCGCCGGTTCAGCCAGCTCTGCACCGCGCGGACCAGCACGACGCCAAAGCCGAAAGCCAGTACCCCCTCCAGCACGGCGGTGGGAGAAATCACCACCTCGCCCACGCGCACGCCGACACCCAGCGCGCGTAAGCGATCAAATAAAGGGCCCGCGCCGTCGCCGAAGGGCGACAGAATGAGGCTGAGACCTGTCAACAGTAGAGCCAGGCGCAGGATCGCTGAAAGCAGGACGCCGATCTGTTCGATGGCGCTGGCGCGCAAAGCGAAGACCAGATGCAGGGTGCGCCCAGCCCGCGTGGACGGCTGAAAAACCTCCGTACACACGTCATCAATGAACTGCATGGCCAGATAGAGGGTGGCGGCCACCACGCTGATCCAGAAGATCTGGCGCGCCACAAATACGGCGAAGGCGTTGTATCCGGCCAGGGCGCCCAAAATCGACGCTAGAATAGCAGCGACGACAGCCACGGCCACCAGGCTCCAGGCCGATGTTCTTTGCGCCGTGGCGCCTGCCTCGCCCAGACCGGCTTGCGCCGTGGCTCGCCCGCGCCCGGCCGAAATCAGGATCGCCCCCGCTGTCAGGGCGAAAATCACGGCTAGAAGATCGTTCGTCGCCACCGTCGCCGCTAAGCTGGCCCCGACCGCGCTGTTGATCCGCTCCAGCAGCAGGCCGGCCCCTGTCACCAGGCCAGCCAACCAGGGGTAGGGACGAAGCCGCGCCACAGTCAGGTCCGACATGGGGGCCAGCCGCCAACCAGGGCGCTTTACCGACAGCAAGGCCCCGCCCAGCGCGCCGACATAGGCGGCCCAGATAACGAGCCGAACCGCGCTCTGGGCCAGGCTCTCGCCGCGTGGGGACAGGGCGTCGCTCCATTGCAGGGCCGTGAGAACGACGCCCGCCGCCAGCCCGGGCGTCGCCGCGCCGACGAAGGTGAGCCAGATAGCGAGGCCGGAGCGTTTTAGGCGAGGCTGAGCCTCATCCCCCACCGCCTTGCGTCGGCCCCAGACGTCGAGCCAGATGCGGATCGGAAAGAGCAGGCCCAGCGCCGCCACGCTGGCCAGACCGATCAGAATGAAGGTCTTGGGACTGGCCGCTTCCCTCGCCGCCGCCGCTTCCCCCGCTACCGCGGCGCGGAGCTTGCTGAGGTCGCGGGGCAGGTTGGCGCCGAGATCGCTCCAGAAGGCGGCCGTCAGGGGTGAATCGCCGCGCCGAAATAGCTTTTCGTTAAAGAGGATACGACGCTGTTCGCCCATTCTGTCGGCAAGCTGGCTGGCCGCCACCACGATCAGCTTGGCCTGTTTGACGTCTGCGTCCACGCCCTGGCGACGACGGATCAGGCGGTCGCGTTCCTGGCGCACGGCGGGGTCTTCGGCGGCGGGATGGGCGGGGGCGGGGCCAAGCTGGGCCAGCCGGGCGTCCAGCGCCGCTAACTGGGGCGTCGCCCCTTGAACCATAAGCTGGGCTTGAACTTCCAGCACCTGGGCCTGATCGCGCAGGGCGTCGAGTTGATCCTCCGTCTGGGCTTGATGCATGCGGTGGGCCAGATCCGTAAGCCCTGTCTGCGCCTTGGCCACGGCGGCGGCGGGATCGCCGGGCGGCTGAGCGCGCGCTTCGCGGCTCGCGCCGAGGGCTGCGAGCATAAGACTGAGGATCAAGACCAGACGACGAAGCATAGTCATTCCTGAAGGCCGCCGGATCAGACGCGCGGGCCGCACCTCTACGGCCTTGCGCCCGCTTCTAACGCCTGACGGCTGAAATCGGAAATCGGGCGGGTCGGCGCCTAAAGCAGGGCGCGGGCCAGGGCCTTGCGCCAGCCGGCGACCAGATCGGCCCTGAACTCGGCGCCCATGCTGGGAGAGAAGCCGTCCTGACGCTTCCAGGCCTTGGCCGCCTGATCAATATCAGACCAGACGCCGGTGGCCGCGCCGGCGAGGAAGGCGGCGCCCAAGGCCGTCGTTTCCTGATAGGCCGGACGCTCCACCGGGACGTCTAGAATGTCGGCCAGGAACTGGCTCAGCCAGGCGTTGGCGGACATGCCGCCGTCGATGCGAAGCGCGGTGGGGGACGCGGCGCCGTCCTTGTTCATGGCTTCGATCAGGTCCAGCGTCTGATAGGCGACCGACTCCAGCACCGCCCTGGCCAGGTGGCCGGGCCCGGCGTCCAGCGTAAGGCCGCAGATCAGCCCCCGCGCCGCCGGGTCCCAGTGAGGGGCGCCCAGCCCGACAAAGCCGGGCACGATGTAGACGCCGTGGGCGTCCGCCACCTGGGCCGCCAGGGCCTGAGTGTCGGCGGAGGCGCCGATCAGGCCCAGGCCGTCGCGCAACCATTTCACCGCCGCGCCGGCGACAAAGATCGACCCCTCCAAGGCGTAGGTGATCTTTCCGCCCACGCGATAGGCCGGGGTGGTCAAAAGGCGCTGGTTGGAGGCGATGGCTATGCCGCCCGTG
>Ga0116226_10004528_pt1 | contig 12341 bp, 9 predicted proteins | sample S1TSphfallax_FD_89692 | JGI IMG/M metagenome (GOLD analysis project Ga0116226, IMG submission 89692) | Host-associated microbial communities from peat moss isolated from Minnesota, USA - S1T2_Fa - Sphagnum fallax MG | ecosystem: Host-associated > Plants > Peat moss > Unclassified | place: USA... | reverse complement strand
TCGATCATCGCGGAAAGAAGATTGTTAGCCGCGGTGATGGCGTGGAAATCACCCGTGAAATGGAGGTTGATGTCTTCCATGGGGGCCACCTGGGCGCGGCCGCCGCCTGTCGCACCGCCCTTCATGCCGAAGCAGGGGCCGAGGGAGGGCTCCCTGAGGCAGCACATCGCGCGGGTGCCGGCGGCCGTGAGCGCATCGGCGAGGCCGATGGTGGTCGTGGTTTTGCCTTCGCCGGCGGGGGTGGGGCTGATGCCGCAGACGAGCACGAGCGCGCCTTCTTTTTGCGGCAGGGTGGGCAGGATGGTTTCGCTGATTTTTGCCTTGAAGCGGCCGTAGAGTTCGAGGTGGGCTTCGTCGATGCCGGCGGTTGCGGCGATTTCGACGATCGGGCGCAGATGGGCGGCGCGGGCGATCAGGAGGTCGGTGGTCACGGGGGGCTCTTTTTCACAATGGGGCCGGAAGCGGGTTCTTTTCTGAAGAAAAGGCGGAGCCCGCCCGGCGGCAACCAAAAGACATTAAATTCGTAGCGCCGGTGGCACGATACCGGAGCTGCCCAGCATCGTGGAAGTGGCGTTGGAAGTAAAAGTTTTTTGCTTCTTTTTTTCAAAAAAGAAGTGCTTATTTATTTGTTTCGGCGGCGCGGGCGTGATGGCCTGAAGCCCACCCTACGCAGGCAGCAATTCGCCCGCCAGTTCCACGAGCGTGGGGAGATCCTTGGCGACGGCGGCGGCGCCCTGCTCCATCCCGGGGCGGCCGTAGCCCCAGCCGGCGAAGATGGCTTTTACGCCGCAGCCGGTGGCGGCGCGCACGTCGTTGCTGTGGTCGCCTACCATGAGCGCGCGTTCGGGCGTGCCGCCGGCGGCGGCGATGGTGCCGCGCAGATGCAGGGGGTCGGGCTTGTGGGCGGCAAAACTGTCGCCGCCGCCGATGGCGGCGAAGCGGTCGGCGACGCCGAGGGCGCCCAGGAGCAGGCGCGCGGCACGCTCCGGCTTGTTGGTGCAGACGGCGAGAGTCCAGCCATTTTCGCGCAATTGATCCAGCGCATCCAGCACGCCGGGATAGAGGCGGGTATCGACGGCGACCTGGCTTTCGTAATCCGCGAGATATTCGGTGGCGGCCGCTTCGTCCGGCACCGCACCAACGGCGGCAAAGGCGCGCTGGATAAGGGGGTGCAGGCCATCGCCGACCATGGCTGCGACGGCTTGCTCCGACAGCGGCGGCAGATCACGCAGGGCGAGGGTGCGGTTGACGGCGGCGGCGATGTCGGGGACGGAATCGGTGAGGGTGCCGTCGAGATCGAAGGCGAGGAGGCGCATGGGGGACTTTCAAAAGGAAAGGAAAAAAGTTCTTTTTTGAAAAAAAGAACCAGAAAACTTTTACTTCCGGCAGTGCGCCTTGTTGCCGCACGGATACCAGGACAAAAAAGTTTTTTGCTTCTTTTTTTCAAAAAAGAAGTGCTTGCTTCCTTACCTATGCTGCCTTTTTCACAGGCTTCGCATACCGCGCCGCCATCTGCTCCAGCGGCACCGGCTTGATCTTGTCGGCATTGCCGGCCGTGCCAAAAGCCTCGAACCGCGCCTTGCACACGTCGCGCGCCGCCTTTACCGATTCCGCCAGGAACTTGCGGGGATCGAATTCTTCCGGCTTCTGGCCCATCAGGCGACGCATCGCGCCCGTCATTGATAGACGAATATCGGTATCGATATTGATCTTGCGCACGCCGTACTTGATGCCTTCCTGGATTTCCTCGACGGGCACGCCGAAGGTTTCCTTGATGTTGCCGCCGTATTCGCGAATGATCGCGAGCCATTCCTGCGGCACCGAGCTCGACCCATGCATCACGAGATGGGTGTTCGGAACCTTGGCGTGGATTTGCTTCACCCGCTCGATCGCCAGGATGTCGCCGGTGGGCTTGCGGGAGAATTTATAGGCGCCGTGGCTGGTGCCGATCGCAATCGCCAGCGCATCGACGCCGGTGCGGGCCACGAAATCCGCCGCCTGGTCGGGGTCGGTGAGCATCTGGTCGTGGGTGAGCTTGCCTTCGGCGCCGGAGCCATCCTCCTCGCCCGCCTCACCGGATTCGAGCGATCCGAGGCAGCCGAGTTCGCCTTCCACCGTCACGCCCACATCGTGCGCCATGTCCACGACATAGCGGGTGACCTCGCAATTATATTCGTAGCTGGAAGGGGTTTTCATGTCCTCCATCAGCGAGCCGTCCATCATCACGCTGGTGAAGCCGGAGCGGATGGCGCGCAGGCAGACGGCGGCGCTGGCGCCGTGATCCTGGTGCATCGCAATCGGAATATGCGGGTAGGTTTCCACCGCAGCTTCGATCAGGTGGCGCAGGAACGCCTCGCCGGCATATTTGCGGGCGCCTGCGGAGCCCTGGAGGATCACCGGGCTGTTGCAGGCGTCGGCGGCCTGCATGATGGCCTGCACCTGCTCCATGTTGTTCACATTGAAGGCCGGCAGGCCGTAGGCGTGCTCGGCCGCGTGGTCGAGAAGTTGACGCATCGAAACTAGGGCCATTCGGGGACTCCCATGAAAGACAAGAAGCAAGTTCTTTTCTGAAGAAAAGAACCAAAAGACTTTTAATTCCTGCGCCGGTCGAACGATACGGGATCTGGCCGGCGTCGTCGTTAGCCCTGCAGGGCGGCGGCAACCTTCTCCGGGGTGAAGCCAAACAACTCGAACAAGGCGGGAGCGGGGGCCGATTCGCCGAAGCGATCGATGCCCACCACGGCCCCTTCCAAGCCTACATATTTGCGCCAGAAATCGGAAACGCCCGCTTCCACGGCCGCGCGCCGCACGCCTTCGGGCAGCACGGACCGACGATACGCCAGATCCTGGCGATCGAACACCGTGGTGGATGGCATCGATACCACGCGGACGGCGAGGCCCCGCTCGGCCAGGATGTCGGCGGCCTTCATCGCGAGACCAACCTCGGAGCCGGTGGCGATCACCACGAGATCGGGCGCGCCGGCGGCATCCCGCAGAACGTAGGCGCCGCGGGCGGCGCTATCGGCGCGTGACACATCGCCCGGATGCTGGGGCAGGTTTTGGCGGGTGAGGATCAGGCAGCTCGGGCCATCCGCGCGCTCCACGGCGGCTTTCCAGGCGACTGCCGTTTCCAGCGTATCGGCAGGGCGCCATACGTCCATGTTCGGGATCAGGCGCAGGCTCGTCACGTGCTCGATCGGCTGGTGGGTGGGGCCGTCTTCGCCGAGGCCGATGCTGTCATGCGTGAGCACGTGGATCACGCGCTGGCGCATAAGGGCCGCGAGGCGCAGGGCGTTGCGGGCATAATCCGAGAACACGAGGAAGGTGCCGCCGAAGGGGATGTAGCCGCCATGCAGGGCGACGCCGTTCAGCAGCGCCGCCATGCCGAATTCGCGCACGCCATAATGCAGATAATTGCCGCCGGCCGAGCCCACCACGTCGCGGCAGGCCTTCCAGTTGGTGTTGTTGGAGCCGGTGAGGTCCGCAGAGCCTCCCAGGAATTCCGGCAGGAGGGGTGCGAGGGCTTCGATGGCGGCCTGGGAGGATTTGCGGGTGGCCATCGGCGCGGTCGCGGCCGCGGATTTTTCGAGATAGGCGGCAATCCCGGCGGCAAAGCCTTCCGGCAGGATGCCGGCGATCCGGCGTTTGAACTCGGAGGCTTCGTACGGGTATTCGGCCTGATAGGCGGCGAATTGGCGGTTCCAGGCGGCGTGCGCGGCGGCCCCGCTTTCGTGCGCGGACCACGCATCGGCGACGGCTTCCGGGATTTCGAAGGGCGCACCTTCCCAGCCGAGCGCGGCACGGGTGGCGGCGGCTTCCTTGGCGCCGAGCGCGGCGCCGTGCACATCGTGCGTGCCGGCCATGTTGGGCGAGCCCCAACCGATGATCGTCTTGCAGCAGATCAGCGTGGGTTTGCCGCAGGGGGTTTTGGCTTCCGCGATGGCGGCTTCGATGGCGGCGGGGTCGTGCCCGTCGACGCCCGCGATCACCCGCCAGCCATAGGCTTCGAACCGCGCCGGGGTGTTGTCGGCAAACCAGTTTTTGACGTGGCCATCGATGGAAATGCCGTTATCGTCGTAAAACACGACCAGCTTTTCGAGGCCGAGCACGCCGGCGAAGGAGCATACTTCGTGGCTGATGCCTTCCATTAGGCAACCATCGCCGACGAAGCACCAGGTGCGGTGATCGACGATGTTGTGCCCGGATTTGTTGAATTCCTGGGCGAGCAATTGTTCGGCCAGCGCCATGCCGACGGCGTTCGCGAGCCCCTGCCCCAGCGGCCCGGTGGTGGTTTCGACGCCCGGCGTCATGCCATGTTCGGGGTGGCCGGGGGTGCGGGAGTGGAGCTGGCGGAAGTTTTTCAGTTCCTCGATCGGCAGATCGTAACCAGTGAGGTGGAGCAGCGCATAGATGAGCATCGATCCATGGCCGTTCGAGAGGATGAAACGGTCGCGGTCCGGCCAGGCGGGATCGGCGGGATCGTGCTTCAGGTGGTCGGCCCAAAGCACCTGGGCGATATCGGCCATGCCCATCGGGGCGCCGGGATGGCCGCAGGTGGCCGCTTCCACCCCATCGATGGCAAGGATGCGAATGGCATTCGCCAAGACTTTCCGGTCAACCGCAAAACTGGCCTCAAGCGCGTCCATCAGGTCCTCACGTCAGAAAATGCCGGGGGGTCCGGGGGGAGGGGCTTCCCTCCCCGCGGCTTACTTACTTTCTTGTGGCTAGAAGGCCCGTTTCTTGCGATCCATGATTTGCCAGATCATGGGCGTAAAGATCAGCTGCATGGCAAGCGCCATCTTGCCGCCCGGGCAGACGATGGTGTTGGCGCGCGACATGAAGCCATCCTTGAGCATCGAGAGCAGGTAGGGGAAATCGATGCCTTTGGGATCGCGGAAGCGGATCACGAGCATGCTTTCGTCGGGGCTCGGGATATCGCGGGCGGTGAACGGATTAGAGGTATCGACGGTGGGCACGCGCTGGAAATTCACGTGTGTTTCGGAGAATTGCGGGCAGATATAGTTCACGTAATCAGGCATGCGGCGCAGGATGGTATCGACCACCGCTTCATGGCTATGGCCGCGCGCGCGCTTGTCGCGATGCAGTTTCTGGATCCATTCCAGGTTCACGGTGGGGGCCACGCCGATCAGCAGATCGACCTCGCCCGCGATATTCACCTTATCGGTTTTCACGCCGCCATGCAGGCCTTCGTAGAACAGCAGATCGGTGCCCTCCCCGAAATCCGTCCAGGGGGTGAAGGTGCCGGGCTTCTGGTTATAGGGGGCGGCTTCCTCGGCATCGTGCAGGTATTTGCGGGTGCGGCCGGTGCCCTTTTTGCCGTAGCTTTTGAACAGCGCCTCCAGTTCCTCGAAAAGATTGCTGTCGGGGCCGAAATGGCTGAAATGATTATTGCCGGCGCGCTGTTCTTCGGCCATGCGATCGCGCATTTCGAAGCGATCGAAGCGATGGAAGGCATCACCTTCCACGACCGCGGGCAGCACGCCTTCGCGGCGGAAAATCTGCTGGAACGTCCACATGACGGTGGTGGTGCCGGCGCCGGAGGAGCCGGTGATCGCGACGATGGGGTGCTTGACTGACATGGTTCAGGCCGTCCGAAAAAGGCTGCGATGCTTGAAGAGCGGGGCTTCGAACGCCATCGGTTCGCCGCGATCATAGGCCAGGTGGTAGCTTTGCAGGCGGCCCACATCGCCGCGAGTGCCAAGGATCAGCGGCACGTGCTGGTGCAGCGATTCCGGCTGCACCTCCAGCACCGGCACGCGGCCGGTGCTGGCGGCGCCGCCGGCCTGTTCGATGATCATGGCGATGGGATTGGCTTCGGTGAGAAGATGCACATGGCCCGGCTTCTTGGTGTTGCGGGTATCGCGCGGATGCAGGAACACCCCGCCCCGCAGCAGGATACGGTGCACTTCCGCAACCAGGCTATCGATCCAGCGAATGGTGCAGTTGGCGCCGGCGGGGCTTTCGGCGCGCGCCGTATATTCCTGCACGAAGCGGCGGATGGGGGTTTCCCAATGCGGTTCCAGCGCGGAATCGATCGCGAGTTCGCAGCCGCGTTCGGGGATCGTCATGTTGGGGTGCGTGAGCGTATAGGCGCCGGCGTCGCGATCGAGGGTGAAGCCGTGCACGCCGGCGCCGAGCGTGATCACCATCATCGAGACCGGGCCGAACAGGGCGTAGCCGGCGGCCACCTGCTTGCAGCCCGGCTGCAGGAAATCGGCCGGTTTGGGGTCCGTGACGCCATCGGGCGCTCGCAGCACGGAAAAGATGGTACCGACGGTGAGATCGACATCGAGGTTTGCGGCGCCATCCAGGGGGGCGAAGACCAGCATGTAGCGGCCGCGCGGATATTGCGCCGGAATTTCATAGGGTTCGGCGAGGGCCGAGGAGAGAATGCCGCATACCTGGCCGCCCCACTCGCAGGCGCTCAGCATGATCAGGTTGGCTTCCTCGGCGAGTTTCCTGGGTGGCTCGCCTTCAATCACGACGCTGGTGGTGACGACGGTGCCGGGGGAAGCCGGGGTGTTCAGGGCGCCGCGGCTGACGGCGGCGCCGATCAGCTTGCCGGCCCGCTGCAGGTCGTTGAGAAGGGCTGCGAGTTCGGGGTCGTGCCCGCTGCCTTTCCGCCTCAGATCTTCGATTACGAATTTGCTGAACGTAGTACGGCGGTACGGCATAGGATGGTTCCCCAAAACAGTCTCGTTATGTACCACCCGGCTTTGTGCCGTGGATTCAGTCGCCCTTCATTGATAGCCCTATCAGGTTGCTTCGGTAAATACCCGACTTGCCTTTATATCCGCGGCGGTCAGGGTTTGGAGTGCAATGCGGTCGAAAGGCTGGCCCCGTTCGGCAAACAGCCGGTTGGCCTGGCGCAGGCGGGCACGGTCCAGCGCATTGCGGATCGACCGTGCATTGGAAAATCGCGGCTGCTGCATGCGCCGCCCGATATATTCCTGCAGCACCTCTCGGGCATCGTCCCCCAGGATGTAATGCATGTGGTCGAGCATGATCTGTGCGATATCGAACAGCTCGGGTTCGGAATAATCGGGGAAGTCGATGTGGTGGGCGACGCGGGAGGCCATGCCCGGGTTGCTGCGGAAGAAAATGTCCATCCGCTCCTTGTAACCCGCCAGGATCACGACGAGGTCGTCGCGCCGTTCCTCCATCACCTGCAACAGGATTTCGATCGCCTCCTGGCCATAATCGCGCTCGTTCTCCGGCCGGTAGAGGTAATAGGCCTCGTCGATGAACAGCACGCCGCCCATCGCCTTCTTCAGCACCTCTTTGGTTTTGGGGGCGGTATGGCCGATATACTGGCCCACCAGGTCGTCACGTGACACGGTAACCACGTGGTTGCGCCGGATGTAGCCGAGGCGGTTGAGGATTTCCGCCATGCGCTGGGCGACGGTGGTTTTACCGGTGCCGGGGTTGCCGGTGAAACACATGTGCAGGGAGGGCGGCTGCGCCTGCAGGCCCAAACTGCGCCGCGCCGTTTCCACCAGCAAAAGTGCGGCGACTTCCCGGATGCGCGTCTTGACGGGGACGAGCCCGACCAGGTCGCGGTCGAGCGCATCCATGACGTCGCCGATATTGCTGCGCTGGTAGAACTCCTCCAGGTCGACGGTGGTGGGCGGCGTTTGGACCAAACCGGTCATGCCGCCCGCCGGGCGGCGCTGAACGCATCGAGTTGTTCGCGCAGGGCGCCGACCACGCCGCGGTAGAAGCCATCCTTGTCGGGCGCCCCGAAAATGGCGGATCCCGCGACGAAGGTGTCGACGCCGGATTCGGCCACCTGGCGAATGTTGTCGGTTTTGACGCCGCCATCGATTTCGAGCCAGATCGGCCTGCCGCCGGCCGCCACATGGGCATCGATACGCTGCCGGACGGCGCGCGCCTTGTTCAGCGCCTCGGGGATGAAGGCCTGGCCGCCGAAGCCGGGATTGACAGACATGATCAGGATGAGATCGAGCCGGCCCATCACGTGGTCGAGCACCGAAAGCGGTGTTGCGGGGTTCAGCACGAGGCCGGCCCGGCAGCCTTTCTCGCGGATCAGCGAGAGCGAGCGATCCACATGCTCGGAGGCTTCAGGATGAAACGAGATGATGTCGGCGCCCGCTTCGGCGAACATGCCGATCAGGGCATCGACGGGCTTGACCATCAGATGGACGTCGAACGGAGCCTTGGTGTGCGGCCGCAAGGCCTTGCACACGATCGGCCCGAAGGTCAGGTTGGGGACGTAATGGTTGTCCATCACGTCGATATGCACCACGTCCGCACCGGACGCGATGACGCGCTCCACCTCCTCGCCCAGCCTGGCAAAATCGGCTGAGAGGATCGAGGGGGCGATGCGTAGGGGCGGCACCGCCAGATCCCGCATGATCAGACGGCCCAGCCGTATTCGACCTGCTTCTTGATCTCGGATTCGGTGAGACCGGGCAGGAACGAGAATTGGTCTTGGGCTGCTTTCATTGATTTTCCTCCTTGGAACAAAAAGCAAGAAGTTCTTTTTTGAAAAAAAGAACCAAAAAACTTTCATGTCCTGCGCGTGCCTGCGGCCGAGAGGCGCAGGAAGTAAAAGTTTTTTGCTTCTTTTTTAAAAAAAGAACTGCTTGCTTAACTTGCCGGCGTCTGTGTGAGGAAGCACTTCTTTTTTTCAAAAAAGAAGTGCTTCCTTACTCTACCCACCCCAGAAGATCGTCGATGGAAAACGCGCCCTCCATCACGCGCAACGCCCCCGGAAACGGCCCGCTGCCGCCATAGACGCTCGGCGTGATCACGCAGGGGAGCCCTGCCCCCTGGGCGCTGCGCAGGCCATTCAGCGTATCCTCGATTGCGACGCAGTTTTCCGGCGGCAGGCCGAGGCGCTGCAAGGCCAGGAGATAGACGTCCGGCGCCGGTTTTTTGGCGGCCACTTCGTCGCCGGCGGCGATCACTTCGAAGGGCTGGCCCTGGAGCGTTGCGCGCAGGAGGGCATCGATGTTCGGGCGGCTGGTGGTGGTGGCGATGGCGAGCCGCAGGCCCTGGGCCCTGGCCTCCTGCAGCAGCTTTGCGATGCCTGGGCGGAGCTCGATATCGCCGCTGTCGACGAGGTCCGTGTAGAGCTTCGTCTTGGCGCGGTGCAGGGCGGCAATGGTTGCGTCATCCAGCGCGGGGGTTGCGTTGTGGGCATCGATGTAGTGGCGCATGCGCTCCTTGCCGCCGGTGACTTCGAGCAGCCTGGCATAGAGGGGCTGGTCCCAGTGCCAGGGCAGGCCGGCGGCGGCGAACGCGGTGTTGAAGGCGCGGCGGTGCAGTTCCTCGGTTTCCGCAAGTGTTCCATCGACGTCAAAAATCAGCGCTTGCAGCTTCGATTTACTCACAATGCCCCCGGTTGCCGTTTACACCTGCGTATTAGGCCATGATGGGAGCGGGAGGCGAGACCTGGAATGGGGTTGCGGCTGCAACGCCAAACTGCATTGCACGCTACGTGGAGGGGGGCTGTTTCCTTCCTGTCCCCGGTCCGGTTTCAGGCTCATGAGCTTGATCCGAACACGGCGTCGATCTGGCCGCCCGTCATGTAGCCGAGCTGGGTGCCGGTGAAAGCGGATGCATGGGTGGAGGTCATGGCGAGGATTTCGGTCGTTGTCAGCGAATTGATCTGGGTGCTGGTGAAGGCCATGATTTCCGTCGATGTGATGACCGCGAGCTGTGTGCTCGCAAGGCCTGCGATGACGTCGGTGGAGAGCGAGGCGAACTGCGTCGAATTGAAGATGCCGATCTGAACGGTGGTGAGGCCGCTGACCTGCGTGGTGAGCAGGGACCCGAGATCGGTGGTGCTGAGCGAGCCGAGTGCCGTGGTGGTCAGAGGCGACATCTGGGTGGAGCCGAAGGCCTGGAGCTGCGTGGTGGTGAGGCCGCCGAGGGTTGTCGAGGTGAAGCCGGCGATCTGGGTGGTTGTCAGCGCGCCGATGCCCGTGGTGGTGAGGCCGGAGAGCTGCGTGGTGCTTAAGGCATTGAGCTGCCTGGTGCTGATGGTATCGAGCTGCGTGTTGCTCAGCGCGCCGAGTTCGGTGCTGTTCAGGCCGACGAGCTGGGTGGTGCTGAGGGCTGTGATCTGCCCGGTGGTGAGGCCGCTGAGCTGGGTGCTGGGGTCTAGGGTGCCGAGTTCGGTGGTGGTCATGCCGCTGAGCTGCAGGGTGCTGAGCGCGCCGAGCTGGGTGGAGTAGAAGCCGCCGATCTGGGTGGTGGTGAGGGCCGCAAACTGGGTGCTGGTGAGCCCGCTGAGCTGGGTGGTGGTGAAGGCGCCGAGGTCGGTGGCGGACAGGCCAGGCAAGCCCGCCGTTCCGAAGCCCGCGAGCTGCGAGGTGGTGAGCCCGGTGAGCTGGGTGGTGCTGAAGGATCCGATATCGGTGGTGGTGAGGCCGGAGAGCACCGCGGTTTTGATGGCGGCCACCTGGGTTGAGGCGATCTGATCGAGATTGGTGCTGGAGAGATTGGCGATCGTGGTGCTGGAGAGGCCGGCGATCTGGGTGGTGCTCAAGATACTCGCTTCGGTGGTGCTGAGGCCCGAGATGAGGGTGGAGGACAGCGAATTCAGCTGCGTTGTGGTGAGCGCGCCGAACTGGGTGTTGGCGAGCAGACCGATGGCAGTGGTGGTGAGGCCCGAAAGCTGGGTGATGCTGAGCCCGCCGACTTGAAGCGTGGTGAGGCCGGGGAGCTGCGTGTTCGGATCGAGGCTGCCGAGCGCCGTGCTGGTCATGCCGGCGAGCTGGGTGATGGTGAGCCCGGTGAGCTGGGCCGAGCCGAAGCCGCCGATCTGGGTGGTGGTGAGTGCAGTGAGCTGCGCGGAGGTGAGCCCGGCGAGCTGCGTGGTGGTGAAACCGCTGAGATCGGTGGTGGAGAGGCCGGGCAGCCCGGTGCTGCCGGTGAGCGAGGTGAGCTGGGCGGAGGTGAGCCCGGCCAGTTCAGTGGTGGTGAACGACCCGATATCGGTGGAGTTCAGGCTGGCGAGGACCGTGGTTTTGATGGCGGCCAGCTGGGTGGAGGCGAAGGCGCCGAGTTCGGTGGTGGTGAGGCCGGCGAACTGGGTGATGCTGAGCGCGCCGATCTGCGTGGTGGTGAGGCCGGTGAGCTGGGTGTTCGGATCGAGGCTGCCGAGATTGGTGCTGGTCATGCCGCTGAGCTGGACGGTGCCGAGGGCCCCGAGCTGGCTGGAATAGAAGCCGCCGATCTGGGTGGTGGTGAGGGCTGCCACCTGGCTGCTGGTCAGCCCGGTGAGCTGGGTGGTGGTGAGGCCCCCGAGATCGGTGGCGTTGAGCCCGGGCAGGCCGGAGGTGCCGAAGGCGGTGAGCTGCGACGAGGTGAGCCCGGCCAGCAAGGTGGTGGTGAAGGCGCTGATAGCGGTGGAATTGAGGGCGGAAAGTACGGTGGTTTTGATGGCGGCGACCTGGGTGGCGCCAAGCACAGCCAGATCGGTGCTGGTGAGGCTGGTGAGCGTGGTGCTGGTGAAGCCGCCGATCTGGGTGGTGCTCAGCACGCTCGCTTCGGTGGTGGTGAGGTTGGCCAGCAGGGTGGAGGAGAGCGCATTGAACTGCGTGGTAGTGAGCGCGCCGAACTGGGTGTTGGCGAACGCCGCGATTTCGGTGGTGGTCAGGCCCGTGAGCTGCGTGGTTTTGAGCGAGCCGACCTGAGATGTGGTGAGACCGTCGAGCTGGGTGTTGGGATCGAGGCTGCCGAGGCCCGTGCTGGTCATGCCACCGAGTTGGGTCGTGTTGAGCCCGGTGATCTGGGACGAATAGAAGCCGCTGATCTGGGTGGTGGTGAGAGCAGCCACCTGCGTGGAGCTGAGCCCGGTGAGCTGGGTGGTGGTGAACAGGCCGAGATCGGTGCTGGAGAGGCCCGGCAAGCCGGTGCTGGCCGCAAAGGCTGCGAGTTGCGAGGAGGTGAGGCCTGCGAGCTGTGTGCTGCCGAACGAGCCGGTATCCGTCGAGTTCAGGCTGGCGAGCACGGTGGTTTTGATGGCGGCCGCCTGGGTGGAGGCGAGCGCGCCGAGTTCCGTGGTGGTGAGGCCGGCGAACTGGGTGATGCTGAGCGCACCTATTTGCGCGGTGGTGAGGCCGGTGAGCTGGGTGTTGGGATCGAGGCTGCCGAGATTTGTGCTGTTCATGCCGGCAAGCTGGACGGTGCTGAGCGCCGAGAGCTGGCTCGAATAGAAGCCGCCGATCTGGGTGGTGGTGAGCACGCTCACCTGGCTGGAGGTGAGGCCGGCGAGCTGGGTGGTGGTGAAGCCGCCGAGATCGGTGCTGGAGAAGCCCGGCAGGCCCGCCGTGCCGAAGGCGGTGAGC
>Ga0116226_10004527_pt1 | contig 12341 bp, 10 predicted proteins | sample S1TSphfallax_FD_89692 | JGI IMG/M metagenome (GOLD analysis project Ga0116226, IMG submission 89692) | Host-associated microbial communities from peat moss isolated from Minnesota, USA - S1T2_Fa - Sphagnum fallax MG | ecosystem: Host-associated > Plants > Peat moss > Unclassified | place: USA... | reverse complement strand
TCAATTTCTGGTTCTACCATGTCGGCCCGCAATGGGCGAAACGCCTGCTCCTCACCGGCGACCGCCTGACTGGCAAGGATGCGGCCCGCATAGGCCTCGTCATGGATAGCGTGCCCGCCGCCGAACTCGACGACGAAGTCCACAAACTCGCCATGCGCATATCGCTGATCGACCCCGAAATCGCCGCCACCCAAAAACGCATCGTCAACATGGCGATGGAACTCGCCGGCGCCCGCACCCTGCAAAAACTCGCAACCGACATGGACGCCCGCGCCCACCTCTCCAAAGGCCCCGGCCGCCGCACCTGGCGCGAAAACGTCGCCGCCCACGGCGTGAGAAAAGCCATCAGACTCCGCGACGCCGCCTACGAAGGCGACGTCGTTAGAATCAGAGCCTTTGAAGACTAACACCCCGAGACAAGAATGGGTTGAGCACTTGCTCAACCCACCATCCATACCCCGAACGAACAGAGTGAGCCATTTCTTTTTTTAAATGATAGCGTATTTTTCGTCACCCAACCCACCCCGCCACCCTCTTCGCCACCCCCGCCACCACCTCCCGCGCCGCCCTCACATCACGCGTCATCTGCAGCACCCCATGCGTCAGCCCCGGCCAAACCTCCAGCGTCACATCCACACCCGCCGCCTGCATCCGTTCCGCCATCAGCCGGCTATCATCCGCCAGCACATCGCATTCCCCGGTGCCCAGATAACACCGCGGCAACCCCCGCAGCTCCGCCCGCAGCGGCGCCGCCAGCGCCGGCGGCGCCTCGCCATGCGGCCCCAGATAACCAGTCCAGTACCAATCCATCCGGGCGGCGGTCAGCCCATAGGGACCCTGCCCATAGCGCACGCTGCTGGCGGAATTCATATTCGGCGCGTAGCAGCCGTACAACAACGCCGCCCCCACCGGCAGGTTGCGCCCCGCATCCCGCTCCGTCAGCACCACGCCCAGCGCCAGGTTCGCCCCAGCGCTATCGCCGGAGATCACGATCTTTTCCCCAATCCCGTGCCCCGGGCCATGTTCCAGCAGCCAGTTCCATCCCGCCAGGCAATCATCCAGCGCCGCCGGAAACACATGCTCGGGCGACAGCCGGTAATCGATCGCGAAAACCGCTAGCCCGCTTTCCGCCGCCAGCACGCGCAGCATCCGGTCATGCGTATCCACATCGCACGCAAACCAGCCGCCGCCATGCACATAATATATCGCCCCCCGCCCCTCAGACCCTGCCGGCCGATACAATCGCGCCCGCAGCTTCCCCGCTTGCCCCTCAATAAAAAACGTCTCAACCTTCTCAACCTCAGGCAACCCATCATTCAAAACCGCGGCCACCTGATTAAGCCTGCGCCGCCCTTCAGACGGTTCCAGTTTCGTAATGTCAAAAGGCGGCAAAACGCCCGCCTGCAGCCCGCGCGCCACAAGAATTTCTGGGTCGATATCGGCTGGCTGATTCATCGCGTAAAATTCCTCTTCCACCCGCCGTCATAGGCCATCCGCGCCCGCCTTGGCATCGGCCAAACGCCGCGACCGGCAACAAGGTTTCTCATCCCCAGCCAATGAAAACACATGCGAGCCAAGGATTTTTCCCTGCTACAAGGCCCACGCAACACCCCAGCAGGCAGGCCCATGGCTATTCTTTCAGGACTTCGAATCACCGAATGCGCCGCCTTCATCGCGGGCCCCTTCGCCACCATGTCCCTCGCATCCCTCGGTGCCGAAGTCATCCGCATCGACCCACTCGAAGGCGGCCTCGACTATCACCGCTGGCCGGCCACCGAGTCCGGCCGCAGCCTATATTGGGCCGGCCTGAACAAAGGCAAAAAATCCGTCGCCATCGACCTGCGCTCACCCGAAGGCCGCGAACTCGCCCAAACCATCATCACCGCCCCCGGCGAGGATGCCGGCCTCTTCATCACCAACTTCCCCGCCACCGGCTGGCTCGACTTCGAAAAGCTAAAAACCCTGCGCGCCGATCTCATCATGGCCAACATCCTCGGCAACCGCGACGGCTCAACCGCGCTCGACTACACCATCAACTGCGCCGTCGGTTTTCCGGCGGTCACTGGCACACCAGGCGAAACAACCCCCACCAACCACGTCCTCCCCGCCTGGGACCTGCTCTGCGGCATGACCGCCGCGACCGGCCTGCTCGCAGCGGAACGCCACCGGCAAAAACACGGCGCCGGACAGCTCCTCAAAATCGCCCTGTCGGACGTCGCCCTCGCGGTGGTCGGCGATCTCGGCTTCATCGCCGAAGTCCAAATCAACGGCGAGGAGCGCACCCGCCACGGCAACCATATTTTCGGCGCCTTCGGTCACGACTTCGAAACGAAAGACCGGCGTCGCATCATGGTCGCCGCCGTCAGCCTCGGCCAATGGAAAACCCTCTGCAAAGCCACCGGCATCGGCGAGGCCGTCGCGGCGCTGGAGCGGGCGCAAGGCCTGGACATGTCCCGCGAAGGCGACCGTTTCGCCGCACGCGGCGCGCTGGCGCAACTTCTCACACCTTGGTTCGCGAGCCGCACCCTGGCCGAGGCCGCAGCGAGCCTAGACGCCGAAAAAGCCTGTTGGGGCCTGTATCAATCCTTTTCACAACTGGTGAACGACGATCCGCGCTGCTCGCTGGCGAGTTCCCTTTTCGCACAGGTTCATCACCCCGGCATCGGCACAACGCTCACGCCCCGCAGCCCCATCGATTTCGCCGCCTGCGAACCCGTACCCCCCGCCATAGGCCCGGTCCTGGGCCAGCATACAGACGAGGTGCTACTGAGCGTGTTGAAACTAACAAGCGGCCAAGTCGCCGCCTTGCACGACAACGGCATCATACGCGGATCGGTCAGAGCGTAACAAGCAAGCGGTCGCTTTCTCAAACCCGCTCAAAAATCGCCGCCAGCCCCTGCCCCCCCCCAATACACATCGTCTCCAGCCCATAACGCGCCCCCCGCCTCTCCATCTCCCGCAACAACGTCGCCAAAATCCGCCCGCCGGTGGCCCCCACCGGGTGCCCCAGCGAAATCCCGGAACCATGTACATTCAACCGCGCAAAATCGTCGCGCCCAAACCCCCACGCGCGGGTGCAGGCCAGCACCTGTGCCGCAAACGCTTCGTTCACCTCCAGCAAATCAACCTCCGCCAGCGTCAGCCCGGCCCGCGCCAGCGCCTTTGCCGTCGCCGGCACCGGCCCGAAGCCCATCGTCCGTGGCGGCACGCCCGCCACCGCCCATGATTTCAGCCGCGCCAGCGGTTTCAACCCATGCGCCGCCGCCAGTTCCGCCGTCGTCACCAGGCAGGCGGAGCCGCCGTCATTCTGCCCGCTCGCATTGCCGGCGGTAACCGTCGCCTCTTTATCCTCCCGCATCATAATGGGCTTCAGCGCCGCCAAACTGGCCAGCGTCGTCTCCGGCCGCGGATGCTCATCGCGCTCGATCAACACATCCCCCTTCTTGCCCGGCACCTTCACCGGCACGATTTCCTGCGCGAAAATCCCGTCATTCTGCGCCGCCACCGCCCGGCGATGCGATTCACACGCGAATTCATCCTGCTCCTGCCGCGAGATACCATACTCCCGCCGCAAATTCTCCGCCGTCTCCAGCATCCCCCCCGGCACCGGATAATGCGCACCCCCGGCGGTCACCCGCCCGCGCGCCAGCGCGTCATGCAAAACCAGCGCATTCCCGGTGATACCCCACCGCGCCGCCGTCGAGTAAAACGGCGCGTTGCTCATCGATTCCGCCCCCCCCGCGATCACCGCATCCGAAGCCCCGGTTGCCACCTGCATCGAAGCATAAATAATCGCCTGCAGGCCGGACCCGCACCGCCGATCAATTTGCAATCCTCCAGTCTCCACCGGTAGCCCCGCATCCAGCGCCACTACACGCCCCAGCGCCGGCGCATCCATCGTCGGGTAGCACTGCGCGAACAACACATCCTCCACCAGCCCCGCCGGAATTTTCGTCCGCGCCAACAGCGCCTTCACCACCGCCGTGCCCAATTCCTGCGCGGAAACCCCGCGAAACTGCCCGCCAAACCGCCCCACCGCCGTCCGCAAAGGCTCACAAATCACCGCATCACGCATCAAAATTTTCCTTTCGGGATTAATCCCATCACGCCGTCTCCACCCTGGCCGACATCGCCACCGGCCCATCCATATGCGCCGCCCATAGCGCGGCGCCATCCGCCTCCGGCGCCGCGTTCAGTGAAAACGGCGCGGTATCCAACAGCGGGCTTTGCGCGCGAAACCTAAACCGCGAAATCGCCTGCCCCGGATTCGCACGCAGAAAATGGTCCACCAGCATGGTCGCGATCAGCGGCCCATGCACCACCAGCCCGGCATACGCCTCCACATCCCGCGCATAGTCCCGGTCATAATGAATCCGGTGCGCATTGAACGTCAGCGCCGAGAATCTGAACAACATTACCGGATCAGGTACCACCACCCTCGCCCCCGCCGCCACGGCCGCCGCCTCACCCGCCGGCGCCGCCGCACCGGCACGGGCAGCCTCGCGATAAACAATATCCTGCCGCTCGACGAGCGCCGGCACGCCCTCCGCAAACACCTCATGCCGCAGCGTCACAAAAACCATGGCGCCGGATCTGCCGGTCTTCGGCACGGCATCCATAATCGTGCTTTGCCGTGTCAGCTTCGCCCCCAGCGCAATGGGCGCCAAAAATTCAACCTCTCCGCCGGCCCACATCCGCCGCGGCAAGGCAACCGGCGCCCGCACCAACCCGCGCCGCGGATGCCCATCCTCGCCGATCTCCGACTTCGCCGCGGCCGGCAAAAAATACAGCCAATGCCCCAGCGGCGGCACCTCACCCGGCCGCCACACCCCGCCATCATGGTCCAGCAGCGCCGCCAGCCGCTTAACCGGCCCCGCGGCCGCGATATCCTCGACCGTCTCGGTCCGGCCAATCCAGGACTCTGGCGCGCTGTCATCCATGCCCTGGTCTCATGGCACCGCCCGCCTTGCCGATGAAGATGCCGCACACCGAATCCGGCCGAAAAATCCTCATGCCATCATTCGATGGTTACGCTTGACCCCGCCCGCCGACTGGTTCTGAACAGAACCGTTTTCCGGAATGGGACTTGCGATGCTGGCCTTGCAGAAAATCCGCGCCGAAGCCGGCGTCGCCCTCGCGCAGACGAGCGATCCCGGCGCCCCCGCGCCGCACGAGCTCCTCATCAAAATCGCCGCCACCGGCATCTGCGGCACCGACCTGCATCTCGACCACTGGGCCGAAGGCTTTCGGTTCATCGCCCCACTGCTCCCCGTCACACTGGGCCACGAATTCACCGGCGACGTCATCGCTGTCGGCGGCCAAACATCAGGTTTCGCCGCTGGCGACCGCGTCGTGGTGCAACCCGCGCTTTCATGCGGCACATGCACCTATTGCGCAGCCGGCCATCACAATGACTGCCTCAACCGCGTCGGCCTCGGCATGCAGGTCTCCGGCGGCTTCGCCAGCCACGTCCGCGCCCCCGCCAAACACTGCCTGCACATACCCGCCGCCATCGACGCCGAACTCGGCGCCCTCATCGAGCCCCTCACCACCTCCGCCCACGCCGTCGCCCTCGCCGAAATCACCCCCGGCACGCGCGCCATCGTCTTCGGTCCCGGCCCCATCGGCCAGGGTGCCGCCATCTTCGCCCGCAAGGCCGGCGCCGACGTCACAGTGGTCGGTCATGGCGACACCGCCCGCCTCGCCACCCTGCGCGCGCTGGGTTTTGGCTCCCTGATCGACCTCGCCGAACCCGGCGGCCAGGCCCGCCTCACCGCCCTCGCAGGCGCCGGCTTCGACGTCGCCATCGAAGCCTCCGGCGCCCCACCGGTCATTAACACAGGCCTCGCCAGCCTACGCCCATACGGCACCTTCATCCTCGCCGGCATGCCGGAACGCCAGGCCAGTCTCGACGTCATGCTCATCGTCCGCGGCCGCCACAAAATGATTGGCTGCTCCCGCGCCCCGGACTCCGCCTGGCACACCGTCATCGAAGCCCTGGCTGAGGACCCCGAGGGCTTCCGCCCAATGATCACCCATCGTCTGCCCCTCACCGAGGCGCTCGCCGGTTTCGAACTTGCGCACTCCAAAACCGCCTCCAAAGTCCTGCTGTTTCCCTAAAAGCCACGCATCATGGCCATCCCCGCCGCCTGGCGCGAATCCCTCAAAATCCCGGTCATCGCCGCGCCGATGTTCTTGGCCTCCAACGCCGCCCTGACTTTGGCCTGCTGCGAATCGGGCATCATCGGCACCTGCCCCGCCCTCAACTTTCGCGACAACGCCGGCTACGAACACTACCTCCACCAGATCGAGACACGCCTGAATAAGCTGCGCGAAAATGGCCAAACCACCGCCCCCCACGGCGTCAATCTCAGCCTGCGCAAAAATAACCCCCGCCTGGAGGAAGACCTGCGCACCACCATCGCGCACAAAATCCCGGTGGTGATCACCTCGCTCGGACTTTCGCGCGACGTCGTCGATCGCGTCCACGCCTATGGCGGCCTCATCTTCCACGACGTCATCAGCCTCAAATTCGCGGAAAAGGCGGCGGCCGCCGGCGCCGACGGCCTCATCGCGGTCGCAGCCGGCGCCGGCGGCCATGGCGGCACCTTGAACCCTTTCGCCTTCATCGACGAAATCCGCACCTGGTTCACCGGCACACTCATCCTCGCCGGTGGCATGACCAACGGCCGCCAGATCGCCGCCGCGCGGCTGCTCGGGGCCGACATGGTTTCCATCGGCACCCGCTTCCTCGCCACCACCGAAAGCGGCGTCCCCACCGCCTACAAACGCATGGTCTGCGCCAGCCGCGCGCAGGACATCATCTACACTCCCAACCTCACCGGCGTGCACGCCAGCTTTCTTCGCCCCAGCCTTGAACAATGGGGTTTTGACCCCGAAAACCCCACCGCCGCCGACATCGACATCGCCACCCGCACCATCCGCCACGGCGACCGCGAAGGCAAAGTCTGGCGTGACGTCTGGTCCGCCGGTCACGGCGCCGGCGCCATAACCGACATCCCCTCCGCCGCCGCCCTATGCGCCCGCTTGGCCCAGGAATACACTTTTGCAACCGGCTGAGAGTTCCTCATCCCAACCGCATGAAAATTCCCCAACGTGCGTATTCATATCTGCCCCGCGCCCACTTAAGATCATCAGGCTGAAAAAAAATCTGCTGGTAGACTGCGGCCGGAAAACGACCGGTTTAGCGACTTAATTTGTTGTGAGGTTGGTCATGAATTCTGCGCGCCATGCGCAAGCGCCGGATGAGCTGATATTGGTTCGTCACGAAGATCGTTCCGAAGGCGGCCAGGTCGCCTACGTGACCGTCAATAACGAGGCCAAACACAATGCCCTGCCCGTGGAAGGACGTGCCCTGCTTGCCAAAATAATGCGCCAAATCTCGCTGAATCCGGAGCTACGCTGCGTCGTGCTCACCGGCGCCGGCACCAAATCATTTATCGGCGGCGCAAATATTTCTGAGATGTCGGAATTTCCAGATGCCGATATCGCCGAAAGCGGAAGTGCGACCACGCATGCCGCCTGCGACAGCATCCGCCGCGTTCCCGTGCCGGTCATCGCCCGCATCAGCGGCTATTGCCTCGGCGCCGGGATGGAAATCGCCACCTCATGCGACATGCGCGTTGCCTCCACCATGGCTAAATTCGGCATGCCCGAAGTCCGCTACGGCGTCCCCTCCGGCATGGAGGCCTGCCTGATCCCGCTGCTGGTCGGCTGGGGCAAAGCCCGCGAACTGGTCTTCACCGGCGACATCATCGACGCCGCCGAGGCCTATCATTTCGGCTACGTCGAAAAACTGGTGGCCCCCGAGGCGCTGGACGAACAAGTGGAGAAATGGGTGCATTCAATCTGCATCTCGGGACCACGCTCCATCCGCATCCAGAAAAAGCTGATCGGCGATTGGGAGCGGATGTCGATCACCGATGCGGTGCAGGCCGGCATCGCCGCGGTGGGGCATGCGCACACCACAGACGAGCCAAAGCGGCTGATGACCGACTGGCGGGAAAGGCAGCGCCAAAAGAAGCTGAACGCGTCACCGCAGGGCAACTAGGCCGTGGACCAACACGCAGCACCTCACCCCGCCGCCGTGCAAAGCCCAACAGCCCTGCTCACCCTTTGCGATACGGCGCTCCGCCAGGTTGATGCCTATTACAGCCTCGCGCGCCACGCGGCGTCCGCTTTAGCCGCACCTGCCGGGCGCTGGGACAACGAAGCCGCCACCGCCTATCAGCACCAGACGCACGGTCTGGCCTGGCTCGCCACCTATGCAAGCGCCCTGCGCGCGCTGCTGGGCTGGGCAAAATCGCTGCACAGCGCCGGCACGTTCGGCGAACTGGAGCAATTGATCCTCGGCGCCGGATTTGGCGAATATCTCAACCAGATCGGCGGTGGCATCGCGATGACCCAGGGCGAAATCGCCCGGCCATCGGACCTCGATCTGCAAGACGAGGCCAGCGCCATGTCTGCGGACGCGGCCTGCGCGAAACTCCGCCACGAGGGCTACAACAACGAAGTCCGGCGCCGGCTCGCCGCTTTCATCCAAGACGGCCATTTCGGCCAACTGCACCGCGGCGACGAGGCGCTGGACCAGATCGCCGAAAACCTGCGCCGCTTCGTCGATGCACGGGTGACACCGGACGCCCATGGCTGGCATTGCCGCAACGAATACATCCCCATGCAGATCGTCCGCGAGATGTCCGATCTCGGCATTTTCGGCCTCACCGTGCCGGAGGAATTCGGCGGCGCCGGCCTTGGCAAGCTCGCCATGTGCATCGCCTCGGAAGAATTGTCCCGCGGCTATATCGGCGTCGGTTCGCTCGGCACCCGCGCCGAAATCGCCGCGGAACTGATCCGCCTCGCCGGCACCCCGGCGCAGAAGGAAAAATACCTGCCGGCGATTGCGTCCGGCGAAATTCTCCCAACGGCCGTCTTCACGGAACCCAATACCGGCTCCGACCTGGCAAGCCTCGCCACCCGCGCCGAGCGCGCCACCTTGCCAGACGGCACAAAAATCTTCCGCGTGACCGGCAATAAAACCTGGATTACCCATGCTGCGCGCGCGGATATCATGACGCTGCTGGTCCGCACCGAGCCGGGCGCGCCCGGCTATAAGGGCCTGTCCATGCTGCTGGCGGAAAAACCGCGCGGCGATGACGCCGACCCCTTCCCCGCCGAAGGCATGAGCGGCGGCGAAATCGAGGTGCTCGGCTATCGCGGCATGAAGGAATACGAAATCCGCTTCGACGGTTTTGAGGTCCCCGAATCCGCTTTGCTCGGCGGCGCCGGCGGCCAAGGTTTCAAGCAGCTGATGGAGACATTTGAAAGCGCACGCATCCAGACCGCGGCGCGCGCCGTCGGCGTCGCGCAGAACGCGCTCGAACTCGGCCTCGCCTACGCGCTGGACCGCACCCAGTTCGGTCAGCCGATTTTCGGCTTCCCACGGGTCGCGGACAAGCTGGTATGGATGGCGGTCGAAACCATGATCGCGCGACAGCTAACCTATTTCGCGGCGCGCGAGAAAGATAGCGGAAAACGCTGCGACATCGAGGCCGGCATGGCCAAACTGCTCGCCGCCCGCAACGCCTGGTCCAATGCCGACAACGCGCTCCAAATCCACGGCGGCAACGGCTTCGCGCTGGAATACCAGATCAGCCGCGTGCTGTGTGACGCGCGCATCCTGAACATTTTCGAAGGTGCCGGCGAAATCCAGGCGCAGGTCATCGCGCGCGGCATTCTGGCCGGAACAAACTGAACATGATCATCGGCGTCGTCGGTTCCGGCGTCATGGGCCGCGGCATCGCGCAGCTCTTCGTCCAGTCCGGCCATGAGGTGAAACTATACGACGCCCGCCCCGGCGCCGCCGCGGAAGCAAAAACCGCCATCATTCCCATGCTTGAGCGCCTAGCCTCCAAAGGCGGCTTAAAAACCGGGATTCTGGAGACCTCCAGCGCCCGGCTAAAAATTTGCGCGGCACTTTCGGAACTCTCCGGCTGCGCCCTGATCGTCGAAGCCATCATCGAGGACCTCGGCGCCAAGCAGGCATTGTTCACGGAACTGGAACCCATAGTCGGCGAGACGGCGATCCTCGCCAGCAACACCTCCTCCCTCACCGTCAGCGCCATCGCCGCCCGCTGCGCCATTCCCGCCCGCGTCGCCGGCCTGCATTTTTTCAACCCCGTGCCGGTGATGAAAATCGCTGAAATCATCCCCGGCATCCAAACCGTCCCAGCGGTGGTTGAAACATTGCGGGCACTCATCGAAACCACCGGCCACCGCCCGGTCACCGCCGCCGACCAGCCAGGCTTTCTCATCAATCATGCCGGCCGCGGCCTGTACGGCGAAGGCTTTCGCCTGGTCGAAGAAAACATCACGGACTTCGCCGGCGTTGACCGCATCCTGCGCGACGGCAGCGGCTTCCGCATGGGCCCGTTCGAACTAATGGACCTCACCGGCCTCGACGTCTCAGGCAAGGTCATGCAGTCCATCTTCGAACAATTCCAGTACGAACCGCGCTACCGCCCCTCCTCGCTCACCCCCCCGCGCCTCGCTTCCGGCCTCTATGGCCGCAAAACCGGCGAAGGCTTTTACAAATACGAAGACGGACGCAAGCTCGAACCGCAGGAACCACCAGCGCCGGCACAAACGGCAGGCCACACCGCCTTCATTCAAGATGGCGAACGGCGAAACGAGCTCGCCGATATTCTGGTCCGCGCCGGCGCCGAAATCACAACCGACTCGGCGCGCGCGGACCTCATCTTCCTGCTGCCATGGGGCGAAGACATCACCACCGCTTCCCTACGCCTGCAGCTGGACCCATCGCGGTGCGTCGCCGTCGATCCGATCATGCAATGGAACCGCCGCTTCGCGCTCATGCTCTCGCCGGCAACCGCGCCGCACGCCGCCGATGCCGCACACGCCCTTCTGGCGGCCAATGACACAGCCGTCACCGTGATCGCCGACAGTCCGGGTTTCGTCACCCAGCGCGTCATCGCGATGATCGTCAACATCGCCTGCGAAATCGCCCAGCGTGGCATCGCACGCGCAGCCGAAATCGACCCCGCCATCAGCATCGGCCTCGGCTATCCCGCCGGTCCCCTGGAACTCGGCGAACGCATCGGCCCTGCAAAAATCCTAGCGATTCTGGAAACCATCCAGCAGATCACCGGCGATCCGCGCTACCGCCCCAGCCTGTGGCTCCGCCGCCGCGCCCTGCTCGGCCTGTCGCTGATGCATGAGGGGACGCGCGCATGACCGAACTCCTGATCGACCACCCAGCGCCAGGAATCCGCCGTCTCCTCATCAACCGGCCCGAAGCCCGCAACGCCATCAACGCCGCCGTCCGCGAAGCCCTGCATGCCGCCCTCATCGCCGCCCGCGACGACAAAACCATACGCGCCGTCATCATCGGTGGCGCCGGCGGCTTCTTCTCGGCCGGTGGAGACCTCCCCAGTATGGTCGGCATCGGCGCGCAAGCCGCACGCGCCCGCATGGAAGACGGCCACAAAATCGTCTCCCTCCTATGGACGTTCCCCAAACCCGTCATCGCGGCCATCGAGCGCGCCGCGGTCGGCGCCGGCGCCGGCATCGCGATGCTCGCCGACCGCGTCGTCATCGGCAAAACTGCGACCTTGCTCTTCCCATTTCTCCGTCTCGGCCTCATCCCCGACTGGGGCTTGATCCAAACACTGTCCCGCCGCACCGGCGCCACCCAGGCCAGTCGTTTTTTCACCGATGGCAAACCCATCGATGCCGAAACCGCCGCAGCACACAGCATGGCGGATTTCATTGTCGAGGACGACGCCGTCATGGCGCACGCCATCGCCCAAGCCGAGCTCCTCGCAGCATTGCCCCTCGCGGCCTTCGCCCGGTTGAAACAATTACTCCGTCACGATGAGAACAATAACGCGTTGAACCTGCCGCACGAAGCACACGCCCAGACCGCATGCCTAACCGGACCTGAATTCGCCGAAGGCTACGCCGCCTTCAAGGAAAAACGGCCCGCGAATTTCATCGCGATAAACGAAGCTCCTTCTCCGCCAGACACGCAAACGCGTTCCTAAACCGCCACGCCCACCGCCTGCTTCGCAACATCGGGCACCGCTTCCGTGGCCACCGCCTTCACCACCAGTGACATGAACCACAGCGAAAGACAAAAACTCCCAATCCCCGCCAGCTGCGTCACCACCGGGCTCACCGGCGTATTAATCGCCATCCATGACGGCCACCCCACCATGCAGTTCACCGCCGTACTCACCGTCAAAACAACCGGTATCACCTGCAGCTGCCGCCAGCCCGTCATCAGATAATCCTGATAGCGATAC
>Ga0116226_10004526_pt1 | contig 12344 bp, 15 predicted proteins | sample S1TSphfallax_FD_89692 | JGI IMG/M metagenome (GOLD analysis project Ga0116226, IMG submission 89692) | Host-associated microbial communities from peat moss isolated from Minnesota, USA - S1T2_Fa - Sphagnum fallax MG | ecosystem: Host-associated > Plants > Peat moss > Unclassified | place: USA... | reverse complement strand
TGAACGACGACGCTTCGGGCCAGACGCCGTAGCCGAGGCGCGCAAGCCGAGCCACACCCCAAAACTGCATCCCGACAGCTGTGTACATCACCGCAAATGATGGCATCCCCTGAGGTTGCAGCCTCAACCTCCAGGATGGCCCATCACGGCACCCCCGCGCTACACCGCCGAGACCGGTCGCTTACGACGGCGGCACGGACAGCCTGATTTTTGGAGACGAGCCTGGGCTGGGCACCGTCGTGGAAGACGCTGTTTCGGTCATCGCGGCATGTGATGTCGCTGGCGATCGTACCTTGCTCGCTGCGCTCGGTTTCGGGGTCGATCATTTTCATGGAGTCTCGCACCACTCGTTCCTGGAGAACGTGGCACGATTAAGCCGAACAGGCGGCAATCTCGGCGGGATAACACTGGTCCAAGGAACACCCACAGCCGACGCTTTCCTTGATATGGTTGATTACGCCAATCAAAGACAGCCCAAGCACCGCAGCATTGTTTGCAACTCGATTGCAAGCGCACTGCGCGGCGAGTTTGGTGATTTTCAGACAACCAGCCGCACAAGCGGGACAGAGCTTTTTATCAACCCGCTTATGACAGGATACTGGACCTTCGACGCAATGCAGGTTGTCCAGCATATGGACTTTGCGGAGGCGCTCGCGAAAACAACAACGTTCGCGGAAGCATCCCTCAAAATCGAGATGCACCGCGAGTGGGTAGAGCCAAGGCCTCGAAAGCCATTGCCGCTTTGATCAGCGCTGATGTTTTCTAAACGTTCCCTCTTAGCGTTGTCTGCATAACAACCGACGCTCTGCCCTCTATTCCGACAGCTCTCCAAGTGTGGCCAGGCTGCGTTCCACCGCCTGCATGCGCAGCCGCGCCGCGTTGCCGAGGGCGGCCGCCAGCAGCGAACTGAGAAAATGCGCGACCCCGATCGCGGAGATGTCGCTGTCGAACATCGAAACGGTGCGGGCTTCGCACAGAATCACCCAGTCCGCGTCGGCCGCCAGCGACCCGGCGGTGGAATCGGCGATCAGCACGGTTCGCACCCCGCGGGCGCGAAGTGATTTCAGTGTCGCGCCCAGCAGCGGAACACGCCGGCGCAGGCCGATGGCGATAACCACATCGCCCGCGGCGAATTCGGAGGCGGCTTCGCTGATCGTCTCGCCCGGCGGCGGAAAGATGCTAACCTGCTCGCGCACCTGCACCAGCGACCAGCGGAGATAATCCGCCACGATCCGGCTGCGGCGGAACCCCATGCAGCCGATGCGCGGCGCGGCGGCCATGGCGGCGACAATGTCGGTGGTGGAGGGCGACAGCGCGGACAAGGTGGCGCGGAGGTTTTCGGTCTCGCAGGCGATATGGCCTTGCAGCGCGTCGGCGAAGGGGCGGCGCTCGAAATCCGGCGCGTTCAGATATTGCGGCGATCCCCAGCCTTGGCCTTCGCGGGCAATGCGGCGCATCGCCTCGTAATTCTCGAAACCGAGCTTGCGGACGAAGCGCGAGGCGGCGGCCTTGGACACGCCGGCCAGGGTCGCCAGTTCGGAGGCGGAATAACTGGCCACCTGACCGGGGAAACTCAGGATAAAATCGGCCAACGGACGTTCGCTGTCGGCCAGCAGATCGTAGCCATCCCGAATCCGCGCCTCCAGGGTCAAGCCGCCGGCACCCACGAACCGAGAACGGGAAGATCGGGAAAGCCGCTTTCCAGAATTTCAAAATGCGCGCTGCGCGGCGTGTTGTCGCCGGCGCCCTGGATCGCCACGACATCCTGCTGACAGGCGGCGAATGCCACGAAGCAATCCATCTCCGCACGCAACGTTACATGATCGCCCGGCCGGCTGACGGTGGGCCGTGTCGCCAGTTCTATCCCGTCCGGCTGTACCGCGATGTTCATCAAAATATTGAATGAGGCGAGGCTGGTGCGCGGCAAAGTCACGCCGATTTCCAGCATAGCGGCGACCTTGTTGTCGATGCAATTGCGATGATAGGTCTTGCAGCCGAGCAGCACGTAACGCTGGCGGTCGCAGGCAGCCATGAAGGTATCGTGGACGCCGGGCGAGGTGTCCTCGACCAGGGTCAGGATCTGGCGGCTGGCGGTGGTGACGAACGTATCTCCCACCCGCGGGTTGAGGTGCTGGGTCCAGACCCGCGTTGCCTCCATGCTCATCATTTCCCTCAGATCGTAGGCATTCCAGGCCCAGCAATCCGCCACCTGCGTCCCGTGGGTGTTGATCAGGCGAACCGCCTGACCCGCTTGCAGCCGCGTCGCCGCGCCGTGGCGTGCGGGATTTCGATGCGCTGAGGCGCCATGGGCAGGGATTCCAGCATTAAACGCGGGGGGTGATGAGCGCCGTCAGGGCGGCGTTGCGGCTGAGGGTGCGCGCGACGAATTTGCGGGTCCGCGCGCTTTCGGGTTCGGCCAGGACCTGGCGCGGCGGGCCGGATTCGATGATCCGCCCGGCATCCATCATGACGATGCGGTCCGCGGCGGCGGCGGCGAAGCCGAGTTCATGCGTCACCACGATCATGGTGGTGCGGCGGGCGGCGAGATCGGCCATGACATCCAGGACCTCGCCCACCAGTTCGGGATCGAGCGCGCTGGTCGCTTCGTCGAACAGCAGGATTTCCGGCTGCATGGCCAGCGCGCGGGCGATGGCGACGCGCTGTTGCTGGCCGCCGGACAATTGGCCGGGATAATGGTCGCCGCGTTCGGCCAGGCCGACACGGGACAGCGTGGTCATCGCCAGGTCCCTTGCCGCGATCTTGGGCAAGCCATGGACCGCCCGTGGCCCCTCCATGACGTTCTCGATGGCGGTCATGTGGGGCCACAGGTTGAAGTGCTGGAACACCATGCCGATCCGGGCGCGCTGGCGGCGCAGGGTCCGGGCCGGGACCGGCGCGAGGCTGCCGTCCGGTCGCCTTGTCTGGCCGAGCAACGTGTCGCCCAGCCACACGTTGCCCTGGCTGGGTGGCGACAGCCAGTTGAGGCAGCGCACCAAGGTGGATTTCCCGGAACCGGACGGGCCGACGATGCAGATAATTTCGCCGCGCGCGACACTGAGATCGATACCGCAAAGAACTTCATTGGCGCCGAAAGTTTTGCGGATGCCCTGGGCGCGCAAGGCCGCGGTCATGCCGGCCGCCCGCGATAGCGATTGGCGCGCGCCTCGATCCATCCTGCCCCGTAGGCGATGACACCGCTGGCGGCCCAGTAGGCGAGGGCGATGAAGGCGTAGATTTCGAACGGCGCGTAGCTGTCCGAAATCGCCTCCTTGCCGGCGAAGACGAATTCGTGGACGGAAATGGTCGAGAGCAGGGCTGTCTCCTTGAACAGGCCGATGGTCAGGCCGGCCAGCGGCGGAATCATCGGGCCGATCGCCTGCGGCAGGACGATCCGCCGCAGGACAGTCGCCGGCGGCAGGCCGGTGGCCGTCGCGGCCTCGATCTGGCCGGGCGGGAGGGCGGCCAGGGCGCCGCGTATCGCCTCGCTGAAATACGCGCCATAATACAAAGCCAACGCTGTCAACCCGGATGGCACGGACCCGAGACGCAGCCCGGTGGCCGGCAGCAGATAGAAACAGGCCAGGATCAGCACCAGGCTGGGCAGGCCGCGCATAACATCGACAAACCCCCGCGCGAGATGCCGGACCGAATAGGGGCCGCGCAGCCGGACAGCGCTCAGGCCGATGCCGATCAAAGCTGCCAACAGCCACGCCATCGCGCTGAGCCACAAGGTCAGGCGAAAGCCCGCGACCAGGTCTTGCCAATGATCGGTGATCGGCGAGACATCGATCATCACGCGCGCGCCGGCGTCAGGCGCCGCTCCAGCACGGCGCTGGCCCGGGTGATGGCGAAGCTGAGGAGCAGATACCCCAGGCTGACCAGCGCCAGGATGCGCCCGGCCTCGTAAGTGCGGGCGATGATCATTTGGCCGGAAAACGTCAGCTCCGTCACCGCGACGGCGGAGGCGAGCGGCGTGGTCTTGAGCAGCAAGGTCGCCTCGTTGGTCAGCGCCGGGAGCGACGCCGTCAGGGCCTGCGGCAGCAGCACGCGCGTCCAGTAGCGGGCCGGCGTCAGGCCGATGGCATCCGCGGCCTCGCGCTGGCGGGTCGGCACCGCAGTGATCGCGCCGCGCAGGATTTCGGCGACATAGGCTGCGCTGTTCAGCCCGATGGCGGCCGTGGCGGCCCAGAACGGGTGACCGCCCAGGCCGAGCGCCGGCAGGCCAAAAAACACCAAAAAAAGCTGCACCAGCGCCGGGGTTCCCCGCATGAAGCTGACGTAAACCCGGGCCAGGGCGCGGGTGATGGCGTTGCCGCTCAGCCGCAGCGCGACCACCAGAATGCCGACGCAAAAACTGACCACGGCGGCGGCGAGCGTGAGCAGGATTGTTGCCACCGCACCGGCCGCAAGTTCGGGCAGCCCCCCGCCCATCACTCAGAGCTTGAAAAGAAGTCGAACTTGAAAAAGAAAGCCCATTGGAAACATTGCGTTTTCTTTGTGACGGTCGAGGCAGGCGGGCATTCTTTTTCAAACTCTCAGAGTTCGTTGACCACATCGACCCGCAGCGGGCCGCCACGCTCGCCCGGCGCCACGCCGCTGGCGCAGCCTGCCACGACAAAGATCGTGTCGATCAGGACGCGGCAGATGATTGTGTCGCCGGCCCGCGACGGTGCCGCGCCCACGGTCAGCCTGCCATCGAGGGCGACCGTGACATCGAGAAAAAGATTGATCGGGTCTGGCAGTTTGGGCGGCTGCAGGGCGGCTTCGGCAAGGGCGGCGCGCATCGCCTCCGTGCAGCCCTGTTCTTCGGGCAGGCCGGCGGCATCTAGGGAGCGCCGGTCCGAGCCGGGCAGCAGCAGATCGTGCCGCCGCGTGGTGTCGCGCCCCAGCACCATCATCGGCCGGCGCAAATTGGTTACCATGCGCATGCCGAGGGTGAGCACGTAGGAATTGGAAAACACCCGCGTGTGATGGGGGGACAGGAACTCGGCCAGATTGTCGGCGACGAACCCGACCAGGCCCGCCGGCTGGCCGCCGGCCACATCCGTGATGCGCAAAAATTGTCCGCGGTGCGCCCGGATGATGCCGGCGGTGCCGTGCGCGACGGTGATATGGGCTTCGGCGGGCAGCGGCTCCGCCGCCTGGTGTTTCAGCAGCAATGGCATCGGTATCTCAAGGCGCGATCATGGTGTTGCTGACGATCACCCGCATGTCCGTCACCACCAGCCCGTTGCCGGGGATGATGTCCTGCGGGCAGGGGGACAGGGCGCAGGCGACATCCATCAAAACTTCCAGCACGATCATGTCGCCGGGGCGGCTGACCGGATCGGCCAGCCGCATCCGTCCGTCCGGTGCCACCGGACCGTTCTGGAAGAAGTTGAATGGCTCCGGCACATCGAGAATATCCAGGCCGAACTCCGCCAGCCCCTCATACAGGTTTTCCAGACAGTTGCGGTGGCCCTGGACGCCGAATTCGACCGAGTAGCGGGTGGGATCGCAGGCTGGCACGTTGGCGTCATGACGCCCGTCGGCATCGTCGCGGACCACCCGGAACATGGGCCGCCCGTGGTTGCTGTAGAGGCAGCCGCCGACGGTAAAGAACAGCGAGCCCAGCGCCCGGCGCGTGTGGCCGGGCGACAGAGCCTCGTGGACATGGCCACGGGACACGGCGACGAAATCGCCGGCCTGCTGGCCGTGCAGATCGACGAGGCCGATGAACTGCCCCTGGCCGGCCACGAAACCGCGGCCGAACCCGCCCGGCACCACGAAATCTATCTCCGGCGCTGTCACTGCGGCAGGAACCCGCTGGTCGGCAGGTCGAACGAGGTATGAAAGTATTTTTGCTGCAATGCCTTCATCTGACCGTTGGCTTCCAGCTTCTTCAATTCGCCGTCTAGCATTTCACGGAGCTTTTCGTCGGTCTTGCGCGTGCCCCAGGCGATATATACGGGATCGCCGATGTTGCCGACGATCTTGTCGGCGCCGCCACTTTTCTCCGCCGCTTCGGTCAGTACCGCCACGTCATCCACGACGAAATCGGCGCGGTTGGCGCCGAGCGCATCGACGGTCTGCTGCACCGTTTGCAGGCTGAGGATTTCGATCGCCGGCTTGCCCTGGGCGACCAGATCCTTGCTGACCTGTTTCATCAATGATTCCGGCTGGGTGCCTTGCTTGACTGCCACGGTGTGGCCCGACAAGGCCAACGGGTCGGCGGAGGCGACGGCCAGCGCCTTGGTAGTCAGGACGACGTTCTGAGTCTTGCTGACCGGGATGGTGTAGCCTATGCGCTTCGCGCGCTCCGCCGTGACGTTGAGGGCGGTGCAGGTGAAATCGAACGAGCCGGCGATCAGGCCGGGGATCACGCCGTCGAAGGCCATTTTCTGGAATTCGACGGTGATGCCGACATCCTTGGCGATCAATTGCAGCAGATCCGGATCGTAGCCGGTGATGGCACCGTCGGCGGTGGTGAATTCATAGGGCGAGAAGGTCGGGTCGATCGCCACGATCATGTGTCCGCGCGTCTTGATATCGTCGAGCGTGTCGGCGGAGGCAGTCTGCGCCGCGGCGCAGAGCATCAGGAGGCAGGCCGCGAAGGCGGTTTCGCGGATACGCCGGCTTTTGGCTTTCAGCATGGGCAGCGCCTTCTTGATTGATACACGAGTTTCAGAGTAAGCAGATTTTGACCCGAACGTATCAAGCAAAGCGCGTGCCATCTCTTGAGCTGGCCTGGGGCGGTTCGTAAGCGTCCGACGTCGGCCGCGGTGATCGAGGGTTGACGCAGGTGCGTCAGGCGGCGCGGCGCTCCCATCGTCAGGCCCGAAATTGAACACCCTGCTGAGCCTTCAAGTGGCATCAAACCTGGCCGGTTATGCGCTTATGATAGATATCGATCCGTCCGGAAAGCTGAACTGGTTGCTGCCAAACCGCTTGACGACTGGACCATCTCCCTATGCTCCCGTCAGCGCTGGCGAGACCATATCCAGTCCCCCGCCGGGTGCCGGTTTCAGATTCCGGATCACTGGGCAGACCGGGCGCGGAACCGTAGTCGCAATAGTCGCCGAGACTAAGCAGCAACTCGACGCCCTACGAGCCTCTGTCCGCAGCATTGATGTCGAGGCAGTTAGCACAGCTCCAGAGAAGGGAAATGTGATTGTGGACCGCTGGTTGCAGGCGCTGGAAAAGGCATCCGGGGCATGGGCTGTTGGCCGCGTCGAATACACGGTGACGCCATAATGACTTGCGTGCGGCCGCCACGGACGGACATGTCCGTCCACTTTGCCGGCAGTCTTTCGGGACCAAACCGGCGAACGTCCGCTATTCAGAACGGCACCATGGCGCCCGAGTGACCGGGAAGGGCGCGAAACGCGGGCCGATTCCGGCCGGGACTGGCCGAATGCGGATTGGCAGGTCTGAAGCGGGCAGGGCGGGAAGCGGACATAGTTGTCGGAGCAAGGATCGGTGCGCGTCGCGCATTACCGATCTCCCAGCACAGGTGCGTCAGATAAGCTGGCGTGGAGGCCGCTGGAATGTCATTGGCTCAGACACGCCCTGCGGGCCATTCGTGATTGGCCTCCTCGACAGCCGAGACCGTCGAGGAGCCCGAGATCGCTCCAGCTACACCTCCGTGCGCTCGGCGAGAGCGAGCGCATCCTCGATGTCGACGCCGAGATAGCGAACGGTACTTTCGATCTTGGTATGTCCGAGCAGAATCTGAACAGCGCGAAGGTTTCCAGTCTGCTTTTAGATGATCGACGCCTTGGTGCGGCGCAGCGAATGCGTCCCGTAGTCCTCCGATCGCAGACCAATGCCCGTTGCCCACTCATCGACCAGGCGGGCATATTGACGGGTGCTGATGTGGCCGGTCTGATCGATCCGGCTGGGGAGGACGAAATCGTCCAGCGTGCCGCTCCGGCATTCAAGCCAGGCCAGCAGACTGGCTCGGGTCGCCTCCAACATTTCGAATTGCACGGGGCGGCCGGTCTTCTTCTGCACGACGATCGCGCGCGATCGGATGCTGCCGCCGCTGACGAGCTCGCCAATCTTCACCTTCACGACGTCGCACCCACGCAGCTTGCTGTCGATCGCCAGATCGAACAGCGCGCGGTCGCGGAGCCGTCCCTCGCGGTCGAGCCAGAATCGAACGGCCCAAACCTGTTGCGGCTTCAGCGCGCGCTTGGCGCCGACAATGCGGCCGGCATTCCACGGACGGCGATTCTTGGCAGCCGGATCGTCTTTCGAATGGCCCATAGCGTTCTCCTCTTGCACCGGCCAAAATCGGCTCCGTGCACAACGAGGCGCTTGTTTTCTCGTTCGGAAAACCGGCTTATCCCGCTTCCTGCGAACCGAGAGACTCCGGTACAAGTGACCACGGCCAAGCCTGACCATGACGGTCACTATCATCGGTTCTTCAGCGATCCGGCCGTCGTGGCGCAACTCCTGCGCGAGTTCGTCGCCAGTCCCTGGTTGGACGGCCTCGATCTGGACCGCCTGGAGCGGCTGAACACGAAGTTCCATGCCGACACCGGGGAGTGGCGCGAGGGTGACCTCGTCTGGCGGATTCCACGGCGCGAAGGCGGCGACGCCTACGTGATGCTCGTCCTGGAATTCCAGTCGAAGCCTGATCCGTGGATGGCGTTGCGGATGCTCGTTTATACGGGGCTGCTCTGGCAGCAATTGGTCAGGGAGCAGCTGCTGATGCCGGACGGCCGGCTGCCGCCGATATTGCCGGTCGTGCTATACAATGGTGATCCACGGTGGCGCGCGCCGGTGGAGCTCGGGGAGCTGATCGGTCTGCCGGACGCCTCGCCCATGTGGCAGTGGCAGCCCAACCTGCGCTACCATCTGATTGATGAGGGCGCGTTCAGCCCCGGCGACCTGGAAGGGCGAGGCGGCTTGCCGGCGTTGCTGTTCCGGTTGGAAAATTCGTCCGCCCCGGACCAGCTGGTTGGTTTGGCCGACGCGGTGCTGGCGTGGTTTAGCCGCCATCCTGGGTTTCAGGAGGCGCGCGCGGTTTTCGTGGAGTTGCTGGGTGCCGCGATGGCGCCTCTCGGCGCGGGAGTCCAGGTGCCCGAGGAGTTATTGGAGGTGCGGAACATGCTGGCGACCCGGGCGGAACAATGGAAGCAGCAGTGGCTGCTCGAGGGCGAACAGCGAGGATAACAGCGGGGCGAGGCAACTCTCCTCCTGCGCCAGCTGGAGCGGCGGTTCGGCGTCGTGCCCGGCTGGGCCCGAGATCGCGTGCTAGCCGCCGACACCGTCACGATCGAGGAATGGGGCCTACGCGTGCTCGACGCCGCCAGCCTTGAAGACGTCATCGCCTGAGCGCGCCTGACTGGCCGAATGCGGCCTAGCCGCTCTGGATCAGGCGGGTGGGACAGCCGCCGTCCACCGCGCGCCCGGCCCCCGGTCGCTCCCGACCCCGCTCAGCCATTGTCTGACCCATCGCGATCGCCATAACGTGCTTTCAGCGCTCCCGAACGCCGGTACCCTCTGCGGCTAATCACGCCTCGATTGGGTCTGACATCGTCACTCGGTTCTTGACGCTGGGACGCTCCTGCATCCTCGCGTACCAAGCTTGGAGAGCCTCGCACTCCTCAGGCACTGGCAGCTTCACAAGGCCCGCAAAGATCAAACCGCCGATGACCGTGATGTCGGCCATCGAGAAGACCTCACCGGCAACGAACGGATGTCGTTTTAGGACGGCATTGAAATAGCGCATCCCGTTCATGGCTTTATCGCGCTGACGGAACCCCCATTCGGCGTTCTGATAAATCTCGACGTCTGGTCCAAGCCCCGGCGTGGCGTGGTGGAAATAAACACTAATGGCGTCGAGCATCTCCAACTCGGCGCGCTTGCTCATCATATGGATCATGCCCTTTTCGCGGGGTGTCTTGCCCGTGAGCGTGGGGGCGCCGTCGAGCGCGTCGAGGTACTCGGTAATGGCCGTACACTCGGCAATGAAGGTCCCGTCGGCGAGTTCAAGGACCGGCAGCGTGCCCGAATAGTTCTTAGCGAGGAAATCGGGCTTCTTGTGCTCGCCTTTGAAAAGATTGACCGTTTCAAATCGCACACGCGATCGCAGGTTCTTCTCGGCCACGGCAATACGGACGCGAGCCGGATAGGGGCCAGTGGGCCAGTCATAGATCTTCATGACAGCCAGCTCCGGCGCGGCGAAATGATGGTTTCGAAGCTCATGGCTCATCCCTACCTACCAGTTGGTAGACGTCTCGTAGCGCTTCAATTCGTGACGTCAATGCCTATCTACCACTCGATAGGTCACGGTCGCGGTTTGGTATGACGGCGCAATGAGTTCAACCGCTAAGGAAGCCATCCTGGCGGCCGCCCGGCGCTTGGCGCAGGCGCATGGCTACAATGGCTTGAATTTCCGCGATCTCGCGGACGAGGTCGGCATCAAGGCCGCAAGCATCTACTACCACTTCCCAAGCAAGGCCGATCTCGGCGCAGCCGTCGCACGGCGCTACTGGGAGGATACAGCGGCTGGTCTCCAGTCCATGTCGGCCGAGACCTCGGATCCGCTTCGCCGCCTGCGTCGATATCCTGAGGTGTTTCGCAAGGCGCTACAGACCGCTAATCGCTTGTGCCTTTGCAGCTTCATGGCTGCCGAATATGACGATCTCCCGGACGAGGTGAAGCGGGAGGTTCAGACCTTTGGCGATGTCAACGTGGCGTGGCTGAGCTCGGTGCTCTCCGCGGCGGCCGTGGTCGGTGCCCAGGAATGCGAGCCTCGCGCTCGTGCCATCTTCGCCGCTGTCGTGGGTGCGCAGCTCCTGGCGAGGAGCCGCTCGGATATCTCGCTCTACGACGCGCTGATCGAGAGCTATCGCTTAGCGGGGCTTCTACCGGCGTAGACGGGACAATCTTCCCATGGCCGAATGCGCCTTGGCAGCTCTGGAGCGAGCGCGTCTGATGGGTGCCATAAAGTCCGCAACTGGCCCAGTTGCCCATAGGTGCTGGGCAATGTTTGTTGAAGCTACGGAGCCACAGACATGAGCGTAAAACTGCTAGGCGGCATCGTCGCAAGCGTTGCCGACCGTGACCGCGAAGGCTGGGAGGACGCGACGCGCGGCAACGCCTCTTGGTTCACGTTGTTCAGCAACGACACGACTCCGACGTCCGCCATGAGCGCCGGCATTATGGAGATTCCCCCAAACGGCGGTACTCTCCAACCCCATCGCCATCGGCAGGCAGAGATCTACTTCGTTTTCGAAGGAACCGGCCTGCTGACGATTGACGGGATAGAAACTGAGGTTACGAGCGGAATGGCGGCATTCATTCCCGGAGACGCCGAGCACTCCCTCCGGAACGACTCGACCGGCCTGCTGCGAATTTTCTACGTGTTCCCGACGGACCGTTTCGCGGAGGTCGTCTACCGGTTCCCGAGTGGGGCACCCTGACTGATGGGCAATTCTTCCGAAATTCCGGAGTGCCATCATCCTAATGCTCGGCTCTGCCAGCGCCTGGCCGGAAGCGGACGGGCGGGTTTCGGGCAGCCCCGTTTGAGAAGCAGCCAATCGCCGAGTGCGGCTTCACAGCCACTCCCGCCCTCAAGGTCCCGGCTGGAGGAAAGGTTGCTCCAATCGAAATTTGCCGAAGTCCAGCAGCATCGCCTAATGTTCTCGCCAGTAAGCTCCGCAGTCGAGCGGTTCCGACTGCGGCATTGCGGCGCCTTTCCGTCCCAAATTAAAGCAGGAGGAATAACTGACCATTTTCGAACTCGTGAAGCTCGCCCTTGACGAACTCTACGCCGAAGGCTTGAAGCAGTACGGCAATGCGCTGGACGCGGAGATCAAAAAGCAGATCAATTATCTGGCGAAAAGCTACAGTGAGCTTGGACGCCAAGAACGGGAGCCCATCAACTACCAGGATCCGGCGACTCGTTTCGCTTATGTTTTCAAATACACAGCTTCCCATGGCGATTATGTGGTTCAGACGCTCCAGAAGGCCGGGCGGGCGGTGGGAGGCACCTTGTTCAACGCCGAAACGCTCAGACTGTCGTGCGTCGGGGGCGGCCCCGGAAGCGACGTCATCGGCACATTGAAGTACTTGTCCGACCACATGAATGAGCCAACGAAGAAGCTCACCTGCTATCTCCTCGACGGCGAACAGGCGTGGGCCGACACCTGGACTGAAATTGGCGATGCCATTAGTGTCCATCCGGGAACATCTTGAATCGTTGGAATCGCTTGTGATTCACTGGCGGTGGTCCGATTCGCAGGAGCCGCCCGATGTGGACACCGGAGAACCGTGGTCGGTATGACCGCAGCGCGCTGCGCTACCCGAGCGATGTCACCGATGCCGAGTGGGCGGTGATCGGGCCGCTGATC
>Ga0116226_10004525_pt1 | contig 12347 bp, 10 predicted proteins | sample S1TSphfallax_FD_89692 | JGI IMG/M metagenome (GOLD analysis project Ga0116226, IMG submission 89692) | Host-associated microbial communities from peat moss isolated from Minnesota, USA - S1T2_Fa - Sphagnum fallax MG | ecosystem: Host-associated > Plants > Peat moss > Unclassified | place: USA... | reverse complement strand
CATCATCGGCGCCAGCGCCGCCGGCGTCAGCGCGGCGCGAACGCTGCGCGCCCTCGGCTATGCCGAAGGGCTGGTCCTGATCGATAGCGATCCCAACCTGCCCTATGAACGCCCGCCCCTGTCGAAACGCGTGATCGAAGACGTCACGCTGACGGCTTCCGACATCCCTCTGCTGTCGGAAGCCGAAGCCTCGGAGTTGAAGATCGAGCTTCGCCTGGGGCGCGCGGTCACGGCCCTGTCGCCGCGCGGCAGAAGCGTCGACCTCGACGATGGCGAGAGCCTGACCAGCGCCGGTGCGATCCTGCTGGCGACCGGAGGCCGCGCCGTCCGTCTGCCCGTGGCCGGCGCTTCACTGCCCGGCATACACACCCTGCGCAGCTTCGCCGACGCCCAGGCGCTGCGCGAGGATCTGGCCAAGGCGGAGCGGGTGGCGGTGATCGGCGGCGGGTTGATCGGCGCCGAGACGGCGGCAGCGATCGCGCGATCGGGCAAGACGGTCGATTGGATCGACGCCGCGCCGAAACCGCTGGCCCATTTGCTGCCCCCGCTTCTGGCCGATCATCTGATCGAACGGCACCGCGCGCTTGGGATCACGCTGCATACCGACGCCCGGCTGCACAGCTTCGTCGAGCGGGACGGCCGTCTGGCCGGCGTTGCGTTCGCCGATGGAAGCGAAGTGGCCGTGCAGGTGGCCGTGATCGGGGTCGGCATGTCGCCCGCGCAGGATATCGCCACAGGCGCCGGCCTGCTGGTTTCAGATGGCATTCATGTCGACCGGACTCAGCGAAGCTCGATCGATGGCATTTATGCCGCCGGCGATGTCGCCTCGCTGCCTGGGTCCGGCCCTGCACGGCTCCGTCAGCAACATTGGCGCGCGGCAGAGGAGCAGGGCGTCAATGCGGCGCGCTCCATGCTCGGTCTTGAACCATTGCCTCCGGCCATCGATTGGTTCTGGTCGGACCAGGGCGATCATCACGTCGAAATGGCCGGTCATCACGGGACGCGAAGCGTGGCCCGTCAAACCGCGGGCGGTCTGGCGAGTTTCGAATTCGACGAGGACCGGCTGGTCGGCGTCGCGGCCGTGGGTGACATGCAGGCAGTGCGCGTCGGACTGCGCCTGATTCAGGGCGGCCTCCGCGTGTCCGCGGCGGATCTGGCGGACCCCGCGATCGATCTTCGCGGTCTGCTGCGCCGATAACGGCCGAAAGGGAGAAACAATGTCGCAGATTGAAGCCTTGGGATATGTCGGACTCAGCGTCTCGGATCTGTCCGCCTGGCACGCCTTCGCCACCGAAACTCTGGGGCTGCAGCCCTCGCCGCGCGATGACGGACGCCTCGACCTGCGGATGGACGCCTATGCGACCCGGCTCAGGCTGATCCCCGGCGAGGCCGACGATATCGCCTATGCCGGCTGGGAGGTCCGCGACCGGGCCGCGCTCGACGATCTGGCCGAGCGGCTGAGCCAGGCCGGGATCGCCGTGACCGAAGCGCCCCTCGAGGAAGCAAACGACCGCCATGTCCAGGCTTTGATCCGCTTCACGGATCCCGAGGGACTGCCGTGCGAAGCCTATTATGGTCCGTTGATGCTGACCGATCAGCCCTTCCTCAGCCCGCGCGGCGTGCGGTTCAAAACCGGCCGGCAGGGATTGGGCCATATCGTGATCGTCGCGGCCGACGCCAAGGCGCAGGAGCGCTTCTATTGCGACGTGCTGGGGTTTCGTCTGTCGGACCGGATCCATACCGAAGTCGTCCCCGGACGGCCGATCAGCATCACCTTCCTGCGCTGCAACCAGCGCCACCATTCCCTGGCGATCGCGCAGGTGCCGCTGAAAAAGAAGCTGCAGCATCTGATGCTCGAAGTGACATCGATCGACGATGTCGGGCGCGCGCTCTATCGCTGCCTCGATGCCGGCACGCATATCTCGCTCACCCTCGGGCGCCATTCCAATGACGACATGCTGTCCTTCTATCCGCTGACGCCGTCCGGCTTCGATATCGAATATGGCTGGGCGGGTCTGGAGGTTGACGATTCCAGCTGGCATGTCGTCACCCATCACACCAACTCGGCCTGGGGCCATCATTTCCAACGCCCACCCCGGCCCGTCAAACCCGCCGAGGTGCTGCGCGATGGACAATGATCGGTCGCCGATCCCGGCACTTCATCGTACGCTGCGGCTGCCGCTGATGGTCGCTCCAATGTTTCTGATCTCCGGACCCGATCTGGTGATCGCCGCCGGCCGGGCCGGCGTTATCGCGGCATTCCCCGCAGCCAACGCCCGCACGCTGGACGATCTGGCGGCCTGGCTGCGGCGAATCGACGGCGAGCTCGCCGAGGCCGGGCGCGCGGGTCAATGGGCGGTCAATATGATCGTTCACCCGACCTATGACCGCTTCGACGCCGAACTCGAATTGATCGCCCAACATCGCCCACGCATCGTCATCACCGCGCTGGGCGGGCCGAAGCGGGTTCTCGACCCTATTCATGCGGCGGGCGGCGCCGTCTTCTGCGATGTGACCACCGTGCTGCATGCGCAAAAGGCCGTCGATGCCGGCGCCGATGGGCTGGTGCTGGTGGCAAGCGGCGCCGGCGGTCATACCGGCGCCTACAGCCCGTTCGCCTTCGTCGAGGAAGTGCGCCAATTCTGGGACGGCCCGCTGATTCTGGGTGGCGCCATTTCAAGCGCGCGCTCGCTTCGCGCTGCCCTGACCTTGGGGGCCGACCTGGCCTATATGGGCACGCGCTTCATCGCGACGCGGGAAAGCCTGGTGTCCGATGAGTATCGGGCGATGCTGGTGCGTTCGACCCTGGGCGATATCGTCACCACCAAGGCGATTACCGGCGTCAGCGCCAATTGGATGCGCGAAAGCCTCGAACGCGCCGGGTTCGACTTCACCCAGCTGACCGCTGAGGGAAAAATAGACTTTTCCGATATTTCCGGCGGGTCAAAGGCCTGGAAGAATATCTGGGGCGCCGGACAGGGCGTCGGGCAGACGACCCGTATCCAGAGTGTCGCCGAGGTGATCGACGAGCTGGCCCGCGACTATGCGGATCTCGCCCCCGAGCGGGAGTCCCTGGATCAGTGGCCGAAGGTGCCTGTTCATGTTTGAAGACTCGACCATAGCGCCGCGGCCCGCCGAGATGTTCGGGCCGGTCCAGCTGACATGGGAGACCTTGCCGGACGGATCGATCCTGTTGTCGAACCAGCGGCCGCTGGACGAGTATCCGCCGACCCTGCTGCACCGGCTCGATCACTGGGCCGAGACCACACCGGACAACCCCTATATCGCCGAGCGCGCCGAGGCGGGCTGGCGACGCCTTACTTATCGGCAGATGCGGGCGCTGGTCGACGACTATGCCGCGCGGCTGCTCGGACTGAGCCTGGAGGGCAGCAATCCTCTGCTGACCCTGGCCCCCAACAGCGTCGATCATGCGGCGATCATGCTGGCGGCGATGCGCATCGGGCTCGTCGTCGCGGTGGTGTCGCCGAATTACCCGCTGATGGGGGGCGACTTGACGCGCCTTGGCGAGGTCGTCGATCAACTGACTCCAGGCGCCGTCTATCTCGGCGGCGAGACGATCGCCGCCAAAGCGATGCCACTGTTGCGGACGCTGGGGGTTCCCCTGTTGGTGCCGCCGGGTCAGGCGGTTGCCGGTTGCGTCACCCTCGCCGACCAGCCCGCTATGTCGCAGGAAGCCGTCGCCGCTTCCTTCGCCGGCGTCGGTCCCGACAGCATCGCCAAGCTGTTGTTCACCTCGGGATCGACGGGAACGCCGAAAGCCGTCGTGAACACGCATCGCATGATGTGTTCGAACGCCGCCGGTCTGGCGAGCGCCTGGCCATTCCTGCGCCATACACCCCCCGTCATGCTCGATTGGCTGCCGTGGAATCACACATTCGGCGGCAATTGCTGCTTCAATCTCGCCCTCTATTACGGGGGTAGCTTTGCCATCGACGACGGCAAGCCGGTCGGAGCGGGCGTCGATCGCACCTTGGACAATCTGCGATCGTTGCAGCCCAACCTCTATTTCAACGTGCCGATCGGTTTTGAAGCCCTGCTCTCCCGCCTGGAGCAAGACGAGGCGCTGGCGCGACGGTTCCTCGGCGGGCTGTTCTTCCTGTTCAATGCCGGGGCGCCCCTGCCCGCTTCGATCCGGGGCCGCCTCGACGCCCTGGCGATGCGCCTGTTGGACCGGACGGTGCCGTGGACCGGCGGCTGGGGGGCGACCGAGACCGGACCGTTTTCGACCGTGGTCTGTTTCGAGACCCCGCATGCCGACAATCTGGGCATCCCGATGCCGGGCACCACGCTCAAACTGGTTCCCGAGGACGGGAAACTGGAGCTTCGGGTGCGCGGCCCCAACGTCATGCCCGGCTATTGGCGCAATCCCGCAGCCACGACGGCGTCATTCGACGAGCAGGGTTTCTATCGCATCGGCGACGCCGGCCGCTTCGCCGATCCCGCCCGCCCCGAGGCGGGCCTGCGCTTCGACGGCCGGATCGCCGAGAATTTCAAACTGAACAGCGGCACCTGGGTCAATGTCGGGCTGGTCCGGCTTGCCGTACTGGACGCGATCAAGCCGCTCGCCACCGATCTTGTCATCGCCGGCCACCAGCGCGACAGCCTTGGCGTCTTGATCTTCCCCTCGCTGCCCGCCTGCCGCGCGGCGCTGGGGACGGCGGCGGATGGGTTGGACGAGCTTGCCGTCATTCGCCATCCGCGCCTGATCGAAACGCTGGGCGCCCGGCTGCGCGCGCACAACCAGCTGCAACACGGCGCCAGCACCCGCATCGATCATTTTCGTCTTCTCGAAACGCCGCCCGACCGCGCGGCCAATGAAGTCACCGAAAAAGGCGCCCTCAACCAGCGCGCCGTTCTGTCGTCCCGCGCGGCGGACGTGATCGCGCTGTTCGAGGGCTCGGGCCACGCCGTCGCCGGCATTTAACTTGGTGAGGTAACCATGTCGTTATCAGCGCACGATTACATGAATCTCGATGAAGGGTGGATCGACCGCCGGATTTTCTGGGAGCAGGCGATCTATGACCGCGAATTGGAACGGGTATTCGCCCGATCCTGGCTGTTCGTCGCCCATGAGTCGCAGTTGGCCAAGCCGGGCGATTTCCTGACCACCTATATGGGCGAAGACGCGGTGATCGTCAGCCGCGCCGCCGATCGCTCGATCAAGGTGGTGCTCAATTCCTGCCCGCATCGCGGCAACCGCGTCTGCTTCTCGGACAGCGGCACGACGCGCTCCTTCGTCTGCAATTATCACGGCTGGGCGTTCGGCCTCGACGGCGCGCTGAAAGGCATGCCCGAGGAGCATCTCTATGAGGCGACGCCCGGATTCGACAAGAAGGATTGGGGGCTGAAGCCGGCGCGGGTCGCCGCCTATAAGGGCCTGGTCTTCGCCACCTTCGCCGAGGACGCCCCCTCGCTCGACGACTATCTGGGCGACTTCCGCTGGTATCTCGACGCCGTGCTCGACGCCGAGGAAGGCGGCACCGAATTCCTGCCCGGCGTTACCCGCTCGGTAATGAACTGCAACTGGAAATTCCCCGCCGACAATTTCGTCGGCGACATCTATCACGCGCTGTGGACCCATCTCGGCGGCGCCCAGCCGACGCTGGCCAGACATGGCGGGGTGATCATCGACAATGAGCACTCCTATCAGGTCAGCGTCAATGGCCATGGCTGGGAGTTCGGCACCAACATGATCGGCAATGCCGCGACCATGGGAGACCGCGAGATCCTGCGCTATATGAAGTCGCGCGCCGATGCGATCGAAGCCCGCCTCGGCACCTTCCGCAAGAATATGTGGGGCTCGGTGGCCTCCTCGACGGTCTTCCCCAATTTCGCCTTCCTGCCCGGCTACTTCTCCTTCCGGGTGTTCCATCCCAAGGGTCCGCACAAGACCGAGCTGCATGCCTGGACCCTTGTCTCGGCATCGATGCCCGAGGACATCAAGGACCGATTCCGGCGCGGCACGATGCGGACCTTTTCGCCCGGCGGCATTCTCGAGATGGATGATGGCGAGAATTGGGAACACTCGACCCAGGCGAATGCCGGCCATGTCACGCGCCAGCAAAGGCTCTGCTACGGCCTGGCGCCAAAGCGCGCCGAGGGAAGCGGCGATCTGCCGGGCATCGTGCATCGTGGCCAGATTTCCGACGCCAATCAGCGGGCCTTCTATCGCCGCTGGGCGGAGATGATGGAAGCCAAGAGCTGGGCTGACCTGCCGCTGGCGCCGGTCAGTCAGTCCCCGGTCACGGCGGTGGCGTCATGACGAGCGCGCTGCTTAGCCCCGAAAGCCAGGACGCGCGCCATGCCGCCCAGTCGCTGCTGACACCGTGGGCGCAAGGACCGGCCGTCGCCGACGACCTGCTGCTGAAGATCGAGCGCTTCCTGCGTCTGGAAGCGCGGCTGCTCGACCAGGAGCTGTATCGGCAATGGTATGATCTGCTGGCCGACGATCTGTTCTATTGGATGCCGCTCCGGGAAAACCGCCAGCGGCGCGACAAACGGAACGAAATCACCCCCGCCTCGGTCGCTTTTTTCGATGAGCGCAAAGCGGATATCGATCTCCGTCTGCAGCGTCTGGAAAGCGGCATGGCCTGGGCCGAAGACCCGCCGACCCGCCATGTCTACGCCATCACCAATGTCGAGGCCTTCGAGACGGAGACTGCCGACGAATTCGAAACCCATTCGGTGTTCACGCTCTATCGCAACCGATCGGAACATGACGATTCGACCCTGATGGGGCGTCGGCGCGATCTGTTGCGGCGGGTCGAGGGCGGCTTTCAGATCGCGCGGCGCCTGATCCTTCTGCCGCAAGCGGTGCTGAAGACCAAAAATCTGTCGGTGTTTTTCTGATGGGCGCGCTGGACGGAGTCCGCGCTATCGTGACCGGGGCCGGCAGCGGGATCGGCAGGGCGGTCGTGCGACGCTATATCGCCGAGGGTGCCAAAGTCATCGCCGTGTTGCGCAATCCGCGCGACACGCCATCGCTCGAAGAGAATGGCGCTCTTGTCGTGCTGGGCGACGTGGCACTTCATGATACCGCCGCCCGCGCGGTCGCCCTGGCCGAAGACCACTTCGGCGGGCTCGACGTGTTCGTCGCCAATGCCGGCCTGTGGGACTTCCACAAGCGGGTCGAGAAGCAAAGCGCCAGTGAACTCGACGCGGCGGCGACGGAGATCTTCGGCGTCAATGTGATGGCGACTTTGTATGCCGCCCATGCCGCGGCGCCCGCTTTGCGGCGCTCGAAAGGAAGCCTGATCGCGACCGGCTCCAATGCATGCTTTCGTGCCGGTGGCGGGGGCGCGATCTATACCGCCTCGAAATTCGCCCTGCGCGGCTTGGTGATGCAACTATCCAAGGAGTTCGCCCCCGAGATCCGCGTCAATGGCGTCGCTCCCGGCGCCACCGACACCAGCCTGTCGGGGCCGGCCGCGCTGAACCAGGGCGGCAAGGAACTCAATGCCGACCCCGAGCGGGTCGCGGCGATGGCGCCGCATATTCCGCTCGGCTTCGTCTCGCGCCCCGAAGATCATACCGGGCTTTACGTGCTGCTGGCCTCGCGCCGGGACAGCGCCTACATCACCGGAGCGATGCTGTTGAGCGACGGTGGATTGACCGTTTCGGTGTGAACCGACAAACCCACTTGCTTCTCAACTATCCGGACAGCCGGCGTAAATTTTAAATTTGCGCGGTATCTGGGGCGAGCGGCAGATGCCGCTTACGATCCGCAGAAAGGTTTGCCCGTTCATCGGATCATGAGGAACGAACATCCGGTTCCCAATTCCTTTGACCAAGTCTGCCCCAAATTCGATGCGAGATTTTCGGTAGAGCACGTAGGACGGATGCTGAATGAAGGGGTGTTCACCTGCGGCCAGCCGACAGGTTGGATCACACAGATCGTTGATCCAGCTTGAGATGGGGGTAAGGAGATGCTTCCCTTCCATGCAAGCGTCGGTGCAAACAACGAACAGATGTTTCCGCGCGGCATCGTGCGTGGTGCCAGAGGGAATTAAAATCGTCCCTTTTCTAACGATCTGGACAGTCAAGACTCACCGATGAAGCGCCGCGAATAGCCGATCCATCTGCCGGTGTTCATTGATCAGCTTTGCCTGAGCCTCGGCGTTGTCGACATTCAAATGGTTCAAGGTTCGCTCTAATGGAATCGGTTGGGAGCTGCCGTGAGGGTCCTCCCATTCCGGTACGTTGTTGCGGTCGTGAGTCCAATCCCTGATTTGCCACCGATCCATGGCACCGAATTGGTCCCACACCGAATCGAGGCACTCGATATCGGCGTCGCTCAGTTCGTCGAGATCCTCGGTGGTAACACCCTCAACAGCGGCAACTTCATTATTTGCCCGGGCTTGCAGAAAGTCGGACCAGCCACAGGACTCCAAATCCTGTTCGCCGTTGATATGGGAATAGGTGGATGAATTTACCGGTCCCTGCGGCATCGAAACATGAGTCTCTTCCAGGATCGGGAAGCCAAAACGAGCCAGGCTCTCACGGTCTGCAAGATAGACAAGCTTGACCACTTTCAAAACCGGCAGGCTCGCAGCATTCGCCTTGATCGCAAAATAGGCGATCACCTGCGCTGCTTTTCTGGCGTTATAGTCGGCTGATGCCATCGGCTCTCAAGACTTTGGTGAAGGCTGGTGCCTGGACAATAGACAGGACGCGAACGATACGCGGAAAGCCTTGACATATTGGTTGATTAGCTTTGCACGTTTCATATTCGAAGCGTGAGAAAAATTCAACATGTTTATGGTTTGTTCTTGCCTTGCAGGGGGTGTTTGGGTGAAGTCTACTTCCTCCGCTACCTCATAAGGCTTCAAGAAGTCTGAGCGAAGACTCTCAGCTAGAAATTGGCCTTGAACGAAAGTTCCCGACCCTACACGTCGGCCGTCTCTTTAAGCATTTTCAGCAATGGGCGCTTCGAGTCGGTGCGGCGCCGACCCGAGTGAACCGGCGCGGAAGGACGCCCGGTAATGCCCAGTTCGGCTTTCCGTCGCTTGATCTAATCGTTCAGGTCCTCAAGGGCGTCACCCCCGCCCCGCCGTCATGTCGAGCGCCACATCGACGATCATATCCTCCTGGCCGCCGACCATGCGCCGCCGCCCGAGTTCGACCAGGATCGCGCGGGTGTCGAGACCGTAGTCCGAGCCGGCCTTCTCGGCATGACGCAGGAACGAGGAATAGACCCCGGCATAACCGAGACTAAGGGTTTCCCGATCGACGCGGACCGGCCGGTCCTGCAGGGGACGCACCAGCTCCTCGGCGGCATCCATCAATTTGAACAGGTCGCAGCCATGCTTCCAGCCTTTGCGGTCGGCGGCGGCGATGAAGACCTCCAGCGGCGCGTTGCCGGCCCCCGCCCCCATGCCGGCCAGGCTGGCATCGATGCGGATGGCGCCGGACTGTACGCCGACGATCGAATTGGCGACCCCGAGCGACAGATTGTGATGGGCATGGATGCCGCGCTGGGTTTCCGGCTTCAAGACACGATCATAGGCCTCGCAGCGGGCGCGATAGCCGTCCATGTCCAATGCCCCGCCGCTGTCGGTGACATAAACGCAATGAGCGCCATAGCTTTCCATCAGCTTGGCCTGCTGGGCCAGCGGCTCGGGCTCGATCATGTGGCTCATCATCAGGAAGCCGGCGACGTCCATGCCGAGCGTCCGCGCCGCCTCGATATGCTGCCGGGAGATGTCCGCCTCGGTGCAATGGGTGGCGACGCGTACCGAGCGGACGCCCAGGCTGTAGGCGTGCTTAAGATCGTCCACCGTGCCGATGCCGGGCAGCAGCAAGGTGGTCAGCTTGGCGTGGCTGATCACCTCGGCGACCGCCTCGATCCAGTCCCAATCGGTATGGGCGCCGAAGCCGTAATTGAAGCTGGAGCCATTCAGCCCGTCGCCATGCGACACCTCGATGGCGTCGACCTTGGCCTCGTCGAGCGCCTTGGCGATCTTGCGCACAGGGTCGAGACCATATTGGTGGCGGATGGCATGCATGCCGTCGCGCAGGGTGACGTCCTGGATGTAGAGTTTGGTCTGGGTCGGATCGAAGCTCATTCCGCGGCCACCTTGTGAAATTTGCGCTGGGCGATCTTCTCGGCGGTGCGGAGCGCTGCCGAGGTCATGATGTCGAGATTGCCGGCATAGGCCGGCAGGTAGTGCGCGGCGCCCTCGACTTCGAGGAAGACGCTGGTCTTCAGACCCTCGAAGGTGCCGAGCCCGGGAATATGGACCGGGTTGTTCGAGCCGAACCGCTCGAATTGCACGGCCTGCTTCAGGCGATAGCCCGGAACATAGGTGCGAACCTTGTCGACCATGGTTTGGACCGCGGCGGCGATCGTCGCCTCATCGGCGCCCGAAGACAGGGTGAAGACGGTATCGCGCATGATCATCGGCGGTTCGGCCGGGTTCAACACGATGATCGCCTTGCCCTTGGCGGCGCCGCCCACCTGTTCGAGACCGTGCGAGGTGGTTTCGGTGAATTCATCGATATTGGCGCGCGTTCCAGGGCCCGCGCTCTTGGAGGCGATCGAGGCGACGATCTCGGCATAATGCACGCTCGCCACACTGGACACTGCGGCGACGATCGGGATGGTCGCCTGGCCGCCGCAGGTCACCATATTGACGTTGGGCGCGTCGAGATGCGCGTCGCCATTGACCACCGGAATGACATAGGGACCGATGGCGGCCGGCGTGAGATCGACGATCACTTTGCCGGCGGCGGCGCACACTTCGCTGTGCAGACGATGCGCCGACGCCGAGGTAGCGTCGAACACGATCCGGATATCCGGCCAGGCGGGCAAAGCCTGCAGCCCCTTGATGCCCTCCGCTGTGGTGGCGACGCCGAGACGGGCGGCCCGCGCCAGACCGTCCGAGGCCGGATCGACGCCGACAAGGGCGGCAACTTCGAGCACGTCCGATCCGCGCTGGATCTTGATCATCAGGTCGGTGCCGATATTGCCCGACCCGATGATGGCGACCTTGACCTTACCCGTCATACCCGATCCTCCTGAAAGACGAAGCCGCAACTGCCGACACCACCGATGGTGGCCCGGACGACGTCGCCCGGCGTGATGGACACCATCGGGCCCAAGGCGCCGGTCAGCAAAATATCGCCCGCCCGCAGCGTCTCGCCGCGCTGGCACAAGGTCCGGACCAGCCAGGCGGCGGCGTTGAGCGGATGGCCAAGGCAGGCCACACCGGCCCCCAGCGAGCGGACCTTGCCATTGACTTCCAGCGCCATGCCGCAGGTCCACAGATCGAGCCCGGCGATGGCGCGGGCCTCGCGTCCCTGAACGAAAAAGGCCGAGGAGGCGTTGTCGGCGACGGTATCGGCGAAACTGATCTTCCAGTCGACGATGCGGCTGTCGACGATCTCGATGGCGGGAAACACCGCCGCCGTCGCCAAGTGCACGTCGCGCGGGGTTGCGTTCGGATCGGCCAGATCGCGCCCCAGCACCAGGGCGATCTCGGCCTCGGCCTTGGGCTGCAGCACCTTGGAGGCCCGCAGATCGCCGCCATCCTCGATCGCCATGTCGTGATAGAGCGTTCCATAATCGGGCTGGTCGACACCGAGCTGCGTCTGCACGCTGGCCGAGGTCAGACCGATCTTGCGCCCGACGATGCGGCGGCCTTGGGCCAGCCAGTGGCGCTGATTGAGCAATTGGATCGCATAGGCGCTGTCGCCATCAGTGGGGTCGAGCGTGTCGCGCAAGGGCGGCACCGGGCCGGTTTCATACGCCGCGCGCAGGCGAGCGGCGGCGTCATCGAGTTTATCCTGCATGTGAGTCCTTCTTGGCGTTTGGCTGGAGTGTAGCTTCAGGTTCGACGGCGGACAATTTACCGGGCCGGCATTTTCTCATATAATGAGAAAGTGAACGTCGGGAGAGTGCTGATGTCGTCGTCCGCCACGCTCGAGAAAGGCCTCTTGCTGCTGGATCGCCTGGTTCGCGATCAGGGACGAACCACCTTTGCCGAGTTAGCCAAACAGCTGTCGATTCCGACCTCGACCGCGCACCGCCTTGTGGCCCTGCTGGAAGAGCGCCGTCTCGTCGTTCGGGTCGCCAAAGGACGCTATCGGGGCGGCGGCGCGCTGCTCGACTTGGCCGAAGACACCGACCTTGCGACCATCCTGCGCCATACCGCCCGGCCCTTCTTGCGAGATCTGGCGCGTCAGACCGGCCGCACGGCGCATCTGGGCGTGCTCGATGATGGGATGGTCACCTATCTGATCAAGGAACAGGGCGGGTCGGCGATCCTCTTCACGCAGGAAGGCATGCAGTTGGAGGCCTATTGTTCCGGCATCGGCAAGATGCTGCT
>Ga0116226_10004524_pt1 | contig 12350 bp, 3 predicted proteins | sample S1TSphfallax_FD_89692 | JGI IMG/M metagenome (GOLD analysis project Ga0116226, IMG submission 89692) | Host-associated microbial communities from peat moss isolated from Minnesota, USA - S1T2_Fa - Sphagnum fallax MG | ecosystem: Host-associated > Plants > Peat moss > Unclassified | place: USA... | reverse complement strand
GTTAGTAGAGGTGTTGGTAGATGTCCCAATTGTGGGAATGTGATTGAGGACGATGTAATTAAATTACAGGCTCAATCAGGAAAATTAGATTATCAGTTATATGCAGTTGCTTATAAAGAAGGTAAAAGTAATCTAATATTTAGAGTTATTAAACAGTTAGACTTAGATGGAATTAACCAAGCTAATCAATATTTAAAATCGAATTATCACTATTTTCAAGATAATAGTTTATTACCTAATATAGAAATTAATTATGGAGATAAGACTAAGGAATTATTAAGATATGGAATGGATACATGGGATAAATTGTTCAATCCACGTCAACTTTTAACCCTTGTAACTTATTTAGAAATCATAAATGAAGCAAAAGCACTAATTCAAATTGAGCATGATTGGGAAAAAATACAAGCAATTTCGACTTATTTAGCTTTCGTATTAGATAGGTGTGCAGATGCTAATTGTAGATTAGCACATTGGGACTCATCAAGAGCTGGTTCTAAAACTGCTTCAGCACAACATTCGCTAAACTTAATGTGGAATTTTCCGGAAATGAGTGGCGGTGGAGAATTGTGGAATTTCTGCGCTAATGCTTTCGCCTCAGACTATCATCAATTATGTGGCTTATTCGGAACTAAGCCAGGTACAACAGGTATCTCAGGGATTGAAAAACACGACCCGAAGTCAATTAAAATAGAATCAGCCTCCGCAGATAACTTGACTCACATTCCTAATAATTCTGTAGACGCTATTATTACAGACCCACCTTACTATTATACAATTCAATACGCTGAACTATCAGACTTTTTCTATGTCTGGCAAAAACGCACTCTCGGTGATATCTTCCCTGAATTATTCTACCTAGAACTTACCGACAAAGACCGTGAAGCCGTCGCTAACCCCTCTCGCTTCCGCAACATGGGAGTATCCCCCGAAGAACTCGCCAACCAAGACTATGAAGCAAAAATGTCCATGGCTTTCACAGAATACCACCGAGTCTTGCGTGACGACGGAGTAATGACAGTCCAATTCAACCATAAAGACTCTGGTGCGTGGGATGTTCTCGCCAAATCCCTCATTGATGCTGGATTTGAGATTACTGCATCATGGGCTGTCAGCACTGAAAACCCACAAAACCTCCACCAAGCTCAGAAAAACGCAGTATCCAGCACCGTACTCTTAGTCTGTCGTAAACGCGATCGCAATGCTGTACAAGCTTGGTGGGATGACGTGAGAACAGACGTACGGAACATAGTATTTGAAAGAGCGCCAGAACTAGAAAAATATTTAACAGCAGATTCTCGCCCTGCTGCTGATAGAGTAGCAGACAAAATATGTCGTGTTAAACCTCCTGGAATCAACTTATGCTTAAGTGCATTTGGTTCAGCATTAAGCGTATTTACAAAATATAGCTCCGTCCTTGACAGCACCGGAAATCCAGTCGAACCCAAAGCAGCATTTGAAGAAGTCCGCCAAGCAGTAGTCGAATACCGATTACAAAACCTCTTACAAGGAAAAGACTTCAACGGAATCGACCCCTTAACCCAATGGTACATCCTCGCTTGGGACACATTTGAAGCCAGAGAATTCCCCTTTGATGAAGCTCGACAACTTGCTTTAGCAGTGGGAGGCTTTGATGTTTCCGATTTAGTCAAAAAGCACAAATTACTCGATTCTGGAAGCGGTTACTGTAAATTACTCACACCCCAACAACGCCTGAAAAAACGGGCTTTCTCCGTCACCGATACTGAATTCTCCACCAGATATTTAGTGGATGGACTCCATGCGATAATCGCCCTTTACCAAGAAGAAGAAAATACAGAACCAGTCCGCAGGTTTATGAAAAATACGGGATTAGTCAGCAATGAGCTATTTATGCGGACATTTGAAGTAGCTTTGAAAGTAATTCCCCGAATCGGTGATGAAAAGAAACGCATCCCTGAAGAAAAAGCCTTGTTAGACTTATGGTTAGCGATGGATGAAATTAAGGCTAAGGTTTCTTACAAACAAATTGAGTTAACCTTAAATCATGGACAACTAAGTTTAAACCTAGATTTTGAGGGTTCATAACTGCTTATGTTCAAATACAACCCTTTACAGTGCTTACCTTCATCAGAAGAATTACCAGATTCAGATGATACTCCGGTGGATAACGAACTACAAATCTTGATTCCTAGTTTATTATTAGCTATCTTAGCCACTACTTGGGAAACCCGCGATGACTGGTTTTTCGGGATTAATATGGGACTTTACTATTCAGTTAATGAACCTGCGATCGTTCCAGATGGTTTCTTAAGTTTAGGTGTAGAACGTTTTGTTGGGGAAAATGGACGTCTTAGTTATGTCCTCTGGGAAGAAGATGGAATTCCCCCAATTTTAGCTTTAGAAATAATTTCTAAAACTTACAATTCTGAATATGAAGAGAAAAAAGCTGATTATGCGGAATTAGGCATCTTATACTATGTAATTTACGCGCCAACACGGCTACGTCGCAAACGTAAACGCTTAGAATTTTATCGCTTAGTTAATGGAGAATATATTTTACAAACAGGTGATAAATTTTGGATGCCAGAAATTGGTTTAGGTATTGGACGGGAACGGGGAACATATCTAGGAATGACGCGGGAATGGTTATTTTGGTATGACGAAAATGGTAACAGATATCCAACACCTGATGAAATGAAAGAGCAGCAATTATCTCAAAAGGATCAGCAATTATCTCAGAAGGATCAGCAACTATCTGAAAAAGAACAGCAACTTCAGGAACTTTTAACTAAATTACAAGAAAGGGGAATTGATCCGAATACGCTATAAATATGCCGAAATTTTTACCCGAATATAGCTGGAAAATTAGTTATTCCAGCAACACCCACAACACCATCACTGATTTTTATATTCCTGCTTTAGAATGTGCTATTCAATATGATAGAAAAGCTGGCTTTTTTAGTAGTGCAATTTTGAGTAAAGTTGCACGAGGTTTAGGTGCAATGTTACATAATGCAGGACGAATGCGTTTAATTATGGGATGTCAGTTTAGCCCTCAAGATTTGCAAGCAATCCAACAAGGTTACGAACTGAGAGACGCATTAATAAGTCGCCTAGAAACAGACTTACAACCACCAGAAAATTTTGTCCAACTCAAACACTTGGAAATTCTTAGTTGGTTAATTGAAAATCAATATCTTGATATTAAAATTGCTATTCCTCTCAAAGAAAATGGACAACCAGAAGATAGTACACAACAGCTAGACCCACAACATATATTTCATGAAAAAGTTGGCATTTTTATTGATAAAAATGGTGATAAATTAGCATTTAACGGTTCCAATAATGAATCCATAAGTGGTTGGGAGGGGAATGTAGAATCTTTTCATGTTTATTGCTCTTGGGAAGGAGGAAGGGAATTAGACAGGGTGGAAGAAGAAGTAGCTAGATTTGAGCAACTTTGGTATGATGTATCACCTAATGTCCGAGTTTTTGATGTTCCAGAAGCAGTAAAAAAGAAGCTGTTGCGTTACGCGCCTACCACTAAACCTGAATGGAACTCTCAAGTAGAATTTGATTCTCGACCTCTGACAAAAGTAGAAGTAACAAAACCAGAAACTCCAACTATTTCCCCAGAGAAATGGAAAGAAGAGCAACTGACATTTACGCAACTTGCTAATATTCATCAACATCCTGGCTGCTTGGATTTTTGTCTAAAATCAATTCCAATTCAACCCTGGCCGCACCAAGTAAAAATACTACGCCGAGTTGCTGAAAATTTCCCCCAAAGCTTTCTGATTGCTGATGAAGTTGGTTTAGGTAAGACAATTGAAACTGGGTTAATCCTGCGTTACCTGTTAGTATCCAAAAAAGTGAGGCGGGTGTTAATTTTAGCACCTGCTAGCGTTCAACCTCAATGGCAAGAAGAACTACGGGAAAAATTCAATCTCCATTTTTGGAGTTACACATCAACAGAATTTAAAGACCCTTACAAAAAGACTATCCCAGCAGATGCTAACCCCTGGAATACCCAAGATTTAATCCTAGCTTCTTCTCATTTGGTACGTAGAACCGAGAGAATGCAACAACTACTGTCAGCAGAACCTTGGGATTTAGTTGTATTAGATGAAGCTCATCATGCCCGTCGGAAAAGCCCTCAGGAGCGGAAGGAAACACCCAATCGCTTGTTAGAGTTAATGGGAAAGTTGCAGGAAAAAACTAAATCTCTGATTCTTCTATCAGCAACCCCCATGCAAATAGATGCTATAGAAGTTTTCGACTTGTTAAATCTGCTGGGACTTAGGGGACATTGGAGTTATGGCGATAACTTCTGCTATTATTTCGTCTCCCTACAAGGTACTGTAAAACAGGAAGTAATTAATTTTTGGCAAGTCATGTCCAGGGATTATTTTGAACGCGGTGGACAACCTTGCTCTAGATTAGAACAGGCTTTGATTGAAAAAGATCGGGTTCTAGCTTACAAAATACAAGATATTTGGCAAAGGGGAAAGAAAATCTTCAATCATAAACAACTATTGACAGATGAAGGATTTATCAACACTTCACGCCAATACTTGACGGTGAACACTCCTTTAAAAGACTTGATGTTTCGTCATACCCGCGATACTCTCCGACAATACTATCAAAGAGGACTACTCAAGCGAGATATTCCGACAAGAGTTGTCCAAGATAATGCAATTACCCTGGAATCACAACGGGAAGTTCCTCTTTATATTGCTGTCAGCGACTATGTACGTCATTTTTACCGACTAGCACAAAAAGATAAACGTTCTTGTTTAGGTTTCTTGATGACCCTATACCGCAAACGGTTGACCAGTTCATTTTATGCAATCAAGTCATCCTTACAACGCCGTTTGGAGTATCTATCAACTCAACAAGGAAGCGTTTTCAGTGATGACGATTTAGTAGATTTGGATAATGAAGATGATACTGTAATTGTTGGATTGGAATCTTTCTTTGAACCAGTAGACCCCCTGGAAATTCAGTATCTTAAAGATTTATTACGCCAGTTTGAAAATACAGGTGAAGATACCAAGCTTTCCCGTTTTATTCAGATTTTACGCCAAGAATTAACAGAGCGAGAAAGTGCGATCGTGTTCACCCAGTACACTGACACAATGGATTATCTTCGAGACACATTGAAGGAGTTGTACGGTAGTCAAGTCGCTTGTTATTCGGGACGTGGTGGAGAATTAATTAAAAATGATGAATGGGATCTAGTTCCTAAAGAGGAAATCAAACGCCGATTTCGCCAAGATGAAATCAAAATTCTGCTCTGTACTGAATCTGCTTCTGAAGGTTTAAATTTACAGAACTGCGGTGTATTAATTAATTATGATATGCCTTGGAATCCCATGCGAGTTGAACAGCGGATTGGGAGAATTGACCGGATTGGACAAAGATACCCAACTGTTCGCATCCACAATTTCTATTATGACGGTACTGTGGAAGCAAAGGTTTATCGGAAATTGCGCGATCGCATCAACGCTTTTGCCACCGTTGTTGGTAATCTCCAACCAATTTTAGCCCAAGTCCCCACATTTATTGAAAAAGCTGTGATGAGTGCAGATCCAGAGGAAGAAGATGTTTTAATGTCTGAATTTGATTCTGTGTTAGACAATCCACCATCTCGCCTAGCTATTGAAGAAATGATCGCGATGGACTTGGATGCTGACCTCGCAGAAATTCAAAAACCAATCATCTCAACCCCGTTTACACCAGAAAATATTCAACAGTTATTCACATCTTCAGAAATTTTAAAAGCCAATAGTGTGAAATTTGAGAAATCTACTGAAGGAGTTTGGCGACTAAGCTATAAAGGGCAAAATTATCTAGTTACTTTCTATCCAAATATTTTTGATGAAATATCTTCCCTAAGATTAATAAGCTTCGGTGAACCTTTGTTTGATTCATTATTACACGAAGCTAAAAAAGATTTTATTAATTGTGGGATAACTGTGAATTAAGAACTATAGATATACTTAACGTCCGTTCTGGTTAAGCAGAAGCAGATAAAATCCATTCTAGACGGAGTGGAAGAACCAGAAATTTTCATCTTTGTGTTTGACCATATCAGGATCAACGATTCTTCAGGTACAAGGATAAAAAATAGCGATCGCTTGAGTTTGAGGAATTTGAAATGGTAGATTTAGCGTTGGTAAATTTGCTACAACTAATTCCTGTGATTGGTTTAATAAAGTTATAATTTCTGATGTAGCGATCGCTGTGTTAGCTGGAGATTCACTGCTTAAAGCAGTTTTCGGTAATTTGCAGAAGTCATTGAGTTTATGAATAATTTCCCAGTCTTTGAGTATTTTCGCATTATCGAGGGAAAATTCCAGTAGCTCTACACCTACGACTATTTGTTGAGCGTTGGTTTTTTTCCCAGTGACACGATCTATAATCTGAAATATAAACAATGGGTTTTTCAAACCTAAAAACCTAGCAACACATTCTTTAAATTCTAACGCTTGTTTTAATGATTGATTGAATATTTTGTGTCCCACAGCTAAGGTTTTCATACTAGAATCGCTTTTTTTGTGGCGCTGGAAATGTAAATCCTCATATTCTCGGAAAATACCCGGTTCGGTGTGCCAATTATCAGGAGTTTTAAATCCTATTCCTTGTTCTGTATAGGTTATACGACGATTATTTATAGCTAACATTTTCACGAAAAATGGTTCTAAATTAGGTAAATCGACCTGTGGTAATAAATCGGAAACCTTTTGAAAATCAAATTTCTCTACATTTCCGATAATTTCTTGGACTGCTGCGATCGCACCTTTACCGCCGAATGTAGCAGTTTTTTCATCAAACCATTGATTCAAGTTATCCTTATGCTTTTCGGCTTCACTAAATATTTCTCGAAATAGAGTAGGGGAAGTCATTCCTAAAACTAGTTGTAATAAATCCTCTGGTTCATCCATGAAGTGGTCTAAGGACTGTATAATATTTTCTATTTTTCTGTTTAATTTATCCCAAATTTTCGTTTCCACAGTATCGGGGTTCCTTAAGCTTATTACTTCCACTTGTTTTTTCTGTCCGTAACGATTAATTCTACCAACTCTTTGATGTAGACGCATAGGATTCCAAGGTAAGTCTACATGAATCAGAGAATAACAATTTTCTTGTAGATCAATTCCTTCTCCTCCCGCTTCCGTTGAAATTAAAAATCTCAACTGACCTTGATTAAATTTTTCCGCTGCTTGGGTACGGGATTGATAAATGTCGCCTAATCTCTCTTCTCCGTTGATAAAGGTTACGGAATTTTCACCATAACGCTGAATTAATGCATCTCGCAATAAAGATTGAGTGGCTTTATATTCTGTGAAAAATAAAACTTGTCGACTATTAAAAGGATTTTCTAGTATTTCTAATATCTTCGTAATTTTAGTTTCTTGTTTAATCTGTTGCGAATAGGCTATTAATGCTTCTATCTTTGGTTTTTCATCTTCCATGAGGATGAGATTTTGCGCTAAGTCGGAAATTCTCTCTTCCAATTGATTTAACTCATCGCTACCAGTTAATTCAATGCTTTCAAGTTTCGCAAATAAATCACTTCTTTTTTGTTTAGCTTTTTCTAACTCTTCGCGATTTTGGGAAATTCTTTCTAATCGTTTTGTTAATGCTTTACGAATTGCTGCTACTGAACTTGAGGCGAGTTTTTGCATACAAATGAGAACTAGCATTACTGTCCTTTGTGCAGTTAAACCCAAACCAGAAGCATAGGTTTTTCCTGTTAAGATGAATTCTGTCATTTGCTCATAAAAAGCTGTTTCTTCTGGAGAATAACTATAGGTCTCTGATGTGACGATTACTGGTTGAAATAATTTATTTCCTCGCATATCTGTTACGGTTTGCTTATTGTTCCTAATAATTACCTGTCTCAGTTGTTGCATTTGTTGCTGGAGTTTTACCGATGACTTACTAGCAGCTTTAGGGTCAAAAATTTCAGAGCGTAATAATTTAAGTAAAGAGAAAAATTCATAAGTTTTACCCCGATGGGGTGTTCCTGTAAAGAAGACTGCGGAATTGACTTTGTAATAATGATTAATTAATTTATCTATTAATTGGTAGCCGAGAGTTTCTCCGGTTTTTTCATCAGAATTTAAGTGATGAGCTTCGTCTATAATTAGTAAATCCCATTCGGTTGCGGAGAAGAGGCGCTGGTGTCGGTCTTGATGATTTTTCCTGAGAGTAGATAAGGAGACAACTATCTGATGATGGGTATTCCAGAAGTCGCTTTTAGGTGTATCTGCTTCTGCTGTATAAATTGTACAGCGAATATCAAACATTTCTCTCAACCTTTCTTGCCATTGTTCTACTAAGGACGCAGGAGAAATAATTAATACTCGTTTAACTTTATTTTTTGCTAGTAGGGAGGATAGAATTAACCCTGCTTCTATGGTTTTTCCTAAACCAACATCATCAGCAACTAACCAGCGTGTAGGTAGCTGTTGTAATACTCGACGACATACCCAAAGTTGATGGGGGAGTAAGTTAATTCTGGCTAAGGAAAATACGCCCCACAAATCGTTAACTGAACGAATGGCTAGGGCTTGAATGTGGGCGATCGTTTTGATTGGATCGTCCCATTCTAGTTGACTTATCGCTTCTTCTAAGGAGGTTAAACGGCTTAAGCTGCTTTTTGGACATTCCTCTATTCCATGTTCAAAGCGGATAATTACTGTTTCTTGGTTGTCTAGTATGACTGTACCACTACCGTATTGGGGATGGTTGACTAAGTCATTGCTTTGATAGATGACGTTCATCGTTTTATTTATTGTTCAAAGAATCTTGCTTGTAATTCCCTTTTGTCCGCAATGGTGATAAAAGGAAGGTCGAAGGTGCGGTTGAAGGTGACTTTTTCTGCGCCTAAATGTTGAGTTAGGAATTTGTAAATAGTGATGGAATTACTCAGCTTTGCTTTATTTTCTAGTTCGCAGCCAAGTTTTTCAATAAAAATATCGCGAACTCTTCGCGGTGCTAAGAAACAATGACGGTAAGCAAGTTGGTTGGTGATAATATTTTTACGCACTAATTCCCTCACAATAAAATTAGCACCAATTCCTAAAACTTTTGACAATGGTGGGACGTTTATAGTACCTTCAAATATGGGGTTAGTTTTAGTATTAATGAAGCTTCTCAAATCAAATTCACTATGTTGACTGTTAATGCTATAAAATACATTTACATATTGCTCTAAATATCTATCTAATAGGTAAATTACTGGATAGCGGCTTAACCAATGAAGGTAGGGCATTTTATCTACTTTATTATTGAAATAATGCTCTAAGAGATTAATCCAATCTTGGGAGTTTTCATTGGGGTTGATACTGGAAAAGGTTTTCCACCAACCAGATGTTTGACATTCAGCAATAAATCTACTATATTTCTCTGGTCCGCTCCATCCTAGTGGATATGTCGCTGCGGAAACATATAGTATCATCCACTGTTCGCGCAATTTTTGGTCTTTGAGGTCATCGTCTGGGGATATTTTAGGAAACACTCCTTGGGGATATGTCTTACTCTCATATTTACTTATATAGCGATCGTTCTCCCCTTCCCACCATTTGTATATATTTTCTAAAATGATTTCTGGGTGTTTTCTTGATTGCTTACTTGGATTTGGGCGGACTTCAGGTTTAGTAGGTGGTTTTTGACCTGTTGGCGGTGGGCTTATGTTATTATATATAACTTTTCTTAAATCTTCTAAAGTGAATAAATCTTGGATATGAGAATTAGATTCTAGCCAGGAATTAGTCATATTCAGTTTCAAATAGTTAGCTAATTCCTGAGAGCGGTTACCTTTGTTTAAATATTCAATTACAGCTTGTTGTTGAGTTTCTGTCTGCGCGCTTATTGCCCATCTTCCTATTTCTTCGATAGATATATCTATTTCTCCTTGACATATATTGAAAAAGTTCAATGATTCACGCGTATATTCATGGTGGATAAGTCGGTCTTCTGGAGCAAAATCTGCTAACAGGTGTATTTCTGTTTTTTTCGTTTTTGAGGTGCGATCGCTTGGAATAGTTTGGTTGTATTTTTCTCGCTTTCCTGGATCTGACAATGTTTCGTAAGCAGAATTAATTTTTTTAAATATTTCCTCAGCATCTTCTACTTTACTAACATCAGGATGGTATATCTTAGCAAGATTACGATAGGAGTTTTTAATATACTCTTGGTCAGAATTAGAAGAAATACCTAGAATATGATAATAGTTATTCGATAATAAATCTTGGTGTGGGTAGTACTTGTATAATAAATTTTGACTTGGATAAAATTTCTTGTTTTCAGCTTGAAATTTAACTCTACTTAATAGCTTATATATTTCAGGATATTCTTGTTGAAATAACCCTATAAAGTTTTCTGTCAACAACTTGCTTAAATTTTCAGCTACTTCAGGATTTGCTTCTAGTGGATCTCGTAATTCCCATTTGATCACGTCTACGAGTTTTAGTTCCCGAGGATTATGAGGATTATCTAATAACTTTATAATATTTTGCCAAACTGAATGATGAATAATATTATCAGTACATCTTCTTTTAAATTCAGCCCACTGGCTAACTTTTGCAAAACAGTCTTTGGTAGCTAATAATCCTGATAAGATATAAGATACTTTTTGATATGAAATAAGCTTCTGATAATCTTCCCAAAGTCCATTAGGTAAACTTGGACAATTGGTAATAAAATGGCTCATACCATGTTTACCACCTAAAATTTGCCTGACTATATCTAAAGAATAACTTTTGTCCTTATTTAACCAACTGACAGCCAAGTTATCCCATATTCTATACCAAAACTCATATTCAGTAATTTTTACTCCGATTATTTCTTGGAACTTTGTCCAATTAGCTTGAGTGTTTAGAAATAAATCGCAAAGCTTTCTACCTAGTTCTTTTCCTATCACCTCAGCCAACTCTGAATTCTTGTCTGAAGTTTTACTTAAGCTATCTCGTCCTGTAGTTACATCAAATTTACCGTTGATCACAAATCCTAAACTTAGATATTCTTCAGTTGGTGTAGTTACCCAAATTGAAGGAAATTGTTGGAGAAAAGTAATAGATTCAACACTGATACCGATTAATATAGAAGCATTATAAGATCCTGATTCATTGCTTCTAAAACAAATGGCTTTAATATTGGGATATATTTCTCCTAATTCAAAGTTTTTTATTCCGAGAACTTTTGTAGTTACCTTCCAAGACCAGCTAGCTATTAGAGAATTATTAGCATATAGTTTAATTGATTTGATAGCTCTAGAAAAAATAGTTAGCAAGTAAATATAGGATTTAAATTTGTCTATAATCTTCTCAACTTCGATATTTAGTGATGGATCTACAGGTAAATAAATAATTGTTCCATCAGATAAACTAGCATGACTTTTCAATTCTTGTTCTTGTAGTTGTTGAATTCTGGAAGCTTCTAATTGAGTGGGGAGTAAGCCTCCAATTATTCTAAACCCTAAATTAGCACTGATAACACAGGGACAGTCAGATATTAAATATACACTTTTAAAGCCTAAACCATATTTACCAGTTAGCCCTTTTCTTTTATCAGAACTATTAAATTTCAACATTTTTTCTAAATCCTGATTGAATCCTTTTAGCCTATGGCTTGCTTGCGGATGTTTAGGATGACGGAAAAGATTAATTGGTCTTCCCCAGTGCATGAAGTATAAAATATTCTCTGAGTAGGAAATAACAAATTGATGTCGTTCAGATTCTAGTTTGTCTTCTGGAATCATTTCTTTAAGCTCGACAATAGCATCGTCAGCATTTTGGAAAATCTCTAAAGGAATACTCTGTCTATGATATCCATATCGACTAATATATTCTCTAACACACTTTAAAATGTCATCTGCGATTTTACTATTATTATTTTCTTCTAAAATTTGTCTCAACTTTTTTAGAGTTTTTTGTATTCCTTTATCTTCTTCGTCTGTAGAAATATTTCTGCGTTTTTTCTCATTACGAGAATGTCTCTGTTGAGAATATCTATCTAATAGTTGAGAAATACTAGCATTAATTTTATCTACACCTAATTGTTCTAGTAAGTAAACAACTGAATCCTCTAGGATTACATCCCTAGCATTTTCAATGCTAATTTGGTCTGACTCCTCTAAGTCTTTCCATGTTATGTCTAATGACTTTGGCTTGATTTGATAAACATTTTGTAATAACCTTCTTACTGATTCTTTGAGTAAATTGGATAATTCGTAAGATGTAAAATCACTGGGATTGATATGTATGAGTTCTAAATCAGAAGTTTTAAGAGAAGAACCGTCAAATAGAGACCTTGGTTTATTGGTAGAAGCAAGAGTAGCGTCAAAGTAAGTTCCGATT
>Ga0116226_10004523_pt1 | contig 12351 bp, 6 predicted proteins | sample S1TSphfallax_FD_89692 | JGI IMG/M metagenome (GOLD analysis project Ga0116226, IMG submission 89692) | Host-associated microbial communities from peat moss isolated from Minnesota, USA - S1T2_Fa - Sphagnum fallax MG | ecosystem: Host-associated > Plants > Peat moss > Unclassified | place: USA... | reverse complement strand
TCGGAACACGTCCCTGGAGCCGGCACCGTCGATCGGCGGAGTGCGGCGGACCGCGGCGGAGTGCGGAGATATAACTTTCTCCAGCGTCGAAGTGGCGTAGGTCGAAACGGTGGTGGTACTCTATGACCACCTGTTCATTTTTTCGACCTAGAGGGTCGGCGCTCCGCTGAGTAGTTCCCGTCAGCCCGCCGCCCTTTTTGCCGTTCTAAATAGACCGTACAGGATGTCCCCCGGCGTCCGCGGCCGACAACCGATCCGTCTTCCGAGGAGAGTATCTTCGTGTCCAAGTTTCCCCGTTTCCATGGCCGTCTACCGCTCTTTGTCACCTTGGCAGTTGTTGCAGCCTGTGCTTCAGGCATCGATGCGCAGACTGCGCCCTCACTGGTTCCGACGATTTCAAAGCTGGTCGCTGGGGGCGGGACCTCGAATCCGGCGAAGGGTGGGTTGTGTCCTGTCTCCGGCTACATCGCGACGGACACCTACGGCGATGGCTGCCTTGGGACTGAGGTGCTGCTCGGTACCAGTGCGAGTGCGCCAGGCCCCCGCGGAGCGATCGCAGACTCCCTTGGCAATGTCTACTTCAGCGACTATGCCAATGGCCTGGTTCACCGCGTCGATGGTGTCACAGGCATCATGACGCTGGTTGCCGGCGGTGTCTCCGCCTCGCCAGCTGCGAATAGCGCATGCGGCACCGGTACGTCCACCGACGCGCGCGGCGACGGTTGCCTGGCAACGCTCGTGCATCTGTCCCATCCGACGTTCTTCACCTTCGACAGCGCCGGCAATCTTTACATCGCCGACTATGGCTACGGAGAGGTACGCAAGATCACCGGGATCAGCAGCTCGGTTGCCTCCGTCTCGATCACGAGCGGCGGATCGGGCTACACGACGGCGCCGACGGTCACGTTTTCCGCGCCCCCCAGCGGAGGCACAACCGCGACCGGAACGGCTGTTCTTTCGGGAGCGTCCGTCGTATCCGTCACCATCGTTACGCCAGGTTCCGGCTACACGACGCCGCCGGCCGTGACCTTCTCGGCACCAACGACCGGGACGACCGCGACAGGCATCGCGGCCACGACCGGCGTGATCTCGCTGGTTGCGGGCAGCCCCTCTTCCACGGGATACAACATCAGCACCAACACCGCCACGGTCACAGCCGCCCAAAGCCAGCTGGCCGGACCCTACGGTATCGCCTTTGACAGTGCGGGCGACCTGTTCATCGCCGACGAGTACGACGCGTCGCTGGATGTCTTGAACACCAATGCGAGCGGCACCAACACCGTCAATGGGGTCACTGTTCCGGCGGGCACGATCTGGAAGGTCGCCGGCACGGTCGGGACGACGGGAACCAGTGGATCGACCTACTGCACCGCAGGCTCCGGTTGCACCTACAACCACGGCAGCTATACCGAAGGCGGCGTTGCCAACACGAACTGGCTCCGCAACGCCTTCCCCGTCGCAGTCGACAGCAACGGCTATGTGTACACCGCCAACGAGTATCTCGACACGATCGTCCGCATCTCTCCCGCCGGTGTGATGACGACGTATGCGGGCGTGCAAAATACACCCGGCCACGCCCTGACCCGCGGCGTAGCCCCCAATGTCACCATTGGTAGTCCCTTTGGCCTCGCGATCGATGCGGCCAACAACCTTTACTTCACCGATGCCGCCGATGGCACCGTCTGGCGCGTGGATGCCACGACGCAGAACCAGTTTCTGATCGCGTCCGGCCTGGGCCAGAGCGGAACGGGCTTCGCTTCGACCAGTCTGCCCGGCCCGGGAGTCTTCGGCATCAGCGTCGATCCTTACGAAGACCTTTTCTTTGCCGATACCGAGAAGAACAGCGTCACGGAGATCGCTTCGGGCACGCAGTTTGGCGCGGTGGGGGCCAATCAACCCACGCAGACCGTAGAGATCCACTTTGCGCCCGGCGACCTGCCGGCCTCAGCCGGCGCGTATGTGCTTACCTCCGGATCGAACAACTTTTCGCTTGGCAAGGCCACCTGCAACACCACGAACTCGGACGGAACGACCGACTGCCTGGTTCCCGTCACTGCGACGCCAACCGTGCTTGGGCCGTTCACCGGGACCCTGCAGGTCACCTCGGTGAAGAACGCGGTCAGCAGCTTCCCTCTGACTGGAACCTATGCCCAGAGCCCAAGCACCCGCACCTCACTCACCTACACCGCCAGTGTCGTCTGCCCGTCGTCGACGACCTACGGCATCACCACACCGATCAACCTGGTCGCGACGGTCATCGCCAACGGCCCGGCCCCACCGACAAGCTCGGCGGATACGGTGACCTTCTACGCGAACAACGGCACCACGACCACCGCGCTCGGCACTGCCAGCGTCACCAACACAGGAAGCTCCTCTTCGCCTGTGTATGCCGCTGTGCTGCCCTATACCTTCGCCACACCGGGAACCTACACGCTGACTGCCACATTCAGCGGCGACACCTATTACAAGAGTTCGACGGCTAAGGCGGCCAACACCGTCACTTCGGCGACGCCGGGCTTCTCCCTGGCATCCACCGGCTACCAACAGGCCACCGTAAGTGCGGGTCAAACAGGCCTCTTCAGCTTCAACATCAGTCAGATTGCGTACACCGGCACCATCGGCTTTACCGTCTCGGGCCTGCCTGCCAACTCCAGCTACACCATCAGCCCGGCGTCGGTGACCGGTTTGGGTTGCGTGACCACAAGCACGGTCGCGCTCAGCATTATCACGCAGCAACAGCAGACCGTTCAGGCTGGAGGCTTTGACGGCTCCGGCCACGGCATCCTGCGGGCGGTGAGTCTGCTTGGCGGCCTTGGCCTGGCACTGCTCATCGGTCTGCGCCGCCGTCGTCTGCCCATGCGGTTCGGGCAGATCGGGATGATGCTCGCGCTGTTGCTCATGGCCGGATCCACGATGGGCTGCGGAAAGGCGCTGGGCACGGTGCTGCAGGCCCGCACCCCCGCATCGCCGGCCGGCCAACCCTATCCGATCGTGGTGACCCCCACCACTACGGTCGGCACCGCGCCGGCACCCGTTACGTTCTATCTGACCGTGCTGTAAAGGACATTGCCCAGGGCGGGTGGGGCGTTCTTCCACCCGTGTTCACAGAATTTTGCAGCGCCGGATTCGCACTGCCAGGAGACTCCATCTCGATGCAGCTTTTCAACCGCAACCCCATGTCGTCCACCACCCGCAGCCTCTTCAAGCTGGTCCTGCTGCTTGCCATCGTCGGGGTCGTCGGCCCGATTCGCACCGCCGGGGCGCAGTCCTCCACGGCCGGTGCCATCTCCGGCACCGTGACGGATGCAGGCGGCGCCCTGCTTCCGGGCGTCACCGTGGTCGTAGCCTCGCCCGACACCGGCTTCAGCAAGACCGTCAAGGCGAACGCATCGGGCGAGTTCCAGGTCTCCGACCTGCAGCCCGGCACCTACACGGTGCAGGTCACTGCCGACGGCTTCGAGACCTTTGAGGAGAAGTCCGTCACCGTGCAGGTCGGCAGCGTCTCGGCCGTTGCGCCGCACCTGAAGGCCGGCTCGGTGAGCGATAAGGTCGAGGTCTCCGGGGACAACGCGATCATGCACACGCAGGACTTCGCCATCTCCACCACGATCGACCAGGCCCAAATCGACAACCTGCCGGTCAATGGCCGGCGCTGGTCGGACTTCGCGCGCCTGACACCGGGCGTGGTCTCCAACCTCAGCGGCTTCGGTCTGCTCAGCTTCCGCGGCATCAGCTATCTGCTGAACAACAACACGGTAGATGGCGCGGACGACAACCAGGCCTACTACTCGGAGGCCCGGGGCCGAACCCGTACCGCCTACGCCATTCCGCCGTCCGCTGTTCAGGAGTTCCAGGTCAACACGTCCAACTACTCGGCTCAGTACGGCCGCGCGGCTGGCGGCGTGGTCAACACGGTCACCAAGTCCGGATCGAACAGCCTGCGCGGTCAGCTCTTCTTCTACGACCGCGATAACGGCCTCGGCGGCGCAGTCAACCCCTACACGCTCCTCTCGGTCCCGAACGGCAACGGCGGCTACAACCAGGTCCCCACGCAGCCCAAGGATTGGCGCAAGGACTGGGGCGGCACGATCGGTGGCGCCATCGTCCGCGACAAGCTCTTCTGGATCTACACCTACGACCAGGAGCGCCGCAACTTCCCGTCCATCTCGCGACCGAGCGACCCAAACGACTATTTTGCGCCGTCCAATGCGACGCTGCCGTCCACTGAGACCTGCAATCCGAGCGTCTCGTCCAACAATGGGTTTACGACCACCGCGCTGACCTACACTGCGGAAGGTGACTACAATGCCTGCTTGATCGCCGCCCTCTACGGTGTGACCTTCCAGGCCGGCTCGGCTTACTACCAGCAGGGCCTCGGCATCCTGCAGAGCTTCACAGGCATCGTCCCGCGCAAGCAGGATCAGGTCATCAACCTGCCCCGGCTTGACTACCAGATCAATGACCGCAACCGGCTGACGCTGAGCTATGAGCGGATGCGCTACTCCTCGCCGTATGGGCTGTACTCGCAGGCTACTACGGCCAACAGCGCCTCCGGCTACGGCAATGACAATGTGAAGGAAGACTTCGGGATTGCGCGGCTTTCCACGGTGCTGAGTAACTCGGTCATCAACGATGCGCTGGTGCAGTACGGGCGCGACTTCGAGTTCGACTATCAGGCGCCTAACCTGCCCAACGAACTCCCGCTCGCCAACAACAAGTTCGGCCACGCCGCCGGGACCAACATCGGCTACTTCTTCTCCGGTGGCTTTTACGATGGCTCGAACTCCGACCTGGCACGCCTCGCCGACCCCGACGAGCGCCGGCTGCAGGCCCTCGACGGCATCACCTGGACCTGGGGCAAGCACGTCTCCAAGTTCGGCCTCGAGTACAACAAGGTCACCGACTACGACAACAACCTCTACAACGGCAACGGCAGCTACAGCTACGACTGGACGTACAACTACATCGCCGACTATCTGAACGCGACCACCGGCGTGGGCAACGCGAACCCGGGCGGTTATGCGCAGACCTACTATAGCTTTTCGCAGGGCTTCGGCTCGCCTTCGATCAACATCTCCACGCGCGAGTACGCGGGCTACGCTACGGATGACTGGCGCATCCTGCCCAACCTGACGCTGACGCTCGGCGTACGGTACGAGTATGAGTATGTGCCGACGAGCCCGTTCCCCAATCCTTTGATCGTCGGCAACCTTTCGCCGAGCCCAGGCTACACGGGCACAGGGAATCCGATCGCCCCCGCCAACACCTACAACCATCCGGATGACCGAAATAATATCGGTCCGCGCTTCGGCTTTACGTGGGACCCCTACAAGACCGGCAAGACGATCCTGCGCGGCGGCTACGGCATCTATTACGGACGCATCATCAACTCCAACATCGCCCAGACCTACCTGGAAAACGGCTCGCCCACGGGCCAGGAGAACGTCACCGGCCTTTATTCCGGTCTGGGCGCCGGCTGCGCGCCGACGTTCCCGGCCATCCTGACGGCATTCCCTGCCGGCTGCGTGGCCCCCACCGCCGCCTTCTTCAGCAAGCACATGCAGAACCCGCAGGTGCATGAGGCGGACTTGGCCATTGAGCAGAACCTGGGCCACAACACCACCTTCGGGCTCACCTACATGATGTCGCTGGGCCGCGAGTTGCCCACCGGCTTTGACTTGAACCTGAACGAGGGTGCGGTCGGCTCCTACAACTTTGCGCTCACCAACCCTTCGGCCGCGGCCGCTTTGTACAGCTACCCGATCAGCACGAACAGTGAGGCACCGTCCAGCCTCGCCAACTATCTGCAACCGCCCTCATCCGGTGGCTATCTTGTGCTGCCGCATGGCGGCCTGAAGCAGCCCGTTCTGCCGACCAATTACGCACAGAAGGTCTTCTACAACAAAGGCAGTAAGCTCGCCCGCATCAACACGGGCTACTACCAGCTGCTACAGATCCAGAGCAGCGTCAATTCGAGCTACAACGCGCTGGCGTTCCAGATCAACCACCGCTATGAGCACGGTCTCTCGCTGCTCACCAACTTCACCTGGTCTCATGCGCTGGACGAGAACCCGTACGAGTCCACCGTGGTCCCCAGCTTCAACCTAACCGACCCCACCAACCCCCGCTCCGACTACGGCAACAGCGCCACCGATGTCCGTATGCGTTACGTTGGCGCGGTCATCTACGAGCCGCAAACCCACTTCCATGGCATCGAGAAGGTCGCGCTCGGCGGTTGGCGTATCTCTCCGCTGGTGCAGCTCCAGACCGGCCTGCCCTTCTCTCCCACGATCTCTTCGACCCTCAAGGAGTTCGCTCCCAACGAGTATCTCGCCAATACGGCGGGCAGCAATCCGAACGGTTCCGGCTCCAGTTCGACCCGCGTTCCATGGATCGCCCGCGACAGCTACAACTACCCGAAGACCGCCGTCTTCGATATGCGCCTGAGCAAGAACTTCTACCTGCCGTCGGTCCACCTCTACGGCATGAACAGCGAGCCGCGCCTGGAGTTCCTCGTCGAGCTGTTCAACGTGATGAATCATCAGAACATCACCGGGCTCACCACAGAGGCCTACACGCTGAGCAGCAGCGGCCCCAACTTTGTCCCGCAGCTTACGCCCTACGCAAGCTTCGGCACATACACCAGTTCGAACAGCAACTTCACCTATAGCCCTCGCCAGCTGCAGCTCGCGGCCCGGTTTCACTTCTAACCCGGTTCCGCTGCTAACCCGGTTCCAACCAAACCAAACGGCGACCCTTCCGGGGTCGCCGTTTCTTTGGGTGTCATCGTCGTCTGCCGCGCCTAGTTGGACGGTGCGGCCACCTGCGGCCCAAGGATCCGGTTCAGCGCGCGGGCCAGCCGCAGGCCGCCCAGTGCCAGCTCCGCATCGACGATTTTCACCTCTTCCTCGTAGTATCGGCGCGGGATCACGCTGCCATTCGCGACCAGAGCATCCACCGCGTACTTGTGCGAGATGTTGGCCCAGGCGGTCGGCTCGCCGCCGGCCAGCCGCTCCCAGTGGTTGTCCTGAATCTCCTGCAGCAGCGCCGCCGTGTACTTCGCTTCGCTCAGGTGGCGCTCCTGGATCATGGAGTCGTCCCACACGCCATGCAGGTTGCAGCGGTTGGTGTCGCACTGCGATGAGCCCAGGAAGCTGACGGAGAGGTTATTGCCGCCGCGCTCGTCGCCGAGCGCGTGAAAGGGCTGGTGAATGTCGCCCATCAGGTGCACCAGGAACTTGAGCGCGACGGCGCGCTCCTGCAGGCTCAGTGACTCGTCGCCCAGGCGACCCTCGAAGTACAGGATGCGATCGTTGACGCAGTCGCGCCAGGGCGATTTGGGGTCGGCGGAGGCCGGGCAGTCGCGCTGCCGGTCGTACTTGGCCTCCGCGGCGGGGATGTCGACGTAGTGCCAGCCGGCGGTTTCGGGATGGCTCTGACGGTACTCGTCGGCCCATGGCGCGATGTCGGCGAGGGTCTCCTTGCCTTTGCTGTCGGCGCGCAACAACTCGTCGACCTTCGCTCGCGTCTCGGGGGTAAGGTAGCTCTCGGCCACCAGGGCTGTGAGCCGATGGCCTTCGCGGCCCCATGCCCATCCCTGTGGGACAGCAAGGCCAATCAGCAGCAGGCCGGCAACGGCTGCGCGTGTCCGGCTCCATGTGAAAAAATGATCCATGCGCAGATACTACCGCCACGAGCCTGCTTCGGTCATCCACACAAGACATGCTGCAAAGCTTCTCTTGCTCCTCTTCGTGCCTTTGGCGGCGACCGCTGCGCGTGCGCAGGACGATCCTCAACTCGCGCACGCTCCCGGCATCACGGTGACATCGCGCCTTGTCGTCCTGGACGTCGTCGCCACGGACAAGAGCGGCAAGCCTGTCGAAGGCCTCACGCGCAAGGATTTTCGCGTCCTTGAGGCGGGGCAGCCGCAGACGATCCGCTCCTTCGAGCCTACGTCGGCCCATGGCTTGCCTGCGGCTTCGCTGGCGGCCGACGTTGTCTTCGATCCGGGGGAGCCGAAGGCCTTCGGCCAGTCGCCGGCGACGATCCTCGTGCTCGACCAGCTGAATACGCACTTCGCCGACAGCTCGTTCGCCCGGCGCGAGCTGCGCGACTATCTGATGGCGCAACCGGTCCTGTTGCCGCAGCCAGCCACGCTGCTGACGGTCTACGACAACCACTTCAAACAACTGCAGGCCTTTACTCGCGACAGAGACGCGCTGTTGAAGGCGCTGGCCGCAGCGCCGACCAAGGCTGCCTGGAAGCTGGAGTCAGGGGGCAACAGCGACGTGGACTACGGGCCGGTGGAGCGGCTGCAGCAGAGCCTGAATGCCCTGGACCAGATGGCGCAGGCCTATGCCCGCATCCCTGGTCGCAAGAACCTGATCTGGGTCGGCGGCGGTTTCCCGACCCTGAACCCGACGACGCTCGACGGCGAAGATGCACGCGAGGTCAAGGACACCCTGCAGCACATCACCAACGTTCTGCTCAACACCCGCGTGACGCTCTATGCCGTCGATCCGACCATTACCGCGGCGGGGTTGAGCGAGATCACCTCGGCGGACCAGGCCGACTTCGCGACGGCCGCCGGAGGCCTGTCCGAGGCGATCGATCCGTTCAACTCCACGGAGGGCTTTGACCGCCTGGGCCTTGTTACGGGTGGACGGGTGGTCCGCGGGATGAACGATGTCTCCCAGCAGATCGCCACGTCGGTTGCGCTGGGCAACAGCTTCTACACGCTCTCGTACTCGCCCACGGCAGACTCCAATACGCCTGGAAGGTATCGCCGCATCGTCGTCGAGTGCCTGCGGCCGGGCGTTACCGTAACCACGCGCGAGGGATACTACCCGGTTGCGTTGCAGAGTGCAGCCACGGCAACGACGAACCTGTCCTATGATCTGTCCGCCGCGGCGGAGAGTCCTTTGCCCTTGAACGCGGTGCATGTTGTCGTCCAGCCAGACGACTCCGCCAACCACTTCGTTCTGCATGTAAGGGCACCGGACCTGACCTGGACCACCAATGCGGACGGCACGTCGACGGCCCATGTGGCCGTTCTTGCGGTCGCGCTGTCATCGAAGCGTGTGATGCTCAGTCATATGCTTCGCGCTATGACGGCTACGGCTCGGGCGGGTACCGATCTGCACGATTCTGCCCGCATGGCGAACTTTGCGATTGCGCTGCCAGTCTCGGCAAAGACCCAAACGATGCGCTTCATCGTGCGTGATGCGGCAACGGGCCACATGGGCTCTGCCGATTTGTCCAGCCGGTAAGGGGCGGACATCGGTTGGTGGCCGGGGAGCACGCAAGACGCCCATCGAGTTCGAGGCGAGACTGCACACCCACAAGGAAGATTCGTTAGCCCTGGTTCTGCGTGATGAGGGGCCGATCCGGAAGCGGAGCGACCTCATGCGCACCGTCGCATTCGGGGCGGGGAGTTGTCTTCAACTTCAGAGCGAAGGAACTTCCCTTGCCGAGCAGGCTATCGACCGTCAATGACGTGCCGTGGCATTCGGCGATCCATTGCGCCAGCGCCAGACCGAGGCCGGATCCCGGATGGCTCCCATGCAAGGGTTGCGCGGCGCGGAAGAAGCGCTGAAATACTTTCGCCTGGTCCGGCGGCGCTATGCCGATCCCTGTATCCCTGACAACAATCTCCGTGGCCTGGCCGGCATCGCGCACACAGAGATCGACCGAATGACCGGAAGGCGTATAACGCCAGGCATTTTCAAGCAGCGTATTCAGCAGCCGCCGCAAGGCAGCGTGATCGCCCTGGACCCAACGCCGGGCCGCGGAGAATTCGAGATGGAAGTCGATGCCGGCGGCAGCGTACAACTCCTTCCAGGACGACTCGACCTCACTGACCAGCTCGAAGAGATCGAGTGGCTCCAACCGCAGCATCTCGACCCCCGCATCGGTCCGCGCGAGCATGAGCAGCTGGTCGATCAGTTGCGACATCTGGATGGAGCTCTCCTCGATCCTTGCAAAGGCCGCCCGATAGTACTCTGTGTCGCGCGGCAGGGAGAGGGCGACTTCGGTCTCCGCCCGCAGGAGGGCGATCGGGGTGCGGAGCTCGTGTGCCGCGTTGGCGGTGAAGGAACGAACGCTCTGGTAGCCGGCTTCAATCCGGCCCAGCATCTGGTTCAGGGTGGTTGACAGCCGGGCCAGTTCGTCGCGGCTCTCCAACTCCGGCAAGCGGCTGTTCAGATTGCGGTCATTGATTCGTTTTGCTTCGGCAGCGATGGCAGAGATCGGCAGCAGCGCCTTGCGGCTCATGAAGTAGCCGGCCAGGGAGGAGCCGATGAGGCCCAGCGCCGTGAGCGAGATGAGCTGCGTGTGGAAGTTGGAGAGGATGACCATCGTCTTGGTCAGCGACAGACCGGTTTGTACGGTGTAGCGTCTGCCGTGGACTTCAATGGGGGCGATGAGCGCCCGCACGTGGATGCCGGCGCTGGTGTAGATGAAGTAGACCGACGCCGCTCGCAGGTCTTGCGGCAAGGAGAGAGTGGGATAGGCCGACATCACATGCGGTGAGCGATAGAGCCAGCGGCCATGCTCGTCGATGACCTGCAGCCACTTGCTGCCGTGGCTGACGTTATACGCCGCAGTGATTGCAGCGCCGGTCTGTGCGATGGCTTCATCGTTGGGGCGGGCCTCCAGAAAGCGCCGGACACTGCGGACGCGCTGTTGCAGCTCATTGTTTTCGAGGTCAAGGATGGCCCGATGGACCATCCACAGGCAACCTGAGCCTACGCAGAAGAAGGCCACCGCAAAGCAAAGCGAATACCAGACCGTGAGCCGGACGCGCAACGGCAGGCGGTTGCTCCATGGGTTGCGCGGAGACGGGCGCCGCTCAGTCATCGCTGTCCGGCTCCGCGGAGGGCCGAATGGGATCGCGCAGCAGCGCGTATCCCGAGCCGCGTTCGGTCTGGATGTAGCGGTTGGCCGAGCTATCGAGCTTGTCGCGGACGACGCCGACCAGTGTATCGAGCGCGCCCTGCGTGACATGCGCGGTGCCCCAAACGGCTTGCATCAGCTGGCGCCGCGGGACGACGTCGCCGTGGTGCAGCGCAAGCTCACGCAACAACAGGTACTCGCCGCGCGTGAGTCGTAGGTCGACGTGATCGCGCAGCAGGCACCTGCGCTTTAGATTCAAGACGAAGTCACCGAAGGTGATCTCTCCGGCGCGCGTAAGGCGGGAGCGGCGATTGGCTGACCCGATCCGGGCGACGAGCTCGGAGAACGAGAAGGGTTTGGTCACATAGTCGTCCGCACCCGACTCCAGACCGGAGACGACCTGGTCGAGATCGCTCTGCGCGGTGAGCATCAGGATCGCAGGATGGTTCGGGCGGCTGCGCAGGTGTTCGGCGACGGTATGTCCGCTGCGGTCGGGCAGACCCACGTCGAGAACCACGACATCGAACTCATGGCGCTCGGCCAACTCCTGGCCCTCTTGCGCCGTGACGGCGGTGACCACGGAATGGCCGCGCTCCCAAAGGCCACGCCGCAGCAGGTCGACCATGCGGGGATCGTCTTCCACCACCAGGATGCGCAGGCTGAGGTTCGCGTCGATGACCCAACTCCTTTGTTTCCAATCTGGCCGAAGAATCCAACACTAGCCGCCGTATGTTACGGCAAGTTGAACATCAGGTTGGAAGTCCCTGAGGTCGTACCCGCCGAACCTCAGGGGTTATTTACGGGACGTTGAATCGAGGTTGATTGGTGGGGTGAAGGATGACGGTATCCGATTCGGAACTTTGCAGAGCACCGGCGATCCGCCGTCGTGTGTGCGGAGTCAATACAGATTCTTGAGGTCGCAATGAAACTGAACGTCCTTCTCCGGGTGAGCTTCCATCGTGTGCCGGTGCTGTTTGCCATGATCGCGCTGCTGTGTGTGCCCCTCCATGCCCAGCAGGGCAAGGGCATCCTGTCCGGCTCGGTACTCGACAGCGCCGGAGCGGCGGTGCCGAATGCGCAGATCAAACTGACGCCGTTGGGCATCACGGGTGTCTCCGACGCGCAGGGATCGTTTCGCATCCCCGACGTTCCGGCCGGCCATTACACGGTGACCGTGAACTACATCGGCTTCGCTCCGCAGAGCACCGAAGTGACGGTCGCGGCCGATCAGACGATGACACTCAGTCTCAGCCTCAAGGTGTCGAACGCGAGCGAAGAGGTGCTGGTGACCGCCGAACGTCCGCACGGTGAGGCGGAGTCGATCAACGAGACGCGCAACGCGGATAACCTGCTCCAGGTGATGCCGTCCGAGGTCATCACCAGCCTTCCCAACGCCAACGTCGCCGATGCCATCGGACGCTTCCCGTCGGTGACGCTGTATCGCATCGAGGGTGAGGG
>Ga0116226_10004521_pt1 | contig 12354 bp, 10 predicted proteins | sample S1TSphfallax_FD_89692 | JGI IMG/M metagenome (GOLD analysis project Ga0116226, IMG submission 89692) | Host-associated microbial communities from peat moss isolated from Minnesota, USA - S1T2_Fa - Sphagnum fallax MG | ecosystem: Host-associated > Plants > Peat moss > Unclassified | place: USA... | reverse complement strand
GAAGCAGCTGGTCGACAAATTTATGACCAGACATCTTTACATATTCTTGGGTCACAAGAAGTTCCTGCACATGGCATGGAAAGATACAAGTGCAGCAGGTACACTTTAGAATGCTTAACTGTGAGTTGGGCTGAGTGTACACTAGAAGATAACATCATATACCCAGCCATAGTGAGTTGGAAAAGGGCATCCCCATCCATACTACGTACTTCGGCCTGCATCATTGTTTCTCACGTCCATTTCTACTTCTTTACATATCCCAAGCCTCACCCACAAACTTGAACAAAGTGAACCGATCAAATAATCCAGCCAATCAACAGTAGTGGGAGATTGTGGCATGGGGAGCAATCAAGCAATCTGGCCAATTCATGATAGGATTTAGGTGATGCAGTGACTTTTGTCAACCATTGCATCCCATGCAAATATGCTGTCCCAAAACAAGAAATTCAGGGCCCAAGGTTGGCAGACTCTCCTTTCATAAATTTCCACTCGTTGCCATCGCCATGTTGTTCCAACTTCAGCAAACAATCAAACTTCAGAACCTGATACTTGCAATGATGGCAAGTGGATGCAACAACAACCTATGGAAATTAAGTGGAAGACATTAGAGATGATGATCAGTTGTAGCTGTCGGGTTCTTCAAGACATCAAGACCATGAGCTCCTCTTCTATGTCTTTTCTCTTGCTCTTTTTCCAGTGTAGCTCTCTCTTCTTTTGCTTTCTTTTTAGCTGGTTTTGGCCTTTACATTTGTGCACATTGTGAATAGGAACATGGGTGATGATGGAAGGAATTTCAGGCATAACATTTTCTTTGGGCATGTGTGCTTGTGACAACTTTGTATTTGTTTTGTAGCCCTGCTCTCTTTAGATTCTACTCTTGTTGCACTTTGTTTGTGTCAGTTAGGATGAAACCTACTGCTTGGGTGTGCTAAGGAATTTACACGTGTTGCTAAGGCTTTCGCCCCTCTTGTCCCGATTTCAATTTCATCATAGATTGTTGGTCTGATACAAGCCCTACATCCTTTGGATTTGGATTCTCTTTGTTTTGACACTACAATGAATTTGCAAATATATGATTGGATTTACGATACATTTTTAGTCACAATTATCACATGCGACTTGTTATAATGCCTAGTTGCCTTGGACAAGTCGCAAAAGACAATATGTAACACAAAGTTGCAAAAACAATCACATAAAAATGCAACTTAAATGAAAATTTCATCCATCCAAACCAATTTATGTGGCATTGTTATTTTACAACTAATTTTACGATTCAAAAATGTAGTCACATTATTTATATTTTTATAAATAAATAAATAAATAAATAATTGTTAAATTCATTAAATTCAACTTGTACCATGTTGACACATATCATTTAATAGGCAACTAAATTAGGTTGGCCATGTACATAGGTAATATTTGATCAACATTCCAATGTTGATAACAATCCATGCCATTCATGAGGATGGATCCTTGAACCCCAAGGATGGAGATCAATTCTTTTATCATCAAGCCACCCCACTTTTGTGGAAAAGAAATAACATGCATTTTATTTAACCTATTTGATTTCAAACATTACACAAAGTGTCATATTTGAACTTTGATATTTCATTACGATTTTGTCCAAATGACAAGATTAAAATTTTGACTTAAATTTTTTTCAATATACTATGCACAAACATTTGTTTTTCCTCTTATAAATTTAAATCAATTTGAAAGGAAAAATATTTGAATTTCTTTATTCAATATAATTTCAAAGACAATTCTGTGAAAAAAATTAAATTCAATCACATGATTTATAAATGGATAATATATAACAAATACATAAATAAATTTCATATTTTAAACCTTCATTTGATTCTAAAAAATATATTACAAAATTTTTATTTTGATATATCATAGTTTTACCAATATAATTTAATTAAAATGTGTGATATACAATTTATTCACATATAATATTTATAAATGAATCATAAATAAATTAGAATAGAAATACAATAAAAGTTATTTTATTAACTATATTTTTGATATAAAAGATTAATCTAGATAATCAATTTTAATTTTTAAATATTGATTAATGCCATATAATTAATTGATTTCATGGAACTATAAATTTTATTATGTTTACACATATAATATTTTTATTTTTACTTAAAATTATGATTAAAAATTTATCTAAAAATAAATTATATGTTTTCACATCTCAAACATCTATTTGAGTTTTAAAATAATATTATAAAATTTTGCTTATAATAGATCATAATTGTACCAACAAAATGTAATTTAAATTTATGATATGAAATGGGTCATAAATTCTTCCTACTATGTAACATATTCAATAAATAACTTACATTGCCTACTTAATAGAATAATTAATTCAAAAAGTATCACGTATATCAACATGATAAAATATGTATTACTTAACCCACATACATATGTTTTACTTGCTACTTACTACTTAAACCCCAACCTAATAAATAAATAAATTACATAGCTTAATTAATTAATTAAATTAATACAATAACATTATCACATATCAATAATATGATAAAATACCTATTACTTAGCCTTATTTATACCATTAATTGCCATGTGTTCTTTGAAATTTTCACAAACCCATCAAACCTTACTACACATTAAATGGTTAATTCATTGAAAAAAGTTAAGGGAAAACAATTAGATCATTAAATTTAGCAGTTTCATTGGCCAACTCAATTTTTTTTCACATTTGATTACATGTGCATTTACGACTAAATTTTATAGTCGCAAATCAAGTTGAAAAGATGCCACATGGCATCCAATGGCCCTTGAACCACCTTCCAAGTTGTAAAAGCAACTACATTTTCATCTATTTTGGGATGCCACTAAAAATGGATGATATAAGTGCATTTTTCATTTTCATTTTCATCCAAATCAACATTAGTTACAAGTATAAATTGCATACGCAACTACATACCACTTTGTAGTCATTTATGCGACTACTAGTCATTTTTACCAAGTGCCACAGAGGACAGTTGTATCTAAAGTTGTAAAAATAGTTGATTTGGATAGAACTTGCAAATGCATGGGTTGGAATGGACAAGATTCCTTGTAGTGTGACTTGATGATGGATTTTTGGTAAAACACAAATGTGGAACTTTCTTTGGATTCTTTATAATTAGTTATTTTACACATGTCCCATTTATCAATAAGTGGTTTGTTAAACATGATATTTGAATATTTGTGGGATTCTAAAGATTTTGAAAATTCAACTAGTGGTTTCATTTAGCTCCATTAGTTGAATCCCATGTGGCCATTGACTACATTCCATAGTCCATGGTTCACATTCTTGGCGCCATTAGGCTTTTAGATTTGGCCAAACCTTTAAGTGGCATTTGGTTGTTTACAGTGGATGATATGTTCTATCGGTTGGTGAGTAGAGTTTAATGTATATAATTTAGCAATGTGTTTTCTTTTCACTTATTGCCACATCAATTTAGTGTGTTAGTTAGGGGTGGTTGTGAAGTTTTGGTTCATGGTATTCAAGTTGTTTTGGATGTCCATCTTGATTGGGTGGTGCTTCAAGTGCAGGTAATGAATATTTTCAACATCATTTTGTTTAAAGCCATGTTCCAAAAACTTTGAATAGTGAGAGGCCGGTTGTTTTAACTTTTCCCATTTGTTTATTCCTTTTATGCCTTTTAGACTCCTTTGTTCTTTAGTCATCATTCCCCTCGAGAGATTTGTTTGTCATCTTTTTGTATATGGGCATGCATTGAGGTGACCAACTTGTAATGGCTCTTTTTGCATTTGTTCATTTTTATGTTTGCATTGTTTTTTGAACATTTTTTCCTTGTGTTTTTTCCTTTCCTTGGCCAATGCCATTCATATCCTTGGCCTTGCCTATGTTGATCCCCTTGCCTTTGATTATTTTGCTTCTTAGTTAACCTTTGTGGGGTTGGTTGTTCATCCTTGTAAGTGCTCAGCTTGGGCCCTTTTCTATTTGCCTTGTGGGCTTACCCTACCAACTAATTTTTGTTGCCCTATTGGTGACACTAGCTATTAGGATCCTATGCATCCCTTTTGGCTTTGGTTCTTTTTCTTCATCTTTTTTGTAGGAAGCTTTAGGTGAAGATGTTTGCCATGCTTATGTGTTCCTGTGGTTGGGGGATGTTTAAATAACATTTGGGATCCTTTCTCAATGTTTCATTAAAAGGTTTTTACTATTTGTTTGATTAATTTCCCTTTTTTTCAGTTTTTAGTACTAGCTATTCAGTTTTCATTTGGCCTTATTAGGAATTTTTTAGAGGCTTTTGGGCTCAAGCTCTTTAAAATGCCCTTAAGTTCTTTCAATTTGTCAACAATAATTTCTCCCCATTTCTAGTGGAAGGTTAGGTTCATTTTTGTAAAAGGCATTGCTCTAACAACCTATATTAGGTGTTGGGCTTTGATTATGCTCATCGTAGCTTTTAGGTTCCAATTGGATTTTTGCCCATTCTTAATGGAGGTAATAAAAACAACAATTTATGTTCCTTATCCTTCTAGGCCCATTTGATGTTGGTTTGAAAACTTTTTCCCCTAGTGGCGACAACATGTGTACCCTTATTTGAGTAGTTGGTAGAGAAGAGAGCAAATGAACTTTAGGAAAATATTTAAAAAAAATTATAAGACCATTTTTTTAGCATCATTTTTTATTTGCCTTCTGATTTACATTGGGCACATTTCAGATTTTGTGTAGCTAGGTGTGAATGCATGATTCTCTATTCACCCAATGATCCTTTATTTTTAATTGGATTTAGACATTTTTTTCATTATGTTGCACATTCGGTTGGTCCTCCCCTATTCATTTGCCCTTGGTTTGTCACACTGCATTTGTGGGCAACCTTTGGACCTTATGGGGATTCACCTTCTTCATTGCACCCATGGTGAGGAGAGGATGGGTTCCCATGATGTTATGTGGGATGCCTTTGTGTTTATTACAAAGGATGCAACATTTTTTGTTTTACATGAATAGACCCACATTTTTTTGCCATTGTGCTTAAATCTTCACATCAATTGGTTGACATTGTGGTTTTCGTGGATGGTGTCCAAACATTGGCTGACATTGTCATCACTTGAATATATTTGGTTTCATGGGCAACCATATTTTGTGAGGTTACTGCAACAATCGTGGTTGACGTTAAAGATGGCTTTTTATTACAATCAATATCCAGTGGACACGTTTTTCTCTTTAGCCACAAAGGTTTTTGGGTGTTTGCATCAATGGACTAATTATTTTCTTCATTGTAATGCTAACATGGCATGGATAGTGAAGGGCATGAATGCTTTCTTCTTTCAATTTTGCATTCATTTTATAGGCAAAGGGTGGTGGTGTTGTAACAAGCGGAGGTGGTGTCTATTTCTAGGTGTGTTGTTATTTTATGTGAATGAATTTTTTCTAAACTAAATGTCCTTTGAAGTGTTCTTCCCCTTTCCTTATTTGATATGATTTTTGTGATTAGAGGGGGTTTGGGTAATTTATTTGTTCACTTTCCTTAATGATTTGCCCTCTTTGGAGGATTTTTTTATTTCTAAGACTCAAGTCTTTTTATGTTGTACCTTTTTCTCCCCCTTCTTTGGGTACTTTCTTTTATTGATAATTGGCAAGTTTTCATCATTTTAAAAACCAAACCAACAACTCTTTATTATTCTACATCCAAAACATGCTTTTATATGGTGTGAGTGGCAATGTTCTTACTATTTTACCCAATCTAAAACCCAATAAAAGATTTCATTCCTTGTGGATTTTGTCTCTTTTTAGGGTAAAAGCCAAGTCAAACAAGATAGTTACTAACAAGCAAGGAATAATCATAATAGTACAAGTCATGTATTATCTCAAGGGTTAATGGAAAGGATGGCATGAATGTTTCAATGAAGAATGTTATTTACATTACAAACATAGTAGGCATCATAGGTTCATAAAAAATCACATGAATTCCATGTTATGATTAATATGAACGATATTTGTATGTATTCAATATCTTAAATATTCAAATGGATGAGATGTTTTTGAATGACATATAAGAGATCATAAGTAAAAAGACACATCATATATATATATACATAATTTCCAAGTAAAGCTATGATCACACATGATGGTAAGTCAATATTAAATAGTGGTAGAAAATTGTAGAATTCAAACCATGATTGTTAGTTAACATTAAAATCTACACGACATCCTAATTGGCAACCATTTAAAGGTAAAAACAAACTACAATAGAAGGTAGTTCAAAGTCCATTTTTAAAGTCCAAATCTAGTGATTTTTCAAAAAAAACATTTAAATGGTGTTGAAGTCCAATTTTTTTTCCATTTCCAAGTTCATACACCATAATTTAAACCTTTAAAAAAAACCTCTAAAAACATGGGCCTTGAAAAAATCAATTTGGATATCAAAATGATTGTATGATTTTGAAATTTTCATTTGAAATTTTTTGATAGGCTTTTTCTTGCTTGATTTTCACCTTAAGTGTTATGGTACTTCAATGTGTGGTAATAAAAACTTGTAGGTTTAGTTTTCAACTTCACTAAAAGAAAAAAATCCATAATGATAAATGTTTTTGGTTGTTTGAACTGTGACATTGGATGTAACATCCTTTGTAAAATCCTCCTTAGATTAAAACATTTATCCTTTTAATAATTTTTTTTTTTGGTTTGAAAGATTAGAATGTAGGTTTTGATTTTTCATCTCATTTTTTGCCAAATTTTTCACACATATTGAATACAATGCAACAATACTTGAATAACCTAGAACAAACTACCACTATGACATCCAAAAAAATCCATCATAGTGTACTTTTACCCTAACATCAGTGTTAGCTTAATGTGAACTGAATGTTTACTTATCATCAAATTTTCAATAACAATATATTTTATCACAAAGTTGCATGTTAATAGCCGTGAAAAGGGGATTTCAATTTAATGTTAACTTTTCAAAATCATTCCCAAGAATTTTGTGTTGTCCTCTCATTCCCCCCCTATTCACCCTCCTCATTCCCCTCCATTTGAACATTGCCCCCCTTTTGCCACTTTATACTTCTCTTTTTGCTTTGCTTTGCTTTGTTATGTTCAAAAAACAAAAGAGTAACAAAATCTATTGCTCAAGAGTGTTGTAAATTTGCTCCAATTTCTTCACTATTTTCACCATGCCATAGTTGAGTTTCCAAGGACAAGCTTTTGCAACCATCAAACACAACTAAACGAAAAAGGTAAGTAGATTTTGTTGTTTAAATGGTTTTCAAGCATGAATACAAAACATGCTTGAATAGAAAACATACCATGAATAAAAACATGCTGTGAAAGATTTTTGGTCATAAGATCACATTTAAAAAATAGAAGCATGTAAACTTTTGAACATGAACACATAGGAGAACATGTTCGTTAATAACCACACTCATGGTTGCAAATTCTATCCTACTCAATGCAAAGAACTGGACATCAATACCAAATACATACTTGAATTGTGTGTAGGTTTAGGGTTTAGGGTAGTTTATGAGTAGTTTTCTTGATGAGGCAATGTCTTTAGTGTGAAAGAAAAAAATAAAAATGAAAGGAGGTCCCAATCAAACAACAAATTCCAATGTGTAGATCCAAGGTAGGAAAACACATGACCAACCAAATTAGGATCATGACAATTTTTTTGCATTTGTCAAAATAGAAAAGGATGAACATGTTGCAAGTCTTGACACAATAGATGGTAGGGACAACTTTGAAACTTTTATTACAAAATGGAACAAAATTTCAACACATGTGATGAATGTACATTTTTCAATTTAATTAATAAATGGTGTGGCATGTCAAGACCAATGGGGTGCTTTCACAACATATTTTTAAAAAATCTATGATTACAAAATAGGTATTAAAAACAACTAGGATTATTGGTCCTTAAACCTAAAGGAAAAACTTGCATGCAGATTGCCGAAGAGTTTTGGGTGAAAACTATATAAGATGATTGGAAATTTTTTGGGAACACAACCCATTTTCAACCCACTTCATATGGATGATGCAGATGGCACCTATAAGCAATCTAGTTTCAAGTTTAACAATGCCATCAATTTGAATGAAGATTCAATGGATGTGATAGAAGTAACCTAAGATTTCAACGTAAAGTAAGGTGCTAATGTAAATGACACATGGATGTTTAAATCAACACCTTCTATGTTTATCTAACCAACAAGAATAACAAGAAGTCTCACAAAGTTGATATAAGAAATCAATGGCAATTATGCAAATCCATTAAGCTTAACACAACTACAACATTGCCCACTTGTCCAACTTCAACAATACCCATTCATCTTGATGTAAATGTGCCACTTTTGGATGATACAACTATGTCATTATTCGGTTGAAAAGAAATGCCACCAGGTATTAACCTCCCAATAACCCCCCCAACACTAATTTCAATGAACAAACATTCAAACATGAAATGGTCAACCAAATAGAGGCACAAGTGTGAAGATAACACATTTTTCTATTCATAAAAAAATAGTGGAAATAACATAAAAAAAGACCAAGATTCTAAAGGAATTTATGATCAAATCAATGCCACATGTATAAGGTTGGAGGAAAAATGAATGGAGATCCAAAATAGAGTTGTTGAAGAATAGATTGAATATTTCAAAATTCAAGATGAGGTTGCCAACAACACGCAAATGGCCATGGGCATGGGAATGATTCAAACCCTAATCAATTTGACACAATTAATGAGTTAGGTTTTCATGTGAATTGCTACCAACAATACACAATTATCACCAATGCAACATAAGACGGAAACAAAAATCATGAAGCAATTACCAAACATTAAAGGTATTCCAAATTAAGTTAAAGCTTGAAAGTGGATGTATTCTATTGAAATCGATGTTGGTGTTTATGAATATAAACATATGGGAAAAGAAAACTTGGTTGCCATGTACATGAGTTGTTTTTAATTTGCAAGTTGCTACTATAAGTGCCATAGTATACTTGCCACTAAAATTAAACACTAACATTTAGTAATTCTTTCAAGAATTTATGGTAAAAATTGACATTTTGGCTCGTTGTAATTTCAATTTTGATGGAAATGACAAACTTACCAAATCATGCAAGGTTTTTTTGTCTATCAAGGTACAAAGTTAAATCCTTGTGAATTGTTTCTCTAGATATTTCCTGAATTTCAATTTGCATTTGATTCATTTCCTCATTAGTAGTTTTTTGTTGTCCTTCATCTTGTGTGTTAACCTTTGGTTCAATGATGTGAAGTAATCAAGCTATGCTAATTTCATCTTCACATTTGAATATATTATGCAACATGCAACATGTACACACATTAGGGAGGAATTTTTACCATATCATTTGGACTTGGAAAAATACCCCAAAAGTATCCCCAAAAATTATGTTACTTTTTGAAAAATATATAGTAAAATGTTTACCACATCAATATCGAGGGTTGGGAAAATAAAAACAATTATTTGCAAAAAAAAATCATATATTTTCAAGGACTTGAAATCCACTTTTCAAATTGGCAAAAATTGAAGGTTCAATTCAAGTGCTTGCAAATGCATTTGAAAACATAATTATATCAATTTAGATTTTGAAACCAATGCCAACAATAGTGAAGAAGGAATTGGTATTATTTTCACGAATTAATCTACTAATTATTGTACCTTTTATTTGGAAACCCCCAGTTTTTTGGTGGTTACATTACTTTTTTGGCTACTTTATCACGCTTTCATTGACAAGGGAAATTGTTGCCTTGCCAATCATAAATAGTTCACAACAAACTAAAAAAATTACATTGTGGGCTAGCTTATAAATAACACATAACATTCGTGTCTCAACTAAAATTGCTTTTCAATACTAGGTGTCTTCCTCCAACTGAAAAGGTCACAATTATTCAACACTCTTAAACAAAGTTGCTTCATCATTTTAAAATTCTCTACCCATCTGTGATCATTGTATTCAATTAGTAAAGATTGAGAGAACCAAATGATGCACTTCAATTTCACCCAATGTCTTAAATTTTATGATAAAACCAAGAAACAATTGCACATTTGTAAATAATGGAACATAATTGTGGTAAAAAAAAATTTTACATTTGTTTTAGGAGTTGGGTTGAAATTGTAAAGAATTGGATCTAGAGATAAAAAACAAGTAATTCGAACACATACCCATGATTTGAAACAACAACATCCACTTTATTAAAAATAGAACCTTGTTTTGTAAATTATCCATGTTCAAGGAAAAAGAAGAAAGCTCTAGAGGTTTAGCTCAATTGCAGATGTTTAGATGCTTAAAGTTGAAAAATCTTTAAAGCTTGAAGCTAGAGAATTTCAAACATAAGAAAGTCGTAGAAAGACGATGATGAATTTCACAACAAAAAAGAGCAACAATAGCCCCAAAGGAAGAGTTCCATAATAGCCCAAGTCTTGCACAAGAATAATGATGTAACTTGTAATAAGGAAAACAAATTGCATCCCAACGCCCCAAACTTGCAAAAAGAGGACAATGACACACAATATACATAAATTAAGAAAAAAAGAATTGTTGAAAACTTGAAATAGAAAATTTTAAAACAAGGGAAAGATTAGCTCTTGGGCCGATTACATAAATAAAATTTCATAACAATGTAGCTTACAATTGAAGAGAGTGAACCATGTCCTAATGTCATAAACTTGCCAAAAGATGAGAACGACACACAACCAAAAAGAAAAAAGAAAAAGGAAAGACCTGGTGAGAAGAAAAAGATATAAAGAAAACAAAGGAAAGAAAGTTCCTAGGCTAATTGTGGAGGCAAAGCTCTATGGTGATGCAATGTCCCAATGTCTTAGCAAACCACATCCTAGTGCTTCATGTTTGCAAAACCACAATGATGAATGTGTAACAATGTTGACACACATGAAAGTGATGAGATTGGGTTTACAAAATAACAACTAGAACAAAAGCAACAAGAATGAGTGTGATGACAAATGAGCTTGTAGAACAATAACAAGAGCAAAAGCAATGAGAACAATAGTGATGAGACCAAACTTGTAGAACAACAATAAGAGGAAATGCAATGAGAGCGAGTGTGATGAGAGCGAGTTTATAGAACACTAATGAAAGCAAAGGCAACAAAAGCAAACGTGATGAAACCAAGCTTGTAGATGGAAGAAAAACGCTAAATGTCACCAACGTTGGTGGGAATGGCCAAAAAATGGTCAAAAGGTGGTGGTAATTTGCCATCATGGATTTTTGGTGCAAATCCATGATGGCAAGCAGGTACACCTTAACCTTAAAAGTGCTTAACAACATCCCAAGTGTGAATGTACTTGTGATAGGGTTAATATTAGTGTTAGTGAGAAGTCGAGTGTTACCAAGTCCAGGTTAGCGGTGTTAGTGGATTAGCTAACACAAGGTGTGATTGCAGCCTAAGAGTGAATCCTTTATGTTGGAAAAGTATCTAAGCATAGGAAAGTGCTTTACTTTTGCAGTGTATTTTGGCATCACTCACTCATACGAAGACGTCTAGGGAGATTTCAAAATCCGGAAGCTCCTCACCAGGCTGTCAGTTAGGCCTTCTGGATTTTTTCTGGAAAAGATAAAAAAGGACAAAACAAAATCAGGCGTTCCTTTACGCATGCAAAGGGTCTAGCCTTAGACCCTTCCATGTTTTTGGCCCCTGGCCCCTGGCCCCTCCACACAGCCCAATTGGCCTTGTAACAGGAATGTATCTCAAATCCGTAAGGGTGTAAAGCTAGACCCTTCTCTTATATGTAATGAAAGTGCCTCTCCTGACAGAATTTTGCACCTGCAATTACAGGGATCTTATGAAACTGTTAGGTACCTTACACTTTTGTAAGATCCCTAAATTTGAAAATGTTCATTATTAAGGGTCTTCCAGGAAGACCCTTAAAGCGGTTCCTTACCCTATAGAAAACAAGCTAGAAAAATAGTCACATTACAGAGCACTCTCAGAAAATATTCCAACTAATTATCCAGAGCTCACATTAGTCACATTAACTCGTTTTGGACAGAAAATTGTCATTGACATCCATCCAGCCTTGGAGAAGTTAGAGAAGGAGTGAATGTGCAAAAATAATCTATCGGCGAACGAACGAACGAACGAAAGGAGGGAATGAACGAACGAAAACGTATCTCGATTCTCGTCTAGTCTCGAGCACAACGCTAGAAAGGTTGGCGCTCAAACGAAGGGAGGGAACTTGTGTTGTCGTGTTGTTGTGCAGGTTCTCGCGGACAATGGTTTCTCACTGTTTCTTGTGGAGTTTCTCTCTCTGCTGTAAGTCTGGAAATTCCTCTTTTTAAATACAACTCTAGAATTTGAGACTGCGGAATTATTGTAGTCTTTCTATCTCTACCGTATT
>Ga0116226_10004520_pt1 | contig 12354 bp, 8 predicted proteins | sample S1TSphfallax_FD_89692 | JGI IMG/M metagenome (GOLD analysis project Ga0116226, IMG submission 89692) | Host-associated microbial communities from peat moss isolated from Minnesota, USA - S1T2_Fa - Sphagnum fallax MG | ecosystem: Host-associated > Plants > Peat moss > Unclassified | place: USA... | reverse complement strand
TCTCCTCAATGCGGATCTGCAAGTTCGCTGCAATCGTGTCGGCCAGCTTGGTTGGCTCATCCATGCGCGCGCTGGAGAGCATCGTCTCCACATTCAGCGATTGCTGCAACTTGATGTACTGCTCGTACAATGAACTTACCCGCTGCTGTAACTGCTCCACTGCCGCGCTCTGTTCAAGTTGCAGATTGCTGGTCTGCACCGTCGCCACAAAGAATCCATCGCTGTCCGTCACTTCAATCGCGCGTGCGCGCTCCACACCCTCAACCAGCACCTTGATGTTGCCGTCCGGCATCTTTACGCTCTGCACAATATTGCCAATGGTGCCTGTGGTGAAAATATCATCCGGTCTTGGTTCGTCCATCGACGCATCATGCTGTGTTGCAAGAAAAATTTTGAGGTCGCCATTCAGCGCTTCTTCCAGTGCCTTCACGCTCGATTCGCGCCCCACCACAAACGGAGTCATCATCTGTGGAAAGATCACCATGTCGCGGATCGGCATCATGGGCAGGACACGCACTGCACCCAGGCTTAGCACTTCTTTTTTCTGCGACGACATTTTCTCTCCTTGGCCGAATTGTTAACTTGTTGTTGATTGTACTGCGTCTTGCTGCCAGCACAAAGCACTCTTGTGTGTTGGATGAAAATCTTGTCCCACGCCATGTGCCTTTGAATCAGTTAAATAAAAAAAGACACCACAGTTGCGGTGTCTTTTTCATAGTTGTAACGAGGACTTTATCCCGCCTTCTCCAGCAACTGAAGCGAGGCAGAAAGGTCTCGGCTCTTTACCATCTCTGCTGTAATTTCCAGGTCTTTCACGCGCTTGTTCTGCGGCAGGTGATACATCAGGTCCAGCATCAACTCTTCGATAATCATGCGCAGACCGCGCGCACCCACTTTGCGCGCCAGCGCCTCATGCGCCACTTCGCGCACCGCATCATCAGTAAAGTGCAGATGCACCCCTTCAAACTCCAGCAGCCGTTGATACTGCTTCAAAATTGCATTGCGTGGCTGCGTGAGGATGTCAATCAGCGCTGCTTCATCCAATTCATCCAATATGCCAATCACCGGCAGGCGACCAACAAACTCAGGAATCAATCCATACTTTATCAAGTCTTGCGGCTCTGCCTGACGCAACATGTCCGTGTCACGCATCGCGCGGATCGGGGTCGTTCCTGCAACGCCCGGCTCGTCCGCAATCGTCTTGAAGCCCAAACTTTTCTTGCCTAGGCGACGGCTAATTACACGCTCCAGACCTACAAATGCTCCACCGCAGATGAACAAAATATTGCTCGTGTCCACCGCTGTAAATTCTTGGTGGGGATGTTTGCGTCCACCCTGTGGCGGCACATTCGCCACCGTGCCTTCAAGAATTTTCAGCAGCGCCTGCTGCACACCTTCACCGGATACATCACGGGTGATAGATGGGTTTTCGTCCTTGCGCCCAATCTTGTCAATTTCATCAATGTATATAATTCCGGTCTGCGCCCGCGCCACATCCCCCTCAGCAGCTTGCAACAGCTTTAGGATGATGTTCTCGACGTCCTCACCAACATAGCCAGCCTCGGTCAGCGTCGTTGCATCCACAATCGCAAAGGGCACATCCAGCATTTTTGCCAGCGTGTGCGCCAGCAGCGTCTTGCCAGAGCCTGTCGGTCCAATCAGCAGAATGTTTGACTTCGCCAGCTCCACATCATTACCGCGCGTCCGGTTCATTTGGATGCGCTTGTAATGGTTATAGACTGCGACTGCCAGCTTCTTTTTGGTTTGGTCCTGGCCAATTACAAAGTCATCCAAAAACTGTTTTACTTCATGCGGCTTATGCAGTTGGGTCGGGGTCGCTGCCGCCTGGCTGGTGGTCTTGTCATCTTCCAGAATCGAGTTGCACACTGCCACGCACTCATCGCAGATATACGCCCGCGGGTAGTCCGATGGCGAAGAGATCAGCTTTGCAACTGCGTCTTGTGACTTATGGCAGAACGAGCACCGCAGTGCATCGTCTGATCCTGTTCGTGTCTTCATCCGTGACGACTCCCATGTCTGTTACTTGGGCATTGCAGTAAATAAAAACCATGCCCAGTGTGCTTCAACATTGTTCTTCGGCAGCAATGTTCTATTGATACACAAAGTCTACACCTGTTCCGTTACTTTCGTTGGCCCGGGGAGTACCTATGTACTCATTACTAATCTAATTAGCCTATGCCCAATTTGGAAAACACGCACCGCCACCAAAGCACTATGCCCCTGCTGCTTTTGTCGCTACTACGTCTTCGGCTTGTCGATAATCTCGTCAACAATGCCATACTCCTTCGCTTGCGGAGCATTCATAATAAAGTCCCGCTCCACGTCCCGCTCAATCCGGTCCAGCGGCTGCCCGGTGTTCAGGCTCATCAGCTTGTTCGTGATTTCGCGGATGCGCAAAATCTCGCGCGCATGAATATCAATGTCCGTTGCCTGTCCGCTCAGCCCGCCCATCGACGGCTGGTGGATCAGAATGCGCGAATTCGGCAGCGCAAAGCGCTTGCCCTTCTTGCCCGCCATCAGCAGAAACGCCCCCATGCTCGCAGCCTGCCCAATGCAAAGCGTCTGCACATCATTTTTGATGTACTGCATCGTGTCATAAATCGCCAGCCCTGCGGTAATTGATCCACCCGGTGAGTTGATGTAGAGATTGATGTCCTTCTCCGCGTCCTCACCCGCCAAAAATAGCATCTGTGCAATGATCACATTCGCAATGTCGTCATTGATCGGTGTCCCCAAAAATATAATGTTGTCGCGCAGCAGACGGCTGTAAATATCGTAGGCGCGTTCGCCCCGGCTCGTCTGCTCGATAACCATCGGTACCAGTCCCATAATCTCCTCAACCCTCTTTTATGTTGCGAAGCGTTCTTTCGGGTGCCCCATCCTTTCGCCGCTTTTGCGAAAGGGTGGGTGGATGCAAAGCATCCGCTCTTGAACTTTCTGTGCCCTAAGCCCTGTTGCCAGAACTCAGCCTTTCATAAACCGCATTCCCGGTCTTCTCACGCAGCATCTGTTCCCGGATTCTATTAAGCCCGCCATCCTGCGTCAAACGCTTCTTCAACTCATCCAGCGGTTCGCGCGTCTGTAGCGATACCAGCAGCAGCTCACGCTCCACCTCGTCCTCGCCCAGTTCTACATTTTCTGTCTTCGCAATCTTGTCCAAAATTAGTGAGGCCTTTACTTCGGCAATTGAAGTTTCACGCTGTGCCGCACGCAGACGCTCAAAGTCCAGCTTCCGCATTGCTTCCGAGGTCATGCCTTGCTGTGCCAGTGCGCGCAATCCACGCTCCAGCCGCGCATCCACCTGTTGCTGCACCAGCGATTCGGGAACAGGAAACTGAAACTTCTCCACCCATGCATCCACCATCTTCTCGCGCGCTTCTGTCTCCAACCGCTGCTTCTTGCGATTGGCAAGGTGCTCACGGAACTGCGTGTTGAAGGCTTCCAGCGATTCATAGCCACCGGCGCTCTTTACAAAGGCATCATCCAGTACCGGCAACACTTTGCGCTTGATGCCGTTCACCTTCAGTTCATAGCTCACCGTCTTGCCAGCCAGACGCTTCTCACCAAAGTCTTCTGGATAATCCACATCCAGCGTCAACTCCTGCCCAACAGTCGCACCGCGCAGGGCATCATTGAAGGCTGCAACCGTGTCGTTGCCGCCCACCTCAACCAGTGCATGGTCACTCTTTAGGGGTTCTGCTTCGTCTTCGCCCACAATCTTGCCTGTGAAACTTATTTCCACATAATCCCCATCGGCAATTGCGCGCTCTTCTTCAACCGGCTCCATCGTCGCCTGGCTTTCCAGCATCCGGTCAACTTCCGCAGTGAACTCAGCATCGGTCAGTTCCGTCTCCGGTTTCTCCACCGTCACCGATTCATACCCTGCAATCTCAAACTCCGGAACAATCTCAAAGTTCGCCTTGAACACCAGCGGCTCGCCCTCATGCAAATGTAAGTCCAGCACCTGCGGCTGCGATACCGGCTGCAACTTCTGTTCCTCTACCGCTGCGCGAAACTTGTCAGACACCAGCGTCTCCAATACTTCCTGACGAATGTCCTTCATAAACCGATTGCGAATCACCGTGTCCGGCACTTTGCCTGCACGGAATCCCGGCAACCGCGCCAGTTTTTGATAGCGCTTGATCACTGCCTTGAAGGCTGCCGTCACTTCTTCCGCTGGCACTTCAACCGATATTTCCCGAACACACTCAGGGTTCAACCCCGGCCCCTGCCGGTGCTGGTGTGTGTGGAGTCCCGGCTCCAAGTCCGTATGCTCGTGGTCATGTCCCTCATGATTGTGGTCATGGTCGTTTGCGTGATCGTGGTCAGCCGTTGCGACCGCCTGCTCGCCAGCATCAAGAATTGTTTTTGTCTCTTCTGTCTCTGTCAAAGTATCGTTACTGCCTTCCATCTAGCGTTATGCCCGATTCTCTATGTTACGAGTCTTACACACACAGGGTCAAACGCCCGCCCAGTACTTATTCAGTACATCCAGCGCGAATTCCCCTCGTATCAACTCATGCATCAATCCGACAGGCTCTATTAAGCCTCTTCCTTCATCTTCATTTATCCTCCAACTGTGCCCACCAAGCTCGAAAACTTCCTCACCCGAGTTACAGCCTGCGACCGCTGCCAGCGCCTTCGCACCTACTGTGCAGAAATTGGCCGCGTCAAGCGCCGCGCCTACCTCGATCAGACCTACTGGGCCCGCCCCGTTCCTTCTTTCGGAGACCCAGCCGCCCGAGTGCTCGTCCTCGGCCTCGCCCCTGGCGCTCACGGCTCCAATCGCACCGGCCGCCCCTTTACCGGAGACGGCTCCGGCCATTTCCTCTACCGCGCCATGTTTCAGACCGGCTACGCTTCCCAGCCCACCTCAACCCACCGCGGCGACGGCCTCACCCTCACCGACCTTTGGATCACCGCCGTCGTCCGCTGCGCCCCGCCCGCCAACAAGCCGCTGCCTGAAGAACTCCGCAACTGTGCCCCATTTTTGGATGAGGAAATCACTCTGCTGCCCCGGCTCCGTGTCGTCATCTGCCTCGGCAAAATCGCCTTTGACGCCTATCTCGCCCACCTGCAACGCACCGGAGTCATCGGCACCCAGCCCGGGGCCAAATCCGGCTACATCTTCCGCCACGCCGCCCACTACAAACTCCCCAACGGACTCCACCTGCTATCGAGCTACCACCCCTCACTGCAAAACACCAACACCGGCAAACTCACTCCGCCCATGCTCCACGCTGTCTTCCAAAAAGCCCGCACCCTCGCCGACTAATTTTGACCTTGTCATCCTGAAAAGTGAAACGACGAAGGACCTCGCGGTTGATCTTGCCTCGGCATTTCGCCTTCGCCTTTTTGACTTGTCATCCCGTAGGGACCCGAGTTTACCTTTGCTCCTCTAAATCCCTAAAAACGAATCGCTGCTCCCTGCCTTATTCCACCGGCCCCACCGCAACCACAAAGTAACTCGCTGGCTCCGTCTGGCTGGCGTTATAAATCGAGTGCTCCGTCCCTGCTGGTGCCAGCCCAAAGTCTCCCGCTTTCAGCGTCTGCACCTTGCCCGCAGTCATCAGACTCACCGTGCCTTCATGCACACACCACATCTCGCTGTGTTTGTGGTGCTCCACCGGCTCTGGTGGACACCCCGGTGCCAAATGCGTAAAGTGCGCCTCCAGTCGGATATTGTCCGGCAGCATCCCCAGCAAAAATGAGTGCGACTGTCGCATCGCCGTCGGAGTGTGTGTGGCCTGCATTTCATATTTGCCCGCCACCGCCAGACCGAGCGCTCCCGCCTCAGCTTTTACAGTCGCCTGTCCCTCAGTTATGCCCGCCGTCATCAATCCAGCGCTCGCCAGCAACACAGGCAACAACGCCGAAAACTCCCGCCGATTCAATCCTTCGCCTTCCATAATCCCTCCTCATGTGCTTCAAATCTATTGCCGCGAATCTTACCCGCTCCCGCACAACTCAAGCAATGCTCTTTTTGCTTTTGACTTTTTGCCTTGTCATCCCATAGTGATCCCATAGTGACCTGCGTTTGAAATTGCTCTTCTAACCCCTAACCCACCCCTGCCTCTGTCCCGCCTTCGCCCTTGCCCTGTCCCTTTCTATCCGCGTAATCCGTGGTCGGCCTTTGCCTTTTCCCGCTCTTGCGCTATTCTTATATCGATGACGTTGCAGCCATATTTCCGGTCCTGCCAAGCCCACTCCTCAGAGTGTTGTGTCATCATTTGCTGTTGTTGATCGTTGACTCCCGCCTGTATAGTTTCACCTCAGGCATTTTCAATCAGCATCCGGGCAGCCAAATCACTCATCCAATTTACATACAAGCTAGATCAAGGAGATACACCATCATGTCACTACGCATCAATGACGAAGCGCCGAATTTTACGGCGGAAACCACCCAGGGCACCATAAATTTTCATGAGTGGATCGGCGATGGTTGGGCCGTCCTCTTCTCGCACCCCAAAGACTTCACCCCAGTTTGCACCACCGAGCTTGGTGCCGTGGCCAGGCTCCAGAGCGAGTTCGCCAAGCGCAATACCAAGGTCATCGGCCTCTCCGTCGACCCAGTAGACAGCCACAGCAAATGGCTCAGCGATATTGAAGAGACCCAGGGCGCGCCCGTCACCTATCCCCTCATCGGCGACCCGACCCTTGCCATCTCCAAGCTCTACAACATGCTTCCTGCTGAAGAGGGCGACTCTTGCGAAGGCCGCACTCCCGCCAACAACGCCACCGTGCGCGTCGTATTCATCGTTGGCCCAGACAAGAAAATCAAGCTCCAGCTCGTCTACCCCATGACCACCGGCCGCAACTTCGACGAAATCCTGCGCGTCCTCGATTCCATGCAGCTCACCGCCAAGTACAAGGTCGCCACCCCGGCAGACTGGAAGCAGGGCGACGATGTCATCATCACCGCCGCTGTCAGCAATGAAGAGGCGGCTGAGAAGTTCCCCGGCTTCAAGACCATCAAGCCCTACCTTCGCACTACCAGCCAACCCAGCTAATACTTCTACTGGCAAAAAAAGCCCCGGCTCTAAGTCGGGGCTTTTTATTGTTCTTGATGTATCTAAATTTATGCGGCTTTTGATTCAGAATGGTTCCGATTATTTCGCAAATTTGCCGCCTTCATTGCATACATGTTTGCATCGGCGCGGTCAAAAAGCTGCTCCATTGTCTCCCCGATAACATGTTCTGCCAATCCAACCGACGCAGTCAGTCGGACCATTATCATTCCAGTTTTTCCGCTAATAAAGTACTCACAACATGTCCGCTTCATCAAATTTTCTATCTGTATTTTTGCCTTGTTCAAATCACAATCCAGCAGAATGATGAATTCATCTCCGCCCCACCTGCCCACGGTGTCTGTTAAGCGGCAGCTTTCCTTCATGTTCGTTGCAAATTGCCGCAACAGGTCATCGCCAATCATGTGGCCGTTTTTGTCATTGACTGATTTGAATCCATCCAGGTCCACTATCGCAATCGTCGTAGGCAATTCCAGTTCTATCCGCCGCTTGATCTGTTTCTCCACATAGTAGCGGCTGCGCAGACCCGTTAGGGTGTCCATTGTTGCCACCTGTACCGCTTCTTCCATCTTCGTTCGATACTTGGCCACTTCTTTCCGCAGCTTCGACACCGTCGCATTGCCTTCTTCGGCCAGTCGCTCGATTGACGTCTTCAGTTCTACAGCGCTCTTTTTGATCGAACGCTTTACCTGGCCCAGATCATCCAGATTGGCCACTGCTTCCAGTCTGCGGGTCACATCGCTGATCTGCTCGGCACAATTCTTGTCCCGGTCTCCCACGGACTCGGCCATTCCCGTCAGCAGTATCAGTAGCTCTTTTATCTCATCAGACTTTGACTGGTAGTACTCTGCTGTGCGCCGTCCCCAGTCCTGTAAATTTTCGCTGACTGCCTGCTGTGTTTCTGCCATCAGCTCAACAGTTAAGTCACCAGAAAGGTTTTCCTCTAATTCCGCCAATTTTTCCTGTAGACCCACACCAATGGCCGGGCACGCCTGACTGGTATAGGCGCCGATCTCTAGCAGCGTGCAGCGGTATGCCGCCAGTATGACTGCCGTCATACGTTGGGCCTCCGCTTTGTCATGCAACAAAACCGGGTTCCAGTCCGCGCCTAAAAACTTCTTTATCGAGATCAAGGTGCCTCTCTTCGTTCTCTGCTGCTAAAGTACTACTGATTACTGTGTTCAACTCTATACAGTTCATCTCATACAATTTCGGCAAATTCCCATTATGGCGTTAGTTGATTTTGATGAATCTACAATCTTTTGATTTCACCAAACTAATAAAACCGCCCAACGATTTTCGCCACAATGTGTCCGATTACTAGACATCAAACTGCCTTTTCCGGCCCCGGCCCAACTGATTTTGGACGCCCAGACAAAATGTCTACCTCCTGCCCGTTCGCCCTACGCCGCCTGCTCCTGCTTCCCGCTCTCGCGTTTAGCGTCTTGTGGATTCACCAGCGACATTGCTTTTACCCTGTACATCTCCACATCTGCCCGCTCAAACAGCTCCAGCATCGTCTCACCCTGTACATGTTCTGCCAGTCCAAATGACGCCTTCAATCGCAAAAATAACGGGCCATGTTTTCCAATTACAGTGAATTCATTGCTGATTCGCTTCGACATGCGCTCCAACTGGGTTACTGCCTGTGTGCCGCAGCAGTCCAGTAGAATGATGAACTCATCCCCACCCCAGCGCCCAAGTACGTCAGTCGACCGACATACTGACTGTAGACTTTTCGCGAACTGCCGCAGCAGGTCATCGCCAACCAAATGTCCGTTCTTGTCATTCACCAGCTTGAAGTTGTCAATGTCCACCAGGATCAGGCTGATCGGCAGACCGCAATCAATGCGCTGTTGGACCTGCGATTCAACATATTTACGGGTCCGCAGACCCGTCAACTCATCCAGCGTTGCCGAGTATCGAACTTCCTCAATCTTATTGTTGGACTTTGAAAGTTCCTTGCGCAGCATGTCGAGTGTTTGCTGCCCTTCTGCGGTGATCGTCGCAATCGTATCTTTCAACTCATTGGCACTCCGGCGAATGCATGCCCGCATCAGCGTCAGGTCGTCCAGTGTCGCAATCTGCTCAAAAGTCGCAGTCGCGTCCTCGATGCTTTCGTAGCACCGCTTGTCCTTCTCCCCGATGGCTTCTGAGGCCGTGGCCATCAGCACCAGCAGTTCCTTTACCTCTTCTGCCTTGCTTTTATAGTGTTTCGCAACTCGTTTGCTCCAGTCCTTTAGCTTTTCAGCCACTTCGCTTCCCATGCCCTGCATGTCTTCGCTACTCAACATGGTGTGCAGCTTGTACTCCAGCTTTTCCAGCTTCTTCTGCAGATCATCACCCAGCGCGGGGCACACTTCCACGCTGCAACTTCCTATTTCCAGCAGGGCAGAGCTGTATGCCACCTGCATTGCTTCAAATAAACGTGTTAATTCATTGTCGAGGTTCTCTGGTATGCTCGCTCCATGAATGTCCATATACTTCCTTATCGAAATCAAATGGTCCTCGCACTATAGCACTGCTTCCGCAGAAATGCAGGGTGTTGCTCAGTTAACTTGTCCTACTCAGACATTGTTTCGGCAAACATCCTACAGACCATTACCTACTGTAATTAAAAGTTCATAGACTTTTGTTCCCACGGACAAATTTGCACCGTCTCCGCTGCCAATATCCGCTTTTCCCAATTTAGGACGAATCCAAATTGGCAAAAAGGCCTTAAACGCAAAAAGCCCCAGTCTCGCAACCGGGGCCTTCTCATTCATCTGTTGTCTAACTGTCTTACTCTATCGTCAGCGCAGCGCCAGCCAGCTTCTCTTCGCCGTCCTGCGACACAGGCCGATAAAACAGCGCATCGTTCTCCAGATATACCTCAAGGAACGCTGGTCGCTCTGTAATCTGCCCAGCGATCAGCGCCTCTGATAGCGGGTCCTCAACATACCGCTGTAGCGCCCGACGCAACGGCCTTGCACCGTAGCTCCGGTCGGTCAGCGTCTTGTCGATGATCCACTTCTTCGCTTCATCGTTTACAGATATGGTGATCGCCTTGTGTACCAGGTTCGTGTTCAAGTGCGCCACCAGCAGCTCGATGATCTGGATCAGGTCCGCATCTGTCAGCGACTGGAACAAAATCACTTCATCCAACCGGTTCAGGAATTCAGGATTGAAGGTCCGCTTTACTTCACTGCGCACCATCTCCTCGGCCTTCTCCATCACAAATTCGTCCTTGTCGCTGGCGAATCCCAGCCCCTGCCGCTTCTGCAGGTGCCGTGCGCCAATGTTCGAGGTCATAATGATGATCGAGTTCTTGAAGTCCACCGTGTTGCCCAGCCCGTCCGTCAGGTGCCCATCTTCAAACACCTGTAGCAGGATGTTGAACACATCCGGGTGTGCCTTCTCAATCTCATCCAGCAGCACCACCGAATACGGCGACCGCTTCACCCGCTCCGTCAGTTGACCGCCTTCTTCATAGCCCACATATCCCGGAGGCGAACCAATCAGCTTGCTCACAGAATGCTTCTCCATGAACTCTGACATGTCAAACCGAATCAGCGCCTTCTCTGACCCAAACAGGAACTGCGCCAGCGTCCTCGCCATTTCCGTTTTGCCTACGCCCGTCGGTCCCAGGAACAGGAAGCTGCCAATCGGCCTTGCTGGTGACTTCAACCCGGCACGGCTCCGGCGGATCGCCCTCGCCAGCGCGCTGATCGCCTTCTCCTGTGAGATCACACGCTTGTGCAGCTCTTCTTCCACCCGCAACAGCTTTTGCGTCTCTTCTTCCTTGATCGAGAAGATCGGTACGCCCGTCCAGCGGCTCACCACGTCCTCAATGTCCTCGCGCGTCACAATGCCAGACGACGAATCATCCAGGTGATACTTGTCCCGCAGTGCACGCAAATTCTCCCGCTCCTTGCGTTCTTCGTCCGAGTAGAAACGCGCCTTCTCAAATTCATGGTTCGCTATCGCATTGTCCATGCGGTGAACAATAAACTTGATCCGCTTCTGCACCTCGGTGATTTCCTCGGGCAGGGAAGTCTGACGCAGCTTTACCCGCGCTCCCGCCTCGTCGATCAAATCAATCGCCTTGTCCGGCAAAAACCTGTCTGGGATATATCGGTTCGAGTGCGACACTGAAAAATTGATCGCCTCGTCCGTATAGCTCACGGCATGGAACTTCTCATACCGCTCCTTGATCCCCATAATGATCTTGATCGCGTCTTCTTCATTTGGAGGCGGTACTTTCACTGCCTGAAAACGCCGCTCCAGCGACCGGTCCTTCTCAATCGACTTGCGATACTCCGCCGGTGTCGTCGCACCAATGCACTGGATTTCGCCGCGACTTAGCGCCGGCTTCAAAATGTTCGCCGCATCCAGCGAACCCTCCGCCGACCCGGCGCCCACCAGCGTATGCAGCTCATCAATAAAGACGATGCAGTTCTGGTTCTCCATCAGCTCTTTCATGATGGTCTTCAGCCGCTCTTCAAACTGCCCGCGATACTTCGTTCCCGCCACAATCAGCGATAGGTCCAGCGCTAGCACCCGCTTCTCAGACAGAAAACTGGGCACATCCCCATCAGAAATCTTCTGCGCCAGGCCTTCTACAATCGCCGTCTTGCCCACGCCCGGCTCGCCAATCAGCACTGGATTGTTCTTTGTCCGGCGGCACAAAATCTGAATCACGCGCTCCAGCTCCTGGTCGCGTCCCACCAGCGGGTCAAGCTGTCCATCCAGCGCCGCCTGCGTCAGATCACGCGAAAACTCCGTCAGCAGGCTGCTCTCACGCTGCCGTGTCTGCTGCGGTGCCTTCTCCTGCGTCGTCCGCTGCAACTCTTCTCGGATCGTCGGCAACCGCAGTCCGCGCTCATGCAGTATCTCCGCAGCAAAGCATTTCTCTTCACGCAGCAGTCCCAGCAGCAGGTGCTCCGTGCCAATGTGCTTATGGCTCAGCCGCTCGGCTTCTTCCGCCGCGTAGGCCAACACCCGCTTGCACTCATTTGAGAGAGGCAAATCTACCGACGTCGATACCTTCTCGCGGATCGTCGTCCGGCTTTCAATTTGTTTTCTGATGGATTCAACAGATGCGTGGGACCGCAAAAATCTGTTGGTCAGGGCCTTGTCTTCCCGCAGCAGTCCTAGTAACAGGTGCTCCGTTTCAATGTATGGAGAACCGAACTGGCTTGCCTCGTAGCGTGCAAAAAAGATTACCCGCCGTGCCTTTTCCGTATAGCGTTCAAACATACTCCCCCACATTGAGCCCGTCTGCCGCCGCTTGTGGCGGTCATCGTTCTCTGTCCATTGCATCCTG
>Ga0116226_10004519_pt1 | contig 12357 bp, 10 predicted proteins | sample S1TSphfallax_FD_89692 | JGI IMG/M metagenome (GOLD analysis project Ga0116226, IMG submission 89692) | Host-associated microbial communities from peat moss isolated from Minnesota, USA - S1T2_Fa - Sphagnum fallax MG | ecosystem: Host-associated > Plants > Peat moss > Unclassified | place: USA... | reverse complement strand
GCCCGTCGCGGGCCCGGCATTTCGGCGATCTCGGCGACCCTGCAAGCGATGTCTCGAAACTGGTCGCCGCGCGCGGCGGCGTCGATCTGATGCCGGAGCTCGGCTACAAGCCGGTGAACAAATATCTGCCGCCGCGGCGCGCGGTGGTGCCGACGAAGCTCTCGGACGCGCCGTTGAGCGCCAACATGCATCCGCTGTTGAAATTGCTGGACAAGGTGCTTTCGCGATGAAGCCGGCAAGCTCGGTTCTGCTGCTGACCACGCTGACCGGCTTCGGCTATGGGCTGCTGGCATGGCTGGGCGTGTTTGCGGCCGGCGGCTGGCTGCCGGCGGCGCGCTATCTCTGCCCTGTGGGCGTTGTGGTTGCCCTGGCATTTGCGAGTGCCGGGCTGCTGGCCTCCAGCCTCCATCTGGGCCGTCCCGAGCGCGCCTGGCGGGCGTTCAGTCAATGGCGCTCCTCCTGGCTTTCGCGCGAGGGCGTCGCCTCGTTGCTCACCTACCCGCCGGCCGTGGCGTTCGCGCTGGCCTGGTATTTTGCCGGCCAGGATGCGGCGGCGACGAAGCTGTTGGGGCTGCTGGCAGGGGCGCTGGGGTTGCTGACGGTGGGGTGCACGGCGATGATTTATGCGAGCCTGAAGCCGATCCGCCAGTGGAACAATCGGCACACCGCGCCGGACTACTTCATCTTTGCGCTGTTTTCTGGTGCGGCTTTGCTCACCGTGCTGGTCGCCGCCTGGGGCGCGCCCGCCGCGGCGGCGGCCGGCGTGACATTGGTGATGGCGATCATGGCGGCGGTGGCCAAGCTCGCCTATTGGCGGTTCATCGACCACCAGCCGCCGCTGACGACGCTGGCATCCGCAACCGGGCTTGGCACCTTTGGCGAGGCGCGCACGTTGGATCAGCCGCATTTTACGGAGAACTATATTCTCCGTGAGATGGGCTACCGGGTTGCCCGCAAACATGCGGCGAAGCTCCGCAATCTGGTGCTTGCGCTGGCCTTTGTGGCGCCGGCCTTGCTGGCGCTGGCGGCCGCATTGGGCTGGCTGCCGCTGGCCGCCGCGTTGCTGGCGACGGTGTTTGCGTTGATCGGCCTGTTCATTGAGCGGTGGCTGTTTTTTGCCGAGGCCACGCATGTTTCGACGATTTATTATGGGCGCTGACGGCGCGAGATTTTTGAAACGACAGCAAAGGTAAGCGCTTCTTTTTGTAAACAAAGAGAAGCAAAAAACTTCTATTTACTGGGGGGAGAGGCGACCGATGGGATACGCCCCCCAGTCTAGCAGAAGTTTTTTGGTTCTTTTTTTCAAAAAAGAACGACTTGCTTACGCCGCGCTGGTCCTGAATTTGACGCCCGCGGCGCGGATTGCCTTTGCCATCTTCGGTGGCAGCGGGAGGTCCGTGAGCAGCATGTCGATTTTGTCCAGTTTGCATAGAAGGACGGGCGCGGAGCTTTGGAATTTGGAATGGTCCGCGAGCAGGATGACCAGATCGGCGGCTTCCATCAAGGCGGTTTTGGTGCCCCGTTCCAGATCCGCGGACACGTAGACGCCGCGGGTATCGACGGCGGCGGCGCCGAGAAAGAAGAGGCGGACGCGCAAGGATGACGCCATTTCCACCGAGCGCGGACCGACGAAGGCGCCGCTTTCGCGAAACAGGTCGCCGCCTAGACCGACGGTGCGAAAGTTCTTGCGTTGGAGGCACGCCGTGAGAACGGGGATGGAATGGCTGATGATTGTGCCGGCGAAACTCTCCGGCACATGCTCCAGGATGGCGAGGGTGGTTGTGCCGGCGTCGATCGCGATGCTGTCATTTGGGCGGATCAGGTCCGCGGCCATGCCGCCGATGGCGGATTTGGCCGCCTGGTTCAGTTGCCGGCGCTGTTCCAGCGCGGAGACTTGTCCGGACCGTTCGCGCGCATAGGCGCCGCCATGGACCAGGCGGATGCGGCCGTCTTTGTGCAGCTGCCGCAGGTCGCGGCGGATGGTCATTTCCGAGACGCCGACCGTGAGTGCGAGATTTGCGATGGTGGCGAAACCGGAATTGTCCAGGACGGAGACGATGGCGTCCAGCCGCATGGCGGCGGCGCTATACTTCATTTTGGTTATTCCGGCGGCATTGGGCCATCATGAAGGGCGAGGAGGGCAGGCGCATTACAAATGCTTATCAGAAAGAAATGTTGTTTACATAGCCACACAAGTTGATAATATATTACCAAAGTTGAGAACTAAAAACCATTCCTTCGGAGGGATGTCGCATTGGATCTGCTGGCGCGCGCTGTGTTCGTTGGATTGGCCACGTGGGATACGATTGCCCTCGTCCCGGCCTTTCCGCGGCCGGATGGCCGGGTGCAGGCGATGGCGATTGTGGAAGCAGGCGGCGGGCCGGCGGCGACAGCCGCGGTGGCTTGCGCGCGGCTGGGTGTTCCGACGGCGTTCATCGGTGCGATCGGCGACGATAATCGCGGCCGGCGTATTCTGGAGGGTTTGGCTTCGGAAGGCGTGGATGTGTCGGCCGTGATGGTGGTACCGGATGCCGCATCCGCGGCGGCGGTTGTGATTGCGGATGCCGCGCAGGGGACCAGGGCGCTATGTCCGACCTTGCCGCCGGCATTGGACCTGGCCGCGGGGTCTCGGCAGGCCGCGATGATCGCGCAAGCGCAGATCGTGCATGTCGATCAGGCCGGGTACGGGCCGGTGACAGCGCTGGCGGGGGAGGGAAAGGTGCTACCGCCGCTTTCGGTCGATGCCGGGAACCGCATTGACGGGCTGGACCCAGCGAACGTGACGCTGTTTGTGCCGACGCTGGCGCGGCTTGCTGAGATGTTTGGCGGCGGCGGGCCCGCCGCGCTGCTGAGCCGCGTCCGCGGCCCGGTTTGGGCGGTGGCGACGGACGGGGCGGCCGGGGCGTATTTCTGCAGCGCGGGCATTTGTTACAACGTCCCCGCATTTGCCAGGGAACATTGCGTTTCGACGCTGGGCGCCGGCGACGTGTTTCATGGCGCGCTGGTCGCGGCCTGGGTGCGCGACATGAAGCTGGCGGAGGCTGTTGCGTATGCAAGTGTCGCCGCCGGCATGTCCTGCGCGGCGGTTGATGGCCGCTCGGCCGTTCCGGACCATCAAACCGCCGTCGCGGCGTGCGGGACGCCGGAGATCGCGAGCCGGCAATTCACGGAGGTTTAGCCCATGCAAGTGATATCACCCAAAGATGCGCAACCGGCGGGCGAAGTGCGACCGGACCCGGCGGTTCTGGCGCGGCCATCCGGCGCGTTTGCGATGCTGGCGATCGACCAACGCGAGGCGCTGCGCGCCATGCTGGCGGAGCATGCCGGCAGGATGGTCAGCGATGCGGATGTGACGGCGTTCAAGCTGTCCGTTGCCCGTGCGCTTTCACCCTTCGCCTCCGCGATCTTGCTGGACCGGCAGTTCGTCTGGGACCAGGCCATCGCGGCGCAGGTGGTTGCGCCGTCCTGCGCATTGATTGCGGCGGCTGACCGGTTCATTGCGAGCCCGGCGGCTTTTGTCGACGATGTCGAGATCGACGATGAGGTGGTGCCGGCGGCGGTGGCGCAACAAGGCGCCCGGGCGATGAAGCTGCTGGTCATCTGGCGGCCGGATGAGGCGGCGGCGAGGCGTGTCGCCATGGTCCAAGACTTCGTCGCATCCTGTGAGCGCGCCGGGCTTGTCAGCATTATCGAGCCCGTGGCCAAGCCGCCGCGGGGCGGCGGGGCGTTTGACTGGGATTCCGGCGTGATTGGCGCCGCGCGGGAACTGGGCGGGCTTGGCGCCGATCTCTACAAGGCGGAGATGCCGCTGCACGGCATTGGCGCGGAGGGGGAGATCCGTGCGGCGTGCGAGACGCTGACGGAGGTCATTCGATCCCCGTGGGTTATTCTGTCCTCCGGCGTCGAACCCGATGACTTTCCGCGGGCGGTGGAGCTGGCCTGCAAATCCGGCGCGTCCGGGTTTTTGGCCGGCCGGGCGGTGTGGAAGCCGGTGATCGGGCGGGCCGATCTGCAGGCCGCTCTGGCGGGTGAGGCGGCCGACCGGCTTAAACTGTTATGCGAGATCGCCGACCGGGCGATTGCGCGGTGATGGCAACGTCTCGACCGGACTCTGGTATTCGCGGGATCGAATTTCCAGCGCTTGGCCAGGTAAGGGTGGTGGATCTGCCGCCGCTGCCGGCGTTGGGTGCTGACGAGGTGCTGCTGCGAACCGACTATCTTGGGATTTGCGGGACCGATCTGCATGTTCTCCACGGGAAGCACCCTTGGGTGCGGCCACCGGTGATCACCGGCCATGAGGCTGTGGCGACCATTGTCGCGCTGGGCGCGCGGGTCACCGGTTTTGAAACTGGCGAGCTGGTGGTTTTGAACCCTTTGGTGACGTGCGGTCATTGCCGCGCCTGTCTGGCTGGCCGGCCCAATCACTGCGCGGACGGCAAGGTGTTCGGGTTTCGGCTGCCGGGCGCCGGCCGGACGACGTTCAGCGCGCCTGCAAAGCAACTGCACAAGGTTCCGGCCGGTCTGGACCCGCGGCTGGCGGTGCTGGCCGAACCGTTGGCGGTGGGCATTCATGCGGCGGCGCGGGCGGCGGATCTTGCCCGCGTGCTGATCATCGGCGGCGGGACGATCGGGCTGAGCGTGCTGCTGGCGGTTGTGGCGCGCGGCGCAGCGCAGGTTGATGTGGTGGAGCCCGTGGAGGCCAAGCGCGAGCTGGCGATGGCGTTCGGCGCGGCTGCCGTGATGCCGCCGGCGGATCTCGCCGGGTCCGCGCACTACACCGCCGTATTCGACTGCGTGGCATCGCAGGGGACCCTTGACCAGGCCTGCGAGGCCGTGGTGCCGGGCGGGAGCGTCGTGGTCGTCGGGATCGCCGAAGCTGCGCGGCATTTTCCTTTGCCCCGTCTGCAACGGTTTGAATCGGACATTCTGGGCAGCGGCATGTACGTGCCGGCCGATATCGATGCCGCCTTGCAGGCGCTTGCCGTGGCGGACTGCCCCGCTGCGAGGCTGATCTCCGCCATTCATGACATCGAGGGAGCGCCGGAGGCTTATGCGCACGCCACGCGCCCCGAAAATACGAAGACGCTGATCAAGATGAATTAGAAAATTTCTGGATGAGGAAACGATAACAATGAAAACCGGAACGATGCCCGACGAGCGCGGTTTCATGAGCAGGGTGGCGCTTGCCAGCTTTATCGGCGCCTTGCTTGAATGGTATGATTTTTTTATTTTTGGCACGGCCGCCGCGGTGGCATTCGGGCCGGTGTTCTTCCCGACACAAAACCCGTTGCGCGGCATGATGGGCGCGTTTGCGATTTATGGCGTCGGCTTTTTGGCGCGGCCATTGGGCGGGATCTTTTTCGGGCATATTGGCGACCGCCACGGCCGCAAGGCCGGGCTTTTGCTCACTTTGGCCATTATTGGGACCGGTACATTTCTGATCGGCCTACTACCCGGCTGGAAGCAGGCCGGGATTGCGGCGCCGCTGATGCTGATGGCGCTGCGGCTGCTGCAGGGGTTTGGCCTGGGCGGCGAGTATGGCGGCGCCGCGCTCATCACCATCGAGCATGCGCCCGATGCCAGGCGGGGGTTCTGGGGAGCGATTCCGCAGGCCGCCGCGTCAGCCGGGATTCTGCTGGCAACGGGGGTGTTCGCGGCGCTGGATCACTTGTCGAAGGACGCGTTTCTGGCCTGGGGTTGGCGCATACCGTTTCTGATCAGCATCATCTTCACCGGCGTCGGCATTTTCATCCGCATGAGCGTTATCGAAACGCCGGCATTCCTGCGGGTTTCCGCGAGGCGCGAGGAACCCGGACCGCCGCTGATCCAGTTGTTCCGCGATCACCCGCGCAACATCGTGCTGGCCACCATCGCCCGCCTGGCCGAAACCGTATCATCGAACATCATCAACGCCTTCGGGATTGCTTATATCGTCAAGCAGCTGATGATGGACCGGTCGATCGGGCTGAATGCGATGATGCTTGCGTCGCTGATCGGTATCATCATGTGTCCGGTTTTCGGCGCGATTTCGGACAGGATCGGCCGCCGCAAAATGTATCTCGCAGGTGCCGCGTTCATGTTTGTGTTCAGTGTTCCATTTTTTCTGTTGCTGGGCACCAAGTCTGTCGGGCTGATTGTGGTTGCCTTTGTGGTGGCCTATAATTTCGGTCCGACATTGATGTTCGCGGTCGAGGCGAATTTTTTCAGCGACATGTTCGGCGCGGCGACGCGCTATACCGGTCTCTCCTTGGCCTATCAGCTTTCCGCGATCATTGGCGGCTTCATGCCGCTGATCGGCGCCTCGCTGATCGGGCGGGATGCTGGACAGCCCTGGCTGCTCGCCGGCTTTTTGTCGGTGATCTGCTTGCTGTCCTTCATCTGCGCCGCCCTCGCCAAGCTGAACGGAGGCGCGGTGGGTGAAGAGACTTCATACGCCAGTGGGTTGAGCCATCGTCCGGAGGCGAGGCGGTCAGCGTCCGTGTAGAGGGCGATTCAGCCGGCTCTGGCGCTTGGCCATCGGATCGTGTTGTTTATCCGGATGCGGCCATGCCAAGACACCGAGTTGCACCATTTGCTGGACGATCGACGGTCTGATGACGCTTGAACAATTGCGGGTTTTCGTGGCGGTCGCGGAGCGGGAACATGTGACGCGGGCGGGCGCTTTTCTAAATTTGACCCAATCCGCAGTATCGGCGGCGATTGCGGCGCTTGAACAGGAGTTCGGGCTCAAATTGTTTCACCGTGTCGGGCGGGGGATCAGTCTGACGGAGGCGGGCAAGTTTTTTCTGATCGAGGCGCGGGGGATCCTGGGCCGCGCGGACTCCACCAGGACCGCGATGGCGGAACTTTCTGGACTGGAACGCGGGCGGCTGAGCATTCATGCGAGCCAGACGATTTCGAGCTATTTTCTGCCGGGCTTCCTGGTACGTTTTCACGCCAAATATCCGGGCGTCGAGCTTCGCGTTTCGGTCGGCAACACGTCGCAAGTGGTGAATGCCGTGACGAATGGCGAGGCCGAGTTGGGGTTTGTGGAAGGGCCGGTGAACGATCCGCATCTGTCCGTCGAGATTGTCGGGTCCGACCAGATGATTATTGTCGTTGCACCGAACCATGCATGGTCCGCCAAGCCAGTATTGACAACGGAGGATCTTGCCGCGGGGAATTGGGTTTTGCGGGAGGATGGTTCTGGCACAAGGGCGGTGTTTGCCGATGCCTTGGCGGCGCTGGGGGTTGATCCCGGCAGACTGCGCGTGGAGATCACGCTGCCGTCGAATGAAGCCGTTCGCATGGCTGTCGAGCAAGGTGCGGGGGCGGCAGCGTTATCGTCCCTGGTGTGCGCGGAGGGTGTTAAGGTGGGACGTTTGGTTCAGGTGAAAGCAAATCTTCCGCGGCGGAATTTCCACGCGATTCAGCATGTGGATCATTATCGTTCGCGCAGTGTGGCGGCGTTATTGAGTCTGATTTCCGAGGGGTCTGGTGGCGTTGGTTTTCATTCAGTTTGAGGTTTTTCAGCATAAGGCTGTTATTTCCAGCACCACTTACGTTCAGTCCTCCGGCGTGAATCCCAGGATCTGGCAAAAGCGTTGCCGGTAGAAAGGCCAGACTTCTGGGTTCAACAGGCGTGGCGGTTTCTTGCCGTCCAGCATGTCAAGCATCTGTTCGGCGGCGATTTTCGCGATGTTGTGGCGCGATTGACGCGTGATGCCGGCGGTGTGGGGGCTGACCAGGACGTTATTGAAGTGTAACAAGGGATGGTCGGGCGGCGGCGGTTCCGCTTGCCAGACGTCCAGGCCGGCGCCGGCGATCTGCTTTGCGGTCAGCGCGGCGGCCAGTGCGTCCTCATCATGGATGCCGCCGCGCGCGGTGGAGATGAAATAAGCGTGGGGTTGCATGGCTGCGAATTGGGCGGCCCCGATCATGCCGTGCGTTTCCGCCGTGTATGGGCAGCTGACGGAGACGTAGTCTGCCTGGCGCAGCAGATGTTCGAGCGTCGCGGCTTTCTCCGCGCCACGGGCGGCGATCTGGTCGGCGGTTTGGTAGGGGTCATAGGCGATGACGCGCATTGCAAACAAGCCGCGGCATAGTTCGGCGACCCGTTGGCCGATGTGCCCGATGCCGATGATGCCGATGGTGCGGCCGTGGATGTCGTCGCCCATGAATTCCAGGCGTTGATAGGGCGTGCTGGCGCGCATCGCATGGTCCGACATGACGATACGTTTTGATAGGCAGAGCATCATCGCCATGACGTGTTCGGCGACGGCTTGCCTGTTGCCGCCGGCCTGGTTGACGACGGCGATTCCCGCCGCGGTTGCGTCCTTCAGGCTGAGCGTGTCGAACCCGGCGCCGTGGGTGGACAGCACCAGCAGATTGGGGCAGCGGGAGAGCAGCGGCGCGTAGCCTTGCAGGCTCATCGGCAGTTCCTGGCGGCTGCTGCCGATCTGATAGGCGTGGGCGTGGGACAGCACGCGTTCGATATCTGGCGGCGGGGAGTCGGTTTCCAGTTTGTCCACGTGGATGTCCGGCCGTGTGGCGAGAATGTCCAGATAGACCGGTGCTGCGACGTTGTTGACGTAGAACAGGCGTTTGGTTTTTACCGCCATTTTGGTGGGTCCCGAGACGTTTATGCGTGCGGGACTATCGCACTGTGCCACGGTTGGGCAAATTGCGGCGGGGAACAAAGCGGGATTACGGGCGGAGCGGCCGGTCTCAAGTTTCACACCTATGAATTCAGCGTCAAAATCTGGACAAAGGAGACGGGACGACTCAGACTTCCGCCGGCCCGGGAAATGCCGGGGTAACGACTGATAAAGAACATACTTGGTGAGGGGGGATTGCGTTCGATGGCGCTGGATCAAGTCGAGGTTGGGGCCGGTCATCGTGCGGCGCCGGTTGCCGCGACGTTCGATTATATCATCGTCGGCGCGGGGTCCGCGGGTTGCGTGTTGGCGCGGCGTTTGTCCGACGATCCCGCGAAATCCGTGTTGTTGCTGGAAGCGGGGCCGAAGCCGAAGAGCATTTGGGTCGGGATGCCGGCGGGTGTGGGGAAATTGATTTTTCCGGGGCCGTTGAACTGGGGACTCTCGACGGAGGCTGAGCCGAACATGGCCGGCCGGAAGATTTATGCGCCGCGCGGGAAAGGGTTGGGCGGATCGAGCATCATCAACGGTATGGCTTATGTTCGTGGACAGCCGGAGGATTACGAAAGCTGGCGTCAGATGGGCAATGCGGGCTGGGGATGGCAGGATGTTTTTCCGTATTTTCTGAAGTCAGAGCATCGCGATGGTGCATCCAGCGACTATCACGCACAGGACGGGTTGTGGTGGGTGAGCGATCCGCAGATCAAGCATAAATCGGTTCTGGATTTCATTGCGGCGGGCGAGGCTCTGGGGATACCCGCCAACAAGGATATCAATGGGAAGCAGCAGGAGGGAATCGGCTTTCTGCAGTTCAATATTCGCAATGGTCAACGCCATACGACCGCGGAGGCGTTTCTTGGCGACGCGCGGCAACGTGCGAATTTGAATATCACCATCGAGGCCTTGGTGGAGCGCGTGGTAATTGAGGGGCAGAAGGCTGTCGGGGTGGATTATACGGTGGGCGGTGGGCCATGTCGCGCGCTTGCGCGGCGGGAGGTGATTTTGTCGGCCGGCGCGTTTGAATCGCCAAAGCTGCTGATGCTGTCAGGCATCGGGCCGGGCGAGCATTTGCAATCGCTCGGGATTCCGGTGATCGCGGATTTGCCTGGTGTGGGGCGGAATCTTCAGGATCATTTGTATGTCCACCACACCTGTGATGCCACCGCGGACAGTTCGATGAACCAGGACCTGCGTGGCATCAGGCTGATGATGCACGGGATGAATTACATGCTGACGAAGCGGGGGCTGCTGACGGCGGGAGCTTCGCAGGCCTGTGCGTGGGTACGGACGATGCCGGGGGCGGACCGTCCGGATACGCAGATATTCTTTCGGCCGGTTAGCTGGGAATTCGGGGATGCGGGAACGCTTGAAATCGGGCGGACGCCGCGTGTGGGCTCATCGAGCAGCGCGCTGAGGCCGCATTCGCGGGGGTGGGTGGAGTTGCGATCGACGCGCGCGCAGGACGCGCCGAAGATCCATGCGAATTATCTGGACGCGCATGTCGACAGGCAGATCGCGGTTGCGGGGATGAAGTTGATGCGCAAGATCTTTGCAACGGAGCCTTTGAAATCACGGATTCTCGGCGAGGTCGTTCCGGGTAAGGATTGTCAGAGCGATGAGGAGATACTCGCTTATGTGCGGGAGTCCGGCCAGTCGCAGCATCATTGGGTGGGGACCTGCAAGATGGGGCAGGACCAGATGGCGGTGGTTGACGAGCGGTTGCGGGTGCGGGCGGTGGATGGATTGCGCGTTGTCGATGCGTCGATCATGCCGACGATATCGAGCGGTAATACGGCGGCCCCGACAGTGATGATTGGGGAAAAGGCGGCTGATTTCATACGGGTCGAAAGCGGGAGATAGATGTCATCGCGCCAGGCTTATGTTTTGGCGCGCATTACATCCGACAGGATTGCTTCTGACGAACCAATCCGGTCGGAAACTGCGCGAGGCGCTCAAAAAAAGGCGGCCATCTTGCGATGACCGCCTTCCTTCAAACGTAGGATGTGACGATTAGCGGCCGGTATAGTCGGCGCAAAGCGTCTTGTTGTCGATCTCCAGGTTGTAGCCGCTCTTGTTGCCCAAGAAATCGTCGTCCACGGCGGTGATATAGCGCGAGGCGGCGGAGTTGCTGAGCGGCACCAGGCCGTTATTGGTGATGAGCGTCTTGTAGGAGGAGGTGTTGTACTGGTCGGTCAGAAACGAAATGATGGCCGTTCCGGCGGTCTTATTGGCGTAGCAGCTGCTGAGATCCATCGTGGTGTAGCCGACGATGGAGTAGCCGCTGGTGGTCTGCGGGATCTCCGGAACCCAGTTCAGGGGGTCCATCGCGGCCGCCAACGTGCTCGGCGGTGACGCGTTCGTCGAATCCGCGGTATCGGCGCTGGCGAGACCGGTTTCCGTGTTCGCGACCGATGGCGCATAAGCCTTGCCGTTAATGCCGTTCACGACGCTGGCGACCTTGACGTTAGCGTTGTAGTTCGCCGATTTCGGGGCGATGACGGTGTAGTCCGGGCTCAGATAGCCGAAGCCGCCTTTCTGGGCGAGAATGGCGGTCTGCACGCCACCGCTGCCGCTGGCGCCGACGAAGTTGGATGGCAGGCCGTTCGGGAATACCGGGCTGCTGGAACCGCTCGAGTTGTAGAAATATTTGGTGATCGGCACCGGATATTCGGGGAAGGACGAGTTGCCCGAGTTGCAGACCGCGTTCAGGTGCTGCGTGGTCAGGAAGGTGGTGCCGCTGCCGTCCGAACGGACGACCACGGTGATGGTGGTGCCGGCCGGGATTTTCGAATTGAGCGTATGCCAGTCGGTGATCTGGCCGGACAGCACGCCGCAGATCTGCGCGTCGGTCAGGGTCAGGGTCGCGGTTTGCAGCGGCTGGTAATAGGCCATGGTGATCGCGGTGCCGAGGGTCGGGATCTGGATCAACGGACCATCAACGGACGACCCCGTGAAGCCGTTGCCATCGCCGCTGGTGTAGCTGCCGGTCGCCGGGTTGGTGAGCTGAGACGCCGAGAGGAAGGCGTCGCTGGCGCCGATATCAACCTGGGTGCCGACGATCGTGCCGTAGGTCAGCGTGCCGGGTGCGTAGCCGTTCGGATTGCTGGTGCCCGAACCGCCGGGCTCAAAGAAAGTGATGTCGTTGTCCAGAAAAGCCTTCTGGCCGGCGCCGCTGCCGACGGCTTCATAGCTGAACAGGGTGGTGGGGTTGGATTTGGTGAAGAGAGCGAATTCGGCGATGTAGGTCGGGTAGGCGAGGCTGGAGCCGCCGGCATTGATGGTGACGGTGGTCGCGGCATGCGCGATGCCGAGCGACAGCGCGGCCGACGCGACCGTGCAAGCGAGATATTTACGAATCATGGATCTGTCCTTGGTGTGAGAGGCGTTTGGTTGTTGGTCGGATGGTCGTGGAAAGCGGCGACTTGATAGCAGACCTGAACAGAAAATTTCGTTTTGCAGTTAAGAAGTTTTCAGGTCATTTATGTTACAGAGTCGTGATAGTGTTTGCCGTCCTCGATCCGCTGCCTTCGATGGGGCGTAGGCGCCGCAATGGCATCCAACCGGATGATTTTGCTCGCGCGATTTGGTGAGTCAGCCTCCAAAACTACCATTATGTTAGATTAACTGAGCCATGGCGTCGCTGTTCTGGCGCGCGATGACGTCAGTGAGCCACGGAATGGTCAGACCTGATGTCTGACCGAATCGTTGAATCGCTCTCTGG
>Ga0116226_10004518_pt1 | contig 12359 bp, 9 predicted proteins | sample S1TSphfallax_FD_89692 | JGI IMG/M metagenome (GOLD analysis project Ga0116226, IMG submission 89692) | Host-associated microbial communities from peat moss isolated from Minnesota, USA - S1T2_Fa - Sphagnum fallax MG | ecosystem: Host-associated > Plants > Peat moss > Unclassified | place: USA... | reverse complement strand
TCCGGGCCGTTGCAATAGGCAAAGGGGGAAAAACCGAGCGAATCCGCGCCGGCGGCGATGAAGGCGGGGATTTGCTTGAGCAGGGCCTCGAAATCGCCCTTGCCTTCGGAATCACGCAGCACGGGCGGCCGCGCGCGGATTTTAATGGAGGCAGGGTCCCGCCCGTGGGCGGCGGCGACGGCGCGCATTTCGGTGATTTGCGCGGCCAGGGCTTCCGGGTCTTTTTCCATCGGCATCCAGCCATCCGCGAGCTCGGCCAGGCGGCGGAAACTGCGCGGGCTGGCTTGCACGCCGAACCAGATGGGCACGCCGCCAGGCTGGCGGGGAAAGGGTTTGGCGTGCAGCGCGTCAAAATTGACGAATTTGCCGTGGAAGCTGGCCGGCGCGTCGCGCCACAGGGTGCGGCAGACGCGGATTTCCTCATCGAGATAGGCGAACCGGTCGTCCCAGGAGGCGCCGGCCGCATCGTATTCCTGCTTTTGCCAGCCGACGCCGACGCCGAGATCAAGCCGGCCGTTGCTGAGAACGTCCAGCGTGGCGGCCTGCTTGGCGAGCAGCAGGGCTGGCCGCAGCGGGGCCAGCAGAATGGTGGTGACAAGGCGGAGGCGCATTGTGGCCGTGGCGATGCCGGCCAGCATGATCAGCGGTTCGAGAAACGGCTCGTCCGGATCGGCGAAGCGGCCGCCCTGGAAGGGGTAATCCACCATCGCTTCGCGGTTGAACGCCAGGTGATCGCCGGCATCGAAACAGTCAATGCCGCAGGCTTCGGCGGTTTGCACGGATTGGATGATCCCCGGCGTGTCGCCGTTGGACCATTGCGGCGTGCCCCATAGCCCGATGGCGAAATCGACCATTTTTCCTCCGTGAAAATCCTTGCTTTAGATGGAGTCTCGATTTTGGCGCGCGCGCTGGCAACCGATAAAACGTGACGGCGTAATGACACGAACTCATGTGCAAACGGCTAGGTTTTATGGCCTATCATGGTTGCCATGCGGCGCGCCTGGCAAATGAAAACGGTTCGACTCCGATGCGCCTGAGTGCTGCGGATGAAGGCGTGCTGCGCGACGAATTGTCGCGGCAAGATCTGCCGGCATTGATGACTCGCGCTGCCGCTATGCGCGATGCCGGGCATGGCCGGATGCAAACCTATTCGCCGAAAATTTTTATTCCGCTAACGCAGCTATGCCGGGATGCTTGCCATTATTGTACGTTTGCGCAACCGCCGCGGCGTGGTGAGCGGGCGTACATGACGCGCGAGGAGGTACTGGCGCTGGCGCGCGCCGGGGCGGCGGCGGGGTGTAGCGAGGCGTTGTTCACCCTCGGTGACAAGCCGGAGCTGCGTTACGAGGCGGCGCGCCAGGAACTGGCGGCTTTGGGCCATGCGAGCACGCTGTCCTATCTGGCAGAGATATGCAGCGCGGTGCTGGCCGAGACCGGGCTGTTGCCGCATGTGAATGCCGGGGTGATGGGCGGGCAAGACATTGCCATGCTGCGGCGGGTTTCCGTGAGCCAGGGGTTGATGCTGGAGAGTTCTTCGGAACGGCTGATGCAAAAAGGCGGGCCGCATTTTGGCTCGCCGGACAAGGCGCCCGCGGCGCGGCTGGAGACGATCCGGCTGGCGGGCGAGGCGCGCGTGCCATTTACCTCGGGGCTTTTGATCGGCATTGGCGAGACGCGGGCGGAGCGATTGGACGCGCTGTTCGCTTTGCTCCGCCTGCAAGAAAGCTTTGGGCATATTCAGGAAATCATCGTTCAGAATTTTCGTGCCAAGCCGGGCACGAAAATGGCGGCGGCGGGGGAGCCGGGGTTTGAGGAACTCCTCTGGACCGTTGCGGCGGCGCGGCTGATTTTCGGGCCGGAGATGAATATTCAGGCGCCGCCTAATCTCAGCGCGGCGCCCGGCGCGCTGATTGCGGCCGGGATCAATGACTGGGGCGGCGTTTCGGCGGTGACGATTGACCACGTGAACCCCGAAGCGCCGTGGCCGGAAGTTGTGGAATTACGCGAGTTGACGGCGCGCGCGGGGAGAATTCTGGTCCCGCGGCTGGCGGTGTATCCGCGCTTTGCGCGGGCGCGTGATGTTTGGCTGGATGCCGCGGTGGTGCCCGCGGTTTTGCGGCAGATGGATGCGGACGGGCTGGCGCGGGCGGAGGGCTGGTCGCCGGGACTTCAGGCGGCGCTGCCGCGTTATGAAATCCAATCCAAAATGGCTGTTTCTCCGGAGATTGCGGCCCTATTGGCCGGCGTCAGAGCGGGCGGTGAACTGGACGAGGACGAGACTTCAAAACTGTTCTCGGCGCGCGGGCCGGATTTTGAAATGGTGCGCGGCGCGGCGGATGAAATGCGGGCGGCGATTTGCGGCGAGACGGTGACGTTCGCGGTGAATCGCAACATCAACTACACGAATATCTGCACCTACAAATGTAGCTTCTGCGCGTTTTCAAAAGGCAAGACGGCGGTGGCGCTGCGCGGGCCAGCCTATGACCTCGACATGGCGGAAATTGCGCGGCGCGCGCGGGAGGCCTGGGCGCGGGGGGCGACCGAGGTTTGCATGCAGGGCGGAATTCATCCGGCCTATACCGGAGAAACCTATCTTGAAATCTTGCGGACCGTGAAGGCGGCGGTGCCGGCGATGCATGTGCATGCGTTCTCGCCGCTGGAGATCTCCCAGGGTGCGGCGACGCTAAATTTGCCGGTGCCAAACTATCTTGCCATGCTTCGCGAAGCCGGGCTTGGCAGCCTGCCTGGGACGGCGGCGGAAATTCTGGATGACGACATGCGGGCGATTTTGTGCCCGGATAAGCTGAGCACCGCAGGCTGGCTGGATGTGGTGGAGGCCGCGCATGAGGCGGGCTTGCGAACCACGGCGACGATCATGTTCGGGCATGCGGATGCGCCGGAACATTGGGCGCGTCATTTGTTGCATATTCGGAAGCTGCAGTTGCGCACCAGCGGGTTTAGCGAATTCGTGCCGCTGCCGTTTGTGCATCTGGAGGCGCCGCTGTACCGGCGCGGCGGCGCGCGAAAGGGACCGACCTGGCGGGAGACGGTGCTGATGCATGCGGTAGCGCGGTTGGTATTTGCGCGTGATTTGCCGAATATCCAGACCTCTTGGGTAAAGCTTGGTGCTGCGGGGGCGGCGTCGTGCCTGCAAGCGGGCGCGAACGATCTTGGCGGCACGTTGATGAATGAGAGCATTTCGCGCGCGGCGGGCACGGCGCATGGGCAGGAAATGCCGCCTTCGGCGATGCGCCGGCTGATTGGTTCGATCGGCCGGGTGCCGGCGCAGCGCACGACGCTCTATGGCGTCGCACCGCGTGAACGACAGGAGGCGGCTGTTGCGGCGCCGGCTCTGACGCCGCCGCTGTTTACGGCGACGCGGTTGGCGGCTGGGGCATAATCACTTTTCTTCAGGCGGCGTGATTTCCCGCTGCTCGACAATGTTCAGCCCGTAGCCTTCCAGCCCGACGAGAATGCGTTTGTGATTTGAGAGCAGAATCATGTCCTTAACGCCGAGATCGTTCAGAATCTGCGCGCCGATGCCGTAATCGCGTAGCTGGGGAGTCTGGCGGACGCCGGAGATCATGGCGCGGATGCGCTCAGACGCCGCTGTTGGCCGGGATTCGCGGATGAGCACGATAACGCCGCGGCCTTCCACGCGGATCAGGTTGCGCGCCCCTTGCAGGCTGGTGAGATGTTCCCCGATCATCACGTCATTCAGCGTATCTACCGCGTGCATGCGCACCATAACTGGCTCCGGCGTGGAAACATCGCCCTTGACCATCACGATATGCTCGACATGATCGATAACATTCTGATAGGCGATCAGACGCCATGGCTCGCCAACCTTGCTGGGGAAAAGTCCTTCCTCGACTCGCTTGACGAGTTTTTCCGTCACGCGGCGATGCGCGATCAGATCGGCAATTGTGCCGAGCTTGAGGTTGTGGCGTTGCGCGAAGGATACGAGGTCTGGCAGCCGCGCCATCGTGCCGTCATCGTTCATGATCTCGCAAATTACGCCGGCGGGGGTAAGGCCGGCGAGCCTGGCGATATCGACGGCCGCTTCAGTGTGGCCGGTGCGCACCAGCGTGCCGCCGTCGCGCGCAATCAGCGGGAAGACATGGCCTGGGGAGACGATGTCGTCGCGCCCCATCTCAGGATTGATTGCGACCGAGATTGTGCGGGCGCGGTCGGCCGCGGAGATGCCGGTCGTGACACCTTCTCTTGCTTCAATGGAAACCGTGAAGGCGGTCTCGTGGCGTGAGCCATTGGCCTGGCTCATCAGCGGAATGCCGAGCCGCTCGCAGCGGGATCTGGTCAGCGCCAGGCAGATCAGCCCGCGCGCGTGCTTGGCCATGAAATTGATAGCATCCGGCGTGGCGAATTGCGCCGGAATGACGAGGTCGCCTTCATTCTCGCGGTCCTCGTCATCGACGAGAATAAAAATGCGCCCGGCCCGGGCCTCTTCGATAATTTCCGCCGCGGACGATATATAATCCTGCAGGCCGGCCGATTTAAGCTTGTCCATTTTCCTACTCCCTCACGCGCCGCCGCATTCTGGCACTTTATGCGGCCCCGACATAGCCGCCATCGACCGGCAGCGCGTGACCCGTGATGTGCTCGGCGTCATCAGAGCACAGCCACATGGCCGCCTTGGCGATAACGATGGGTTCAGCGACCTTGCCCAGCGGCCTGGTATGCTTGATGCGTTCGAGCCTCGCCGGGTCCGCCGCGATCGCGGCCTTGGCCATCGGCGTCGCGATTGCGCCAGGCAGGATGGCGTTGATGCGCACGCCGCTGCCACCATATTCGACGGCGGCACTGCGGGTGAGCGCGACGACGCCGAATTTGCTAGCCGTATAGGCGGCGCAATTTGGCAGAATGCGGGCGGCGCAGACGGAGGAGGTATTGACGATGGCGCCTTTGCCCTGCGCCACCATCACCGGCAGCTCATATTTCATGCACAGAAATACGCCTTTCATGTTGACGGCGATAATGCGGTCAAACATCGCTTCATCAATATCGGCGAGCTTGGCGTTCTCCTCCATGATCCCGGCATTGTTGAAGGCGCAGTCAAGCCTGCCGTACCAATCCAGCGTTTTTGCCACCATCGCCTTCACCGATTCAGCGTTGCTGACATCGACTTTCACGAATTTCGCAGCGCCGCCGGATTTGGTGATTTCGTCAACCGTGGCCTGGCCTTCCGTCTCGTTCCAGTCGGCCACGACAACTTTTGCACCTGCCTTGGCAAATTCGATGGCTGAAGTTTCGCCCATGCCCGTGGCGGCGCCGGTTATGAGGACGACTTTGCCCGTGTAAAAATCCATCATACGGTGCTCTCCCGATTGGTCTTTATTGGGTAGGTGCTGCGATGTGCTGATATGTGCCGGTCTCAGAACCTGCTGTCAGCTTGTCGAGAATTTCGTGCATGGTGACTCCGGTGGCGAAGTCCGGCGTGACGCTGGTATCTTCAACAATGGCCGCCGCGAGCCGGCGGTAAAGATTGGCGACGTTGACCAGCGTGGCGCGCGGGAGGGGAATGCCAGGATAGGGCGACCGGCCGACAAAATCCTTGGGAAAGAGCATGGGATCGTAGCCGGCGGGAATATCAAGCGGGGCCATGGGCGCGCCGGCTTTGGCGCCGGACAGGGAGAGTTCGCTCATCTGAAAGTTGAGGAAGCTGTTCTGGTAAACAGACAATGTGCCCGCCGTGCCAAAAATCGTCAGTTCGATGCCAAATCCGGAAACCGCGCCGCCATTTATGACGATGGAAACTGAAGCGCCGTTTCGCATCCGGCCGCTGGCAAGAATATGGTCTGGGGCGTCCTTCGCCAGCGTCTCGCCGGTTTCGATAACCTCGACCGACGGGAATTGGTTATCTACGACTGCGGAGAGGCCGGCGAACTCACCGGCGACGAAGCGCAGGGCATCTATGGCGTGGCCGCCCTGAATCGCCAGCGTGCTGGCGCCGTTGCTGTTGTGGATGACATAGATACCTTCCTGGCTGCGGCGGTTGCCACCGCCTGGCAGGGCGCAGGCCAGCCGCACCGCGACCATGCGGCCTAGATAGCCGTCATTCACCAGGTCGCGGGCGCGCATCAGTGCCGGGGCGGCGCGGGCCTGCAAGCCAACCATGGCTTTCACGCCTCTGGCTGCCGCCAGATCGCGCATTGCGATGGCCTGCGCGGTGTTGGCCGCCAAGGGCCATTCGCAATAAACATGTTTGCCGGCCTCCAGCGCCATCATCGCGGCCGCGTAATGCTCGGGCGCCTTGACCGAGATCACCACGAGATCGACTTGCGGGTGCGCGATGAGGGACGTGGCATCACTGAACGCCAGCTTAGCGCCAAAAAGCTTTGCACTGGCCGCCGCGGATTCGGCCCGGCTAGTGCCGACCGCCACGAGAGAAAATTCGGGCAACGCCAGGATGGCCGGCAGGTGCACGGCGCCGCCCCAGCCCTTTTCGGGGCTGGCGCCGATCACGCCAACGCGAATTTTACCGCTTTGTCCCATTGGTCTTCTCCTGGCGTCCCTATCGCTGCCGCGATTGACAAGGAAACATCTTTCCCCCATTTGGGCAGGTTTCATCAATACCGCTCAATACGAAATTATGGTTGTCTGTAGATGAGAAAATCTATTCCCGGCATGCTGAAGAAAGTGCCCGGCAGTGACGAATGATCCGATTACGGCGAATGTGATCGTCATCGGCGCGGGGCAGGCCGGCGGCGATGCCGTAACGCTGCTGCGGCAGAACGGTTATGAGGGCGATCTGGTTCTGATCGGCGATGAGCCGCATCTCCCTTATCTTCGGCCGCCCTTGTCGAAGGCGTTTCTCGCTGGCGAAGTAACCGAAGAATCTTTGCAAACCAAAGGTGCCGCGGCTTATGAAAAGGCCAGGGTCACGGTGCGGACCGCTCAGCTTGTCGAGAAAATCGACCGGCACGAGAAGCGGATCAGCCTGCAAAATGGCGAGGACATAGCTTACGGGCACCTTGTTCTGGCCACTGGCGGCAGGCCGCGCATGATGAAAGTGCCAGGGGCCGGGCTCAAGAATATTTTTTACCTGCGGACCATCGCCGATGTCGTGTCGCTTCGCGCGGCCTTTCTGCCGGGCCGCCGCGTGGTGATCGTGGGCGGCGGCTATATCGGCCTGGAAGTCGCGTCCATCGCCGTAAAGCTTGGGCTGGATGTGACGATTCTTGAAGGCGCGCCGCGCGTTCTCGTGCGCGTTACCTCTCCGGAAATGTCCGCTTTCTATGAGCGGATTCATCGGCGGGAAGGCGTGAAAATCCGGACCGGCATCGCGGTTTCCGGTTTCCTCGCCGATCCAACTAGCGAAACTGTCGCCGCCGTGGAATGCGGCGATGAGGAAACTGTGGAGGCCGACCTCGTGATTGTCGGCATCGGCCTTATCCCGAACACTGAACTTGCGGAATCTGCCGGGTTGCTGGTGGATAACGGCATTGTCGTGAACGAGCACGCGCAAACCTCGGACCCGCATATTTACGCGATCGGTGATTGCGCCGCGCATGCGCATCATGATTTTTTGAAACGCAAGGTCCGGCTTGAATCAGTGCCGAATGCGACCGAGCAGGCGCGGATCGCCGCCGCCGCGATCTGCGGCAAGGCGGTTTCGCCGGCGGGTCCGCCCTGGTTTTGGTCCGACCAATATAAATTGAAATTGCAAATGGTCGGGCTGTCCGACGGCTATGAGGAGGTCGTGCTGCGGGGCGATCCGGAAAGCGAATCCTTCATGGCGATTTACCTGAAGAACGGTGAGGTGATCGCGGCGGATGCAGTGAACCGCATCGCCGATTTCATGACGGCAAAACGCCTGGTCGCGGAAAGCAAGGTCATTCCGAGACACGCGCTGGCCGATGAGTCCGAGCCGTTGAAGGCGATCGCCGCGCGCTTCTAGCTTTCCGGCTTCAGGCTTGCCTGACCACCTTGCCGAAATAGCCGTCCTGATAGACCAGCGGATCGATATCCTCGCGAATCCGGACCGCGTCGACCGTGCCGATCACGACGGTATGGGTGCCGAACACCAGCTTTTCGGCCAGGGTGCAGACGATCACCGCCTGCGCATCGACGAGCACCGGCACGCCGTCCAAATGCTCCCAGACACCATGGTTGAAGCGTTCCGGACCTTTGATCTTGCCGCTGAAAATCGGGACCAGACCGGCATTATCGGCATGCAGAATGTTGACCGCGAAACGGCCGCGCTGGATCAGCACGTCCGACGGGCTGGCGGAACGGTTGATGCAGGCCAGGATCGACGGCGGCTCCGCGGAAACGGAAGTCACCGCCGTGGCGGCGAGGCCATGATAGCCTTCGTCATCGGCCGTGGACACGATCGTGACAGTCGCCGCAAGCCGGCGCATGGCCAGCTTGAAACCGGCGGCTACATTTTCATGCTCGGCGGCGTACCAGATTTTTTCATCGCTCATGCTGGATTCTCTCCGCGCGGCACGCAAGCGCGCCAGAATAGGGACATCGTTTCCGTCGGTTGATCTAGTATTCGATATACATTCCGTGTAGCATAACGATTGTGGAATGTCAACGGGTTTAGGCGACCCAGGCTCCCGCTCGCGACGTTACAAAGGAAAGTATCTATCATATCATCATTCACAAACATCATCCTGAACACGAGGAGTCCGACACTGCGTTTTCCTGGCAAAACAACACCGGGCTGGAGGCTATGATTGGACCAGATTAACCATGCCGTCCTTGATAATCGCGAGCAGAACAAGGCGATGGCCCGCATTCTCACCGTGCTGTCCAGTTTCGCGTCCAGCAGGGCGGAATTTGGTATCTCCGAACTGAGCCAGCATCTGGGCATGACCAAAAACATGGTGTTCCGCGCGATCAAGACACTGGTCGAGCAGGACTATGTGATGCGCGATCCTTCCGGCCAGCGTTATCAACTGGGTTTCCGCGTGCTTGAGCTCCAGAATGTCACGTCACCGGAGCCGACATTCCGTACCTTGTGCGCGCCCGCCATGCAGCAGATCCACGAGCTGACAGGCGAGACTGTGAGCCTCACGGTGCGTGCCTTGGACTATTCCGTGTTCATTGACGGGATCGAGACCCGCAAGCCAGGCGTCTGGCGGCTGCAGATCGGGGCATTGCGGCCGCTGCACGCCAATTCTACCGGCCATGTTTACCTGGCCTTCGCCGATGATGCGGCATTGTCAGACTATATCGCGCGGCATGAGCATGACCCGGCGCCGCAATCCGGCGAGTCCCTGAACGAGACGGCGCTGAGAGAGGATATCGCGGCCATTCGCCAGCGCGGCTATGCGACCTCGGTACGGCAAGGCATGCTGCCGATGGCCTCGTTGGCGTTTCCCATATGGGACGCCGAACATAATCTGCACGGCGTCATCTCCGTTGGCGGCCCGAAGGAGCGTTTTGAACCCCTGGTCGCCGGCCTGCTGCCAAGCATTACCGGCATCATCGAGACTCTGTGCCAGCGCACGCGCCTCTATGCGGCCAGCGCCGCCAGCTCCGAGATCACGCTGTGAAGACCCGCAAGCGCGCGGCGATCAATTCCTCGGCGCAGCACGTCTTTGATGTGTTGCGCACAGTGAGCGATGCCGCCGAGCCGCCCGGCGTTTCGGATATCGGCCGCCGCCTGGGGCTCACCGGATCGACCGTGTTCCGCGCGCTGACGACGCTGGAAGCTTCCGGTTATGTCAGCCGGTTCCGTAACCTACCGCAGTTCGAGCTGGGTACGATGCCCTATCTCTTGAACCGGGCGTTGTTGAATCGGTTTGAAATCAACCTCGCCAGCCGGCCCTTTCTGCACGAGCTGGCGCGGGAAACCGGAGAGACGGTTTCGCTCAATGTACGGCTCGGCTGGTACAGCCTGCGCCTGTCCGGCGTGTATGGCAGCCGCGATATCTATCACCGCGACCGGCTGGGCGAGCTGGGGTTTTTGCACCACGGGCTGCCAGGCCGGGCCATTCTGGCGTTCCTGGCGGATACAGAGCTCGCCAGCATGGCCGATTTCCTTGCCGAAACTGGGCATGAATGGCCTGGCGAAGCGGCCTGGGCGGAACTGCGGGCGATCTTGCGGGGTACGGCGGAAACCGGCTTTCTCGCCGAAAAGCTGCCGATGTCGCCGGGATTCTGCGCCATCGGCATGCCTGTGCGTGACGAGGCAGGGACGGCAATCGCTTCGATCACGATCAATGGTCCGGTTTTTCCCTCGGGCAATATCAACACCTTGCTGGCGGTCCGGGACCGGCTTGAGGCGATGATCCTGGCTGATCCGCAGCGCTTTGCCTCGCCCTTCGCGCATCTGCCGCCGGAGCGCATTCTCTTGAAAGTACCGCGGAGCAAGGCGGCGCCATAGCCGCGATGGGTGCCGAAATGTTCTCATTGGCGGGCGATAAAAACTCGCTGGCGCATGGCGGCGCGTTCATTCAGCCAAATTGGCGTCTCGGACTGAACAAGGTAGTCTCTTATGGAAGCTGCGTCGATCGAACTGGACGAACTCAATCTTACTGATCCGGCGTTTTTTGCCAGGGCCGACCCCGATGATATTTTGCGCCGGCTGCGCCGTGATGACCCGGTGCACTGGACTGCGAGCAAGCTGGGGCGGCCGTATTGGTCCGTGACCAAGTACGAGCATGTGAAGCATGTCTATGCCAATGACTATACGCAATTCAGCAGCCAGCGCTGGGGCCCGGCGTTGCCGGTGGGAATGGATTGGGCGAACCCCGTGCCGGGGGACATGATGTCGCTGTTTCAGGCGGGCGCGCAGCTGGCCGCAATGGATAACGAGCCGCATGCGAATCTGCGGCGGGCCTTGAGCCGGCGGTTTCTGCGGCCGAGCCTGCTGGCGCTGGAGGAGACGATCCGCCGGCTTGCGCAGGAGATTGTGAACGACGTGCTGCCGCGCGGCGAATGCGATTTCGCGCAGGACATTGCCGGCCGCCTGCCGATCGCCTTGATCAGCCATATCATGGACATACCGAGGCAAGATTGGGACAGGCTGGCGCGCTACGCCTATATGAACGCAGCACCGGCAGACCCGGAATTCCGGGACGGCACGGTGGAGGAAACCGCGTTCAAAGGCGTGTTCGGGCTTACCGAATACTGCACCAAGCTTGCGCTGGAACGGCGGAAGAACCCGGGTGATGATCTGCTCAGCGATTTAGGTGCTGCGAAGCTGGACGGCGAGTATCTTTCCGACCTGCTGCTGGGCTTCAATGGGCTGGCATTTTTCAGCGCCGGGCATGAGACGACGCGTAACGCGCTGTGCGGCGGGGTGGCGCAGCTTATTGGTCAGGACAAGGATGAATGGCAGAGGCTGATCGAAAAGCGCAATGACACCGCGGTGATGCATGCCGCGGCGGATGAGTGCGTGCGCTGGTCATCGCCGCTGACGCATAACATGCGGACGGCGACCTGCGATGTGGAGCTTGGCGGCAAGCAGATCCGCGAGGGGGACTGGGTGGTGACGTGGAACTGCTCTGCGAACCGGGACGAGGATGTTTTTGAGGCGCCCTACACGTTTGATGCGGGGCGCGCCAATAATCCCCATCTGGGCTTTGCCTATGGGCCGCATACATGCCTGGGCGCCAATTTGGCGCGCATGGAAATGCGGATCATGCTGAGCGTGCTGCTGGAGTCCGTTCCGGATTTGGAGCTGGATGGCGAGCCGGAAATCGCGGCGTCGCTGATTTTTCGCGGGATCAAACGGATGAAAGTGCGTTTTGAGCCGCGCGCGCCGGTTTTACAATAGGAGAGCGGGGTCGCCCATTTCGGTGGAATGGCGTAGTCTTGCCTTTGCTACCGGAGGCGAGGTCTTGTTTATGCAAGAATGTCGTGAGACTTTGGCGGAAATCTTGCGGGGCGGCCCATTTCAGGAGATTTCCGCTTACGCGGGAATGACGAGGACGCCGCGGGTCAAATCCGAGGTCTGCAGGTGTTATTTTTTCTTGAAGGATTCGATGCGGGCCTGCATGTCGGGTCCGCGGCCTTGGTTGCGGAAAATTTCGTGGGCGAGGCCCGCGGAGAGCGGCAAGCCGTCGGTGTCGTTGAAGAGCCGTTTGTTGGCGCGGTGGGTGAACCAGGCGTTTGCAAGGATCTGGCGCGCCAGAGTTTCAAGTTGGGGTTCGAATTCGGCGTCGGGAACGCATTGTGTCGCGAGCCCCATGGCAGCGGCTTCCTGCCCGGAATAGACGCGGCCGGTGTAGCTGATTTCGCGCGCCTTGGCCTGGCCGACCCGGCGGGGCAGGCGCTGGCTCATGCCCCAGAGGGGGGTGAGGGCGAATTTTGCGTGGGTGTCTGCGAATTTCGCGGATTCGGCGGCGATGATGAAATCCGCGGCGAGGGCGAGTTCCAGCGCG
>Ga0116226_10004517_pt1 | contig 12361 bp, 12 predicted proteins | sample S1TSphfallax_FD_89692 | JGI IMG/M metagenome (GOLD analysis project Ga0116226, IMG submission 89692) | Host-associated microbial communities from peat moss isolated from Minnesota, USA - S1T2_Fa - Sphagnum fallax MG | ecosystem: Host-associated > Plants > Peat moss > Unclassified | place: USA... | reverse complement strand
TTGTCATCTTTTGCAAATGATGAGCAATATAAATAAATGCACCATAAGCATTCAAAACATAAGAAATATTTTTAAAAGGAAGGCCACTTGGGATGAACCAATTGAAAAGGCTCAACCTTAAAAGCCAAATTCAAACTAAAATAGGATTTTCTTACCTAGGTCATCTAGGTGTAAACTTAATTTAGGTGGTGTACATTTAAGCCTAGTAAAGGTCATATCTTAGGTTGCCCTAACCTACTTTAGGCTTTAGTTGTTAGTTATGGGTTCTTATACCTAGGTTTAAAAGTTTACATTGTAGGTTCCTAAACATAAGGACCTTACGAGTAGGTATGTAATTTTAGGTCTAGCCTAGGTTATTTAGGTTCTATCCACTTTGCACAACCTAGTGGCCAGTGTTTAAATGTCATGTGGCATAACCTAGCTAGCCAATGTTTAGATGCCACATGGCTTAACTTGGGTGGCCATTGTTTAAATGCCACATGGCATTGCTTGGTCAAAATGGTGTTTGACCAATCAAAAAATTATTTGATTGTTATATTGACTAGTCACAAATACTAGTTGAAATGACTAGTCAAAATGTCATCTTAGGCTTGGTTAAAAAGTACATGGCCCAATCATAATGGACATGTTCAAAACATGTATGTAGGGTCTAAAGCCTTGTTGTTCATCACCATGAAAGTAACTATGTATGATATGCCATTGGATTTTGATCCTAATATTGGGGACAATCCCCAAAGGTTTCTTGAATGAGAAATCAGCTATTCATAGGTGGAATGGAATTAGCTTGGGTGGTGGTAGCGTTAATTTTTGTTTTAATCCATCTATTATAGCATTCACCCCTAACCTTCCATCCAAAAGCACATCATCCACCATGTTTTTTCTAACATGCACAACTATTACTAGCATCTGATGGCCTACAACCACTGTAGCAACAATGAATGTGCCCTTAGAGGAAATAAACTCATTGGGAATTGATTGTTAACTAATTGTTATTAAGTACGTATTGAGATCATGTGCTAGCTTCAACGATTGGCCAATGGTGACGATAAATTTTATTGTCCAATATTTGCTGTCCCATTTCCTTTTTGACTTCCAAAGTAATTAGGGCTGGTAATACCTTTGGATGTTCCATGGCAGATGGTAACCTTGCCCAATCAGTGGACCAAGATGGGTATAGGACAATAACTACCTCCTACTGCACTTCATGTATTTATTCATCCTTTTGTAATTCCTAGATAGTTTTTACCACTAATTGCCTGAACTTTTCCTCTTCTTACCAATCATGGGGTTCCTTCCCTTGGAAAGGTTCTTTCTCCTGGAAGACTACCTCCTCAAGCGCCTTACTCTTGGTTGTGACATCCATCACCATATTGACAATGGTTTCCTCATTTTTTTTTCACACTAAGTCCCCTTGTGGCTTTGTGGTCATTTGTTTTCTTCCTTGCGATTTCCTAAATCTCCTTTTTCCATGGGCAATTAGTGGAAGCATGCCCTGGTTGCCCATAAGTATAGCAAGTACAGTTGTTACTAACAATAATACCTTCTTGTGTATTTCCTCTCCTCCAATTATTTTGTTTGGGCTATTGGGCTGCCACTTCATTAATTACTACCTCATTTTTTCCTTCAATTTGTTCTTCGAATATTAGGGTTCCAAAAACACTTTTTTTCTTGGCAATTAAATTTCTTGCAATATTGACATTCCTTCTCCCCTAATTTGTTGGCATTGGCCAAGGGTTCTTTTACCATTTTTTTTCCCTTCATATTGAGTATATGTCCAATATGACCCTATTATCGTCAACATTTGTAGAGTTTTCCTCACAAATGATTGATGCCTCCAAATGTTGGATCAAAGTTCCCTTCTCCATGTCGATAATAGCCACCTAAAGGTGGCTAGTAGTCCTACCCTAAAAAACACATTTAACATATGGTTGTTTGTCGAATGTTGTAAAGAGTTTGCCAAGTTGAAAATTCATTCATAATATTCCTCTACCCTTTCGTTCATATTTTGTTTGACAGTTCTCAAGGTCATGTAGATTTGCTCATCTGTCTGAACCTTGTGGTAGTTTTTACATAGCACTTGGGTAAACTCGTTGAAGGTACAATTAGGGTGCTTGTTCATCAAGTTGTCCCCCCAAGGTTAAGTTATGTCTCACAATGTCCATCGAAAATACACAATTTTTATATCCTATGGGTAACATCATTGACTTTTATTACTTGTTTGAACACATGTACATGTGTGTCTAGGTTTGAATTTTTAGTATATTCTAAATATACTAAATTATTCAAGAATTATTTCCCCCCATTAGAATTTTCAGTTATTACTGTCATGGGTGGCATGGCAAGATACCATGGAAAATAAGGATTCCAATTTGATGGCATTCCTCCCCATCTTGGTGGTATTGGTGGGAAGGTAGATTGGTCCTTTTTATTATCCTCCCCTTCATCTGAATTTGATGAAGAGTTAGAAGAACCTTTGTGTGGATTTTCCCCCTTACCCCTGTGAAAAAATGCCTTTTGGATTACTTAGGTTAGTCCCACCATAAATGAATGATTGGGCGAAGCCAGAGGAAACTCTGGTGGAGGCTCTTAGTGATACTGACGTGCAAATCGTTTGTCAGACTTGGGTATAAGGGCGAAAGACTAATCGAACCATCTAGAAGCTGGTTCCCTCCGAAGTTTCCCTTAGGATAGCTGGAATGAATCCCTTTTTTTCCTACTACATGGTTTAGTTGTGCTGAAATCTGTATTCATTGTTGTTGCCTTTTTGTTTAAATCTTGAAGGTAGGGTAATTGTTTAAGGTAAGGCTAATTACCATTATAGGCTACATGGTTGGACCCATTCCATGCATTTGGGGCCCCCATCTTGAACCCCCAATGGTAGAAGGTAGACCAACCCACAACACTAAAAAAGTTGGAAGCGTTACCTTTTGATGTTCCTTCTTTGGTATAAGTTGTTTCATTTGGTCTTTCAAAATGGGCACCTTTACCATCCTCCATTCTTTCTTCTTCGTCAATTTGGTGTAGCTCATGTCCATGTCTTTTCCAAAATCATTAGTTTGGTTTTTAAGGTTAAGTACCCTTCTATCTTCTAGAATTGAAGGATGGTAATGACATCCTATTGTTTGGTGCCCTACCTCCCCACACAACTTACATTGTGATGTTGGGCCTCTATCCATATACTCCTCCCTTGGTTTTTTATGGTAGTAACCACCCCCCCCCCCTATGTTCTAAGCATTACATGTGAATTGAGAGGGTTAGGACATGTGTAAACTGTTGGATTTGTTTTTGTGAAGGTAAGAAGTGGTTATTCCTTCATTTGACAGTCCTAGGGAAAATAGTTCCACCACTTTCGAACTCTTGCCCCTAGATGGTCATTTAAGTTTTTCAAGCCTCCTCAAAGCTTGCCTTATTTCATATTTTGAATTTGGATCTATTGCCTCCACCTCAAAGGTAGTTACGAATGGGACTCCCATGGTAATCACCACATTGTGGGGTCTTGTGAAGTTTAAGTTCCAAGTTGCCCTCTAATACCCTTCTTGTAACACTATAGAGCTACCCCTTGGTGCATATACCGTCTCCTCCTCCATTTTTTCATTTTGAAATCTTAAGGTTTTGGTTTGTATTTGCTTTGCTACCATTTATGCCATTTGCACTTGAAAGTAACTAGGTAATAGATTATCCTAAAAGTAGAACCCAACTTATCCTCCCCCTATCATTTTTTCTACTTTTTTTCCAATTAGAGAACGATTATCTCCATTTGTTTTTTCGTCAAAACTTTTCGCCCTTGACCTTGTATCCCTCCACCATGAATGATACTAATATGTGGCATTTACCTCCTAGTCCTCCAGAGGTTTTTCCGTTTTTACAGTAGGCATGGAAGTGCCCATAGCTACCATCTAAGATGACAACACTTCCTTTGTTGTCCTCTTTAAATAGCCGACATTTAATGCTTCTAATTCCTCTTCCAATATTTGTTCCATTTTTTTTCTTATATCCCCTTATTTACTACTTGGCTCATGACTTAAAACCATTTTAAGTTCTTTGTGAAAGTATAACAAAATTACTATCATGTTGGCTATTTAATAATAATTACCCTTCCCTTTAACAAACTCTGTAATAAAATTGAAAAATGTGAAGTTAAGGTTTATCAAGTATGGTTTTTTGTTGGGTATTAAGTATTAGGTCCTTTTTTTTTGTCTCTCTAGGGCAACAAAACCTTCCACTTTTTACTCCAATTATAGTTATCATTTGATACCCTCCTTTTAAACACCCTCTCAATTTTATCTTACAATTTGTCCACTCCTTGGGACAATATTACTTTGTATAGTAATAGTAAGTTCTACCTTATCTACCTTCAAGAACTTGAAAATCATTTTCACAAACTCCACACCAGTTTCATCATTCAAAAAAATTCCAAATACGATCCACAAGATGGTTGCCAAATGTTAGGCGGTGAATTTGCGGCCCCCAATCATTACCCTCCTCTAAGGGGTAAGACCAAGGAACAAGATTGATACCTTATTACTTCACGTAAAGAATTACCCTCCTTATCTTACTTTATTACAACTACTCAAATAGAAAGTAAATTCTAGGTCATATTAAAAATAAGGAAGACAAAGGCTTGTTGCCCACAACTAGACCTATTATCCCTCCTTTCCCCATGCACACAAGTTTTTTAATGGCTTTACCTACCACCTTCAGCCCTTGAAGTCCCTCCTCTACATTTTATTGTTTGCAACGAATTGTCGTCCCTCTACAGCTCCTACATATTGCCTACCACAATGTCTTCTAGCTTGCAAGAGCTAACTTGCTGGTCACTTACCCTTAATTTCCACCACCACGGACTAGTTGTTACCCTTTTGTGGCAACCAATAGTTTATGGCTCCAAAGATTACCTAGTAGTCAATCCTTTACTCTTGTCCTAGAATAAATGCAGAGATATTAATTCAATGAAACATCCTACTTTTATCACCTAAACAATTCTACCTTCCACACTTAATAAAACATCAATGCAACATAAGAAACTTGAATCCTTCAACCATCTTCCATTAAAATCACACGAAAAGTACATATTTCTTTCTCCATTTGTCTCTTTCACTCTCCAAGTGAAAGTTTTCCATCTCTCAAAAGTTTTGAATCAATTCCCAATGCCCCCAACCTTTTTTCTAATCCCCTTTCCCCACATACCACACAAGGCCCACATTGACCCCTAGAAAATAAGGCCTTTATTATAATCCCTTCCTATAAATCTCCTAGATGATTGGGTGGATTACCCCCAACCACTCACTAATCCAAGCTAACTAATCCCACTACCTTCACCCCTTGGGTAAAGGACGATAAGTCTACCATTAGTAACTAGTAATTGCTAAGAGGCCTATGAAATTAATTAGTCTAGAGATTTCTACATGTTAACACTCCATGTCCATACTTTGAACAAAGTTGCAAAATCTACAAATTATGATGATGTAGTTAAAAAAAACTTGGGTGTATTAGACTTGCACAATATGTAATTTTATTTTATTTGGTGAAGTTGGAAAATGGTGTAGCTTAATTAACCCAAGTTCATTTTCACAAAACACATTTGTTGTCTATGAAATTAATTTCATGTATTCAATCAAACAAAACCTCTTAGACCTTTTACAAAAAATATATATGGATGTGATAAGCATTGGGTTCATAGTTCATACCCAACGAAAAGTATGTTGATTATGAAAGTCACAACCACAATAATATTAGCTAGCTCTCCACTTTGTTTCATAGCCGAAAATGTACACATGAGTCCCCCATCGATGTTGAATTTTCATCATGATCCTGATCATCTTTTTCTTTTTTTTTTCCCATCTTTTTGTGCTCATAGTATATGAATAAAAATTACAATACCTAATAGATATCAAGGAAAAAACAAGAGATATTTTGTAAGCAATATTGCAAAAGAGAGGAAAAAAGATCTATAATGTAGCTTGTGGATTGCTTTTTGTGATCCAACTGCTATAATACCATAACCTACTAATGTTCCTTTTATAGCTTCTATGTTGATGATTAAGGTAATATCATTATTGTTACAGTCTCATGATTCTTGGATCAAAATTGCTCTTGCAACAACACATGTTGTTCATTTTTTCGACCTAACAAATGTTCAACATGTTGTAATAAAACAAAAACACATACCAACTATTGGTGAATAAACAACTTAAACAATAAAAGAAGAATTCAAGATCAAAGCTCGTCACGGAAGATGATAAGAGGATGTAATTAAACATGGGAAATTTTTAGAAGAAGAAGAATTTTATTCACCTTGGTTTTTAGGTTTTTTTGTCTTTTGGAAAATGGCTTCAAACTAGGCCTTCAATATGTTGTAATCCAATGACAACACCTTGTAGTTACACTTTAACTATTTTGTTTCTAATGAATACATCTATTCTATAAACAAATTGTGATTTGCCACGGCTAAAGACCCAACTCCATGGCCAGTTGCATTTTTCTCTTCAGCTCTAACTTGTTTTCCAACTTGAAGTTCCTCTTTAACAATTACACTCACTCGAATGCAATCATTTTTTCTTCAACTCCATAATATTAATATTACTATTAGGATTAGAGCGCATGAACTTGCAACTTGTTGGCGCCTACTACTATCGCACCATATTCTCCATCCCCTGCCTCATATAACAATTCCATCAATGATGGGAAAAAAAAATTGTCAAATGAAAGATACTATAATTAACATTAGGGTTTGGCGCTTATTATTTTAAAAGTGAAATGGCCAAAATTTTAAAATATACATAACAATTTTTGTCGAAATTATTTTAAATTAATTGTTTTATATGCTGAAAACAAGGAAAAAAGTGGGTTTAAGGTTTACAACAACAAAAATGGGTTTAGGCTTTACAATAGCTCTTGATCATGGCCATGTCATTATAATTTGTCTCAAGCTTTCATTATTGAAATTGTTGTGATTCTACTTGTTGCTTGATTTGTTGAGCTATAATGATGCAAGTGGGATAAATGGCCATGTCTATAGCAACATTGAATGACGTGGTAGCATGAATGCTTTTGGCACTTGTAGTAGTTCTCACAAACTCAAGATCATTACAATTAGATCCATTGTGGAAGAACAACTGAACATGTTGAAGAAAATGACAACATTATTTACAATTGGTACATCAACTAGCTTCCCATCAATATGTCCTCTCCAAAATCTTGAGCTTAGTCATTGATGTCTACAACTAAAAGAATAACAATTATAAGCTTGCAACTTTAAACCAAATAATGTTTTTTTTATAGAGAAACTCTTACTAGGTTGGCAATGTGATGATGTTCATTGGGTCTAAGCAAACTATAGGCACGTTCAATCCTTTCCTAGTCACCTTGTACATTAGCTTCGTACTCATATTCGTCGAAGTTGTTGCTAGTATTATGAATGTAGCAGACTACATTAGTAGGCAATGTACTCAAGTTCAAAACTAGTTTTTGTGAATCACTATGAGCAACAAATTTTAATTTCAACATTCTTTTTCATATGATTTCAAACACCTTGACAATTGTAGATTCTTGCACAGATTCCGTTGTGCACTTACAGCTTGGAAGTAGCTACTTGCATTTTAGTTAATTAGATCATGACTTCAATGTATCTATCTATTAGTTGATCTAAACCAAAAACCCATGATAACAAAACATGAATATGCAAGAGGTTTGCAACTAGCCTAGATGTTGCTACTATTGTTGCAACAATCATTTAAGGATCGGTACCCAATGCATTAGGGTTCAAGGTTACTATTGATCATCTGCATCAAAGCTATTACAATAAGTTTAATATAGTTCTACTCTGAAGTTGGGATGGGTTTGAGGTTTTTTTTCGAACTTTTCCTTCCTTCTTTCTCCCCTTCATTCTTTCCTTCCAAGTATTGTTGCAATTGGGCTTGTCAAGCTAGTGTGGGACCTAATCCCCATGCTACTGTGTTGTAGAACCTTTTTCACACAAATCATGCAATAGTAGCAAAAGACTTATAACAAGCTTTGAATTTCAATTTCAAAGGATAAACATCAATTTCCAACTTCGAGTGGAAATGTAAGAGGTTAAGAAAAAATGTCAAATTAGACGGATGGGAGAGGGAAAGAAATAGACATGGTGTGGGCAACAACCATGAACATCACGATTCTTTTCCATTGTTGTTGTTACAACATTACAACGCTACAATAGAGCTCTAGAACTCATGTGCAAGTCAATGATCATAGTTAGGTAGTTGAAAATATCACATCTTGTGAATTTTAAACTTATGATCACTAGTAGTTTCTTAACATCTTGAAGCTAACAATTTATGATATGATGTTATTGCATTATTATCTTGTAGATAATGAAATTTATGCAAGTCCAATTACTTTCAACTCATGGGTGCAAGCTTGGAAAAACTATAACAAAAAATCTAAGCAACAAAAACAACTTTTAGCAACAACAAAAGTTAGTATTAGTGATCATCATGGAATAACAACAAGATCATGGACACATGATCAATTGATTGTGCACAACAACAAGTTGTTCATTGGTTCTTTTCCTTTAACAAACCATTTTTTTGTCGATTTGCAATCACCACCACCACCACAACTACGACCATGGCTACTCTGCTTTGAATTTGTTCTCAAATGAAATGAAATGTTACATTTATCTTGGTAATGCAATAAGGAATCCAATGTTATGGAGTTTATAATTTTGCCAAAAGCCGATGATAATGATGATGAAAATCATGCCCTAATTCCTTGCTCACTCTTGTTGTTGTTGCACATCGTTTTTTCTAGGTCATCAATGAGGAGTTGTTTACAATCATGGTGATCATGGCCATTGTGAGTAGCAACATCAATAGTCGCCATTAACCAATAGCAATAGCCATTCACCAATAATGGCAATAACATAACAACATTAGCAACCACTTAATAACATCGACAAAAGCCATTCACCAACATTAATGCCAAACATTCACCAACAATGATAACAACGTAAGCACTAACAACCACTCACCAACTTCAATGCTAAACATTCACCAACAATGATAACAACGTAAGCACCAACAACCACTCAACAACATAAAAAATAACCTTCACCAACATCAATAATAGCCACTCAACAATATTGGCAACATTATAACAACACTAATAACCACTCACTAACCCTTCAAACATCGTTCCATGATTTTAAGTGTGGAATCTTTTGGATCAATGTTGTCACCCTCCTCTTCTTGTTTTCTTATTTTAGAATCAAAACTAACTGAAAATAGAGGTGTGGCAACATTCACTTCCATTGCTTCAAGTTTAAATTCTTCATTGAAACTCCTTAAAAACATTGTTTTCTCCCAACCTTTGCAAATCATATTGTCCATGTTTTTCACATGTTCCCATGTGTGAAAAAGCCATGCACAAAGCTTTGGTTTTTAAATTAACATTTGGATATTGATTTTAGGATTTTCACTTCCTTCAAGTTGGTTCTTGATTATTGAGCATGTTAAGGAATTAATTTTTTTCTTGAATGCATGCTTGAATGAATGTTGGAGAATAATATCAATAGGTTGAAGGGTGTTGGTGAAATTTGTTGGAACAAATATCACATGCACACATGGGTGTTGTTGTTTCATCCAACCCAAAAGCTTTCCACTTTTGTGAATTGACCAACAATCAATCAACCAAACCATCTTTTGGTCTTTTATCAAGGCAAGTTTTTCCACTTGAGCTACATGATAAGGTTTGAAAATGTGTTCAACAAACTGTTTGGTGGCTTCTAATTTAAACTAGTGGTTGGAACTATAGGTCAAATGGAACCCAAAAGAAGAACAAGTTCTTCTTCTTTCGTTCATGGGGGGAAGTGATTAGTTGGTTATCCTTTGGAACACAATTTGTAAAGGCAGCAATGTTCCATTGGTTGTAGATGAGACAAAACTTGTGATTTGTCTCTTGTCTTCTATTCCAAGTACTTGGGATCCTTTTGTCTCCCATGTTCTATCACCTCTAGTTGGCACAAGATGAACTTTAGTTTAATATGTGTTGATTACCAAACAAGTAAAAATATTATATGCTTTGACAAGGTAAATAACCTTGTGTGCCATGGTTGTCCATTCTTATTGCCATGTTTCCGGTAATCTTCTTGTTGTTATAATGGCTATTCTATATGACTTGATAAGATGGGTTTTCATGAAGTTTTTGGTCCAAAGCAAAGTCATTTTGAACCTTTTTTTTGTGGAATTCTTCAAAACTTTAGGTGCTCAACATTCAAAGATGCCTCTAATGATTGGTTGGATAATTGGTGCAAAAAGGCCTTGCCCAACATCTTGCATGTTTTTTAATACATTAATGAATTCATCTTTCAATTTTGGTTTTGTTTCCAAAATTGAAAAATGTGTAGGAAAGGAAACAATACCTCTTGCTATAACTTCTTTCAAATGTGGTTTGAACTCTCCTCTTGGTGTGAACCATTCATAATGAGATCCTCTACTCAAATTTTCATAAAGACCATTAACTTTTCTTGGGTTTTTATGGAAGGTTTTCAAGTAATGAAAAACATTAGTGAGATCACCATGTTTCTTCACAACAACAAAAATGGAAGGCCAGAAGTGTGGCGCAAACCAATTAGTATAAGTACTTTGTGTCTTTCTTCTCTTTGTTGATTTTGAAATTTCACCTTCCTCATTGTCTTCTTATTTGATTTCCTTTTTTGCAATCAAAGTAGCCTGAAAAGTGTTTTCGTGGTTTTCCAACAGGTCGTTTCAAGGTTGTGGAGGCCACTTGCTCTTTTTCTTGGTTGTGCTTCTCCATCTCCTTTGAAAGTACCTTTAGTTCTTGAGTTATAGCCACTAATCTTTGTTCTTTATCCACTTTTTGAAACATGCAATCTATCATTCTTTGTTGCTTGCCACTATTTGCCATGTTCAAGATTGTTTTAAGCAAATTTAAAAAAAAAAATGGAAACTTGGATATGGAAAAAAACACCATTTGTAAGCTAAGTTAAATATATCAATGCTAATTTATGAAAGGAAAAATATAAAAAAAACAAAGATATATTGATGCTTCTAATGTCTAAACAAGAAACTCATGCACAAGATAACATATGAAAAATAAAATGCCAAGTGAAAAAATGGACATTCTTGAATCAAAAGTGCTTGAATGGATGATAAAAAAAATAAAAAAATGGACGTGTTTTTAACTACCTACTCAAGACAATTTAACAACTTGCCAAAAAGAATTGATTTTTTTAATAAAAAAAAGTCGAAATTTTTGATAATTAAAAAAATATTTGTTGAATTTTTTTGGGGGAATAATTGATTATTTTGGAAAAATCAGCTGAACCCTAATGGTAGTTACGGTAGTCAAAGAGAGCTTAACATTTCTAATCACAACATCTAGTGTGCCCGATCACTACATATTCCAAGCTGCTCTAAGTGCAACATGAGGAATCACTATTGCACAAATCAAATCACACATGAGGAAGGAATCCACTTTGTCTATCTATTTGTCATTTTGCATCAAGTAACTTTACAAAAGAAGAAAAAGAAGAAGAAGATTTCATTGTTCCAAAGTAAGCTCTCTTTTCTTGACAATTTTCTTATCATTAAAACCTTGAAGACTACCATGTTTGTGAAAGCATGACATTTATTTGCCTTGGGCATATGTGTGTGAAATCATGTTTGCTAAAGTTGTGCAGCAAGGGATGACATTTTTCCATGCCTATTGAAGCTACATGACAAGGGGAGCCAAATTTATAGGTTTTTTTTTTGTCAATCTCAAGGTGCATTTCTCACATTTTTTGACAAATAAAAAAAAGTCATGTTAGGTTTTTAAGAATTATTTATTATTGCATTTGACCGAAGGTTATGATAACATATTTGCACATGATGTTGTGATTGGCAAAAGTCATTACATAATGTAAATTTTATTATAGATTTGCTTGATTGTTCAGTCCTCATGGCAAAATTTCACATTGATATTGATTCACCAGATTATCTTATTGATTCACTTACTTTGTCATTAGTGGTTTTTCACTTTTAAGTTTATTGTTGAAGCTTGGATATGTAAATAAGTGATAATGGATGTGAGAGATATTGATGCATGCCTAAATACCAAATATGAATGGGGATTTTTTATAATGTTTTTCCGAAAAGGACAATAAATAAATACAATTAATTTTATTGACCAATCACAATGATTGGTCCATGCAATGGCATTTACACGATCCTCATTATATTCTATCTTGGATTTCATGTTTATAAACAAGGATGGAAATCACTTGCACCCACTATTTTGGATGTGGTAGACAAATTGGTAGAGGCGCACATGCGAGGTGTGGGTTAATTTGCTTTAAGAAATGTTTTCACAATTTGTTTGA
>Ga0116226_10004516_pt1 | contig 12361 bp, 11 predicted proteins | sample S1TSphfallax_FD_89692 | JGI IMG/M metagenome (GOLD analysis project Ga0116226, IMG submission 89692) | Host-associated microbial communities from peat moss isolated from Minnesota, USA - S1T2_Fa - Sphagnum fallax MG | ecosystem: Host-associated > Plants > Peat moss > Unclassified | place: USA... | reverse complement strand
CGAAACGAAACGATCCAGGACTATGCCGCCGTAGCTCAGTGGTAGAGCGCATCCTTGGTAAGGCTGAGGTCGACAGTTCAATCCTGTCCGGCGGCACCATTTTTCCCATAGGAAACAAGAGGCTTCAGATAGCCTCATCAATCTGCGCTGTCGCTCTGCGATGGCTTTAACGCCGGTTCAGGTCCGCAGAAAGCAGTCCCGACGCCTCAAGGGCAGGGCGGAGATCATCGGGATCAACGAAGTAGTGGACGTGAAATCCTAAAGCCTGCGCGGCTTCGATATTGGGCAGGTGGTCGTCCACAAAAAGGAAGTCGGAAGGACCGAGCGCCGCTCTTCGACAAACAATTTCAAAGATGGCGCGGTCAGGTTTTTTGACGCCTTCGACTCCGGAAACGATACAGTCCTGAAAGAGCTCGAAAACCGGGTCCATCTTCATAACCCCCGGCCAGGCTTCCCTGGACATGTTTGTCAGGGCGAACAGGGGGACGCTGTTCTCGTGGAGCGCCTCAATCGCTTGCACCGTTTGTGGGATGACGCCCGAAAACATTTCGGGCCACCGGTCCCACCACGCCGCGATGGCGTCGGCATATTTGGGGAAACGTGGCGTCAGCGCCGCGATGTTGTCAGCGAACGACAGCCCGGTATCGACGCGGATGTGCCACTCCGACGTGCAGACCTCCTTCAAAAACCACTCGCGCTCTCCTTCGTCAGGAAAGATTTTCGAATAGAGGGTGCGCGGGTCCCATTTCACGATCACGTTTCCGACGTCGAACAGGACGGCGGACGGCCCGCGGGCCTGTGGCGTGAGGTCGGAGCCGGCGGTGTGGGGAGATGGCGTCACCGAAGGCCGACGCCGAGGGGCGAGGGGAGGCCTGAGGCCTGAATGGAGCCGAGCCAGGTCCCGGGACCCACTGGCGGTGCATCGCCATAAGGGCTTTTTGGAGGGACGATCTCAGTGGATTCGACGCACCCGGAGAGCGTCATATCGGTGCGCGGCGCGCCGGTTTCGTCACGGGGTGGGATCGGCGACGCAAGCGGCGCGGTCGAGGCGGCGTTGAGGGGCAAGGCGCAGTTATCTCGCGCCATCAGCTTCTCCGTGGCGGCGGCCACTCGCGGGTTGTTTTGGACCGCAGCGGCGCTCTTCCAGGCTTCCCACCGTGTCCACCCCAGTTCACGGGTAAAGTAGGCGCGCTCGATCGATAGGGCGTCGCCCATATGCGACGGATCGCGGCCGAAGTGCTCCGCAATCAAGGTCCAGAGCACGACATGCTGGCCCTGGCGCGGACCGGTCTTGTACCGCGCCCGATAGGTCACGGCTTGAACGGACCAGTGCGTCGTACTCTCCGGCAGCTGGGCGGGACAGACCGACTGAGCTGAGCTGACCATCCTGCTCGGATTACTGATCACGCCTCCGGCGATGACTCGGCCCAAGCTGGGTTGCGGAGGAATACGTAAGGCCGCCAGTTGATCGGTGGGCGCCAGCTCCCAGGCGTCTTGCAGAGCTTGCGCGCTGACGGGCCGATTTGGCGAGCAGCCGGCGCCGACAAAGTATTGCAACGGCTGCGGACCGAGCTGCGTGGCGATAAACGAAATCGAGCGATTGGAAATCGACGCGATGGTTCCTCCCCCAATTGGATTAGACGGGTCGTAAAAGCCGAAGGTGGCGCCTGGGAGGTAGCCTGCGTAATCATAGATGTGCACGGCCAGAAAGCCGAGCGTCGAGGAGTTGATCGGGAAGGAATCGCTTCCCTTCGCAATGTCGCCGCCATCGCCCGCCTGTCGCGTGTGATAGGGCAAGGGTTCACCGACCCGAAGGTCGCGCTGCGAAACACACCGGGGGTCTCCATCGATAGGGCTGACGCCGACGAGCGTGCGCCCCCGAGAGTCGAGGCAGACGTTCGCGATCAGAAAGTCAGCGCCTAAGGCCTCGCCGCTTCCGACCGCGCCTTTGGCGGCCGCAAAGTCACTCCGACCGCCAAGGGCTAACGCCACGGCGAGCGTCGCGAGGGCCATAGGGCGGATGGGCTGCAGCGATGGGGTCATTTCGGCCTTTAGGGCTGGGATCAATCACATCCGCTGACAAACGGGTCGCATGAGTTCCTATAAGGGATGCCGGTGGCTAATCAAGATCGGCGGCCAACGGCGCGTCACCGCCTATCAGTGGGTGTGCATAAAATATCAGAATGAGATATGTTCATGAGCTCGGCGTAACTCGTCGTAACAGATTGGCCATCGCCAGCGATACGTTCTATAATGTAGCCCCAATTTTCACTCAAAAGACCAAATAATTCTTCCGAGGTCTCGACCGTCATCATTTTCGGAGACCATTCCATTATTATAGCTGGTCTGGTCTTTATTATAAAATCTTCAGCTCCCTGGAGCGCGGGCAATTCGAAGCCTTCAATATCGATCTTCATGATGTCAGCCGAGCGAATGTTGTTCTCCGAAAAAAGCGCCGTAAGTTGGCGGGCCGGCACCGTTATTTCCCTAACCTCCTCGGCGTGCTTTTCGATCCCATAGGCTGCAACAGCCTCGACGAGCGTGTGGCTACCGGCGTGGCGAGCAAACTCATACATGATCATTTGCCCATCTTGATGGGATGCCGCCACCTTCAGGGTCTGTGAGCGCGTATCAAATCCATTAAGCGCCAGATTATCTTCAAGGAGCAGCGCGATTCTGGGGTTCGCTTCGATGGCGACAACGCTGCCCGTCGACCCCACGCAGCCTGCCGCAAGGACGGCGTAGACGCCGACGTTGGCGCCGACGTCGATGTAATCCATCCCCGGCTTAAGCAGGCGTCTCAGTAGCGAGGTTATGCCAGGATCGTAGTAGCCGTGGCGGATCATGTGTGGCGTGATCGACCGGTCGGACGCGATGAGCGTCATCAGGTGGCCAAAGGCGGTCTCCACCAGCACCTCATCTCGCCCAAGATAGGTCGCGCCCATGCGTGCAGACGCAGACGCGGCGACCGGCGCCTGGCTGGACGCCCATCTTTTCAAGGCCTCAAGATCGCCGAGATGGGGGCTGCGAGGATCTTCAACGGGCCCATCGGAGGTCAGGACAATAAAGACTTCATTGGCGAAGCCCGGGTGAAGGCGGTCCAGGGCCCTGCCCATCAGGTCGGGCGATATCTCCTTGTATCGACCCTTGTGGACGATCAAGGCGCAACGCGACTTCAGGTCCGACGCCGTGAAGCTGGTGTAGCTGTTCTCAACCGGATAAAATTCGGCCATCTCGACAGGGCCGACCACTGAGCCGTCCTCAAAGCCCTGAGCGACCAGAAAATCAACAACGGCTTGCCAATACGGGTCCACGACGCGGCTGAGATCCTCTCTGGTCGCTTTGTCCGGGTCTACCGTCGCCAGTGATCCGGGCCGAGCCTCGAGGGTGGGTAGAACCATGGCGGCCGGCGGATGTCCAACCCCAAAGCCGGTCGTCGATAACTTTGCCGGCTGATCAGATCATTCCGCGATCGCTCTCGAGAGCGCGGAACGCTTCAAAGACTCCGGCAGATGCGAAGATGGCGACGTGCGGTTTCGCTCTGATCTAGATCAATTGGTCACCAAATGCGCGACCACGAAACTCGTCAGCAGCGGGCTGAACATGTCGCGGATCAAGGATAAAACCTTTTGGAGCTGCACGCGGGGTGAGTCCGCAACATATACAATATCGTGATCCGCAAGTTGAAAGCGCTGGCTCGTGAAAAAGGCGGCGGCGTGACGCATGTCCAGCTGATAGACCACGGGCACAAATGATACGTAGGCGCTTAAATCGCAGCTCGGGCAGGCGGCGCGCGCGCGCGCAATCGGCTCCATGCGAAAGACAAAGACGCCTTTCGGGTCTGCTCTCTCGTCAATCAGCCCCCCCGCATTCGCCAAGGCCTCACTCAGGTTCATGTGCGTGGTCTGAAACTGAATTTGAGCATTCTTTGTGGTCGCCCCAAGGACGGTGAAGAAACCGGGCGTTTTCGAAACGATCAACGTGTCTTTGGGGTGAAGGTGGATGTTTTCACTTGGCGCGTCCACAATCTCTTGAAGCGGCATACTCACCGAGTCTGCTCCCCGAATGAGCTTGACCTGGGCCTGATAGGTGGGGCTTTCGATACCGCCTGCGCCGGCGATAGCGTCCAGGATGCGATTGTTCCCTTGTGGGAGAACAACGGTGGCCCCCTTGATATCGTCGCCCAAGATGGAAACGAGGTTCGAGTTGTTCTTTATGACTGAAATTACAGTCTGGGGCTGACTGGCCTTGCCCTTAAGAGCGCCGGAGACCTTGTTTTCCGCCTGAGGCAGCGTCAGGCCGGCGATGGCCACCCGCCCGGCGAACGGGATCGATATGGTTCCGTCGTCGGCGATAATCTGGTCTGGCACCGTCTGATTCAGCGTGCCGATGCTGGTTCCTGGGTTTGGGTTTGGTCCGAGCAGCGGGCTTGTCGCGCCGACCTCCCAAAGCGTGACAGCGACAAAGTCGCCCGATTTCAGGGTGTCCTCAGTGGTGACGGTCTGGTCGCCAAATTGAGCTTTGAACGATTGGGCCGGCGAAACCGCGAGGCGTTCGGCTACGGGCGTCGTCAGGTCAATGACCAGGTAAGGCGGGACCGCGCCTGGCTTCAGCCCCTGGGGCTTCACCACTTCAGTCGTCATAGGCCCGTCGATAGGCAGATGCGTACATCCGGCTGTCACCGTCGCGACCGCTATAAGGAACAGGAGGCATACGCGACGGATCATTGAATTCTGGCGGCCTTTTGTTGGAAAGAAGTTTTCGTCCGTGCCTGACGGCCCCGTTCCTGCGGGGGCTGGTGATATGCGCGCCTAAGCTCGTCCCGTTGCGCTATCGTTGGGGCTGACGGGCCGAGGCGCCGATATATTCGCAACGCTTCACCTCAAGCGGCCCGGCGCTACCGGGCGTCAGGCTCCGCACACAAGGTCTCGATAACCTGAGCAAGCTTATCAAAGTGCGCCCTCCAAGTCGGCGGTCGGAACGCCTTTAACCGGTCCAATTGCGCCTGACGCTCGGGGCTCCCATCCGCGCTGTAAGCCATGATTAGCTTAGCCCAGCCCCTCCCTGCAAGCGGATCGACATATTCTGGAACATCGCCGGCAATTTCCCGGAATGGCTCTAGATCCGAGCAGATGACAGGCGTGCCCAAGGACAGGGCCTCCGCCACCGGCAAGCCGTAACCTTCGACATGCGACGGCATGAGCGCGGCCCTGGCGTTGCGGATCAGGGTAGCCAGCGTTTCGTCGCTGAGATCGTTGCACTCCAAAATATGCTGATCCGACATGTGCGCGCGCTCAAGGATGTCGACAATGTTCTCGTTCTCCCACCCTCGGCGCCCCACCAGGATCAACTTCGGGGCCGCTGCGCCCAGCTTGGCGATGATCCGCGGCCAAACTTGCAGCAGCATCAGATGGTTCTTCCGCGGCTCTATCGTGCCGACGAAAACAAAATATGGCTTCGATGTAATCGACGGAAGGGCTTCCCGATCAAACACCTCGCTCGTGCCAAGTTTTGAGACGACCAGGTTTGGAGCCGGGAGGCCCTTACTTTCTGCAAAATCGCGCAACGCTCGGGCTGTAAAGGTCGAGTTGGCGATGACCACGTCGGCGACCTTCAGAACTCGACGGACGTATCTACCGTGTCGTTGTGGAACCTTGACCTTGCAGAACTCCGGGTGGGTCAGCGGTATAATGTCGTGCAGGAGAAATATTGACGAGACGGACGGGCTTCGCGCCAGCCAGTGATCGATCCAGGCGCTCTTATAATGAGACCCCGCGACATGAGCGTAAATGTGATGACCGGGACCCCGGCTGAACTTGCTCAAGGAACGAGGCATGAGATTTTTTAGCGCCGCGCCGACAAGAATATTTGCGGCTATCATCATCTTGTTCGAATGGCTTAGGACTTCATCGGTCTTCGGTCTAAAATTCTCCGGATCAGAGTCCAAAAAACTCGATATTCGCTCGACGGTGGTGTAACTCTGCTTCGTCGATTGGTCTCGCCAGCTCTTGTCCGTCAAGTTCAAAAATTTGCGAGCGATGGGCAGGGGAATGACCTGCACCATCTGTTCCAGAGCGACGATGAAGCGGGCGCGCTTTGGGTAGCGACGCAGAATTTCCAGCGCGTACGCCAGCTCAACCCGATCAACGCCCGTCGGCGTGCGGTGACCCACCCGCATCACCAGGCGTGTGATGTCAAAGAAGATCATGCCGTCAACTTCGGCCGCAGTCATGTCGGACAGAGACCCTCCAAGGCGGCCCAAGACCCCCGTCTCACCCACAATTTCAGGCAAAAACTTCATGGTTCGCCGCTGACTAAAACGATCGCTTAGAGACGAGGAAATAACGTCACCCGGGCGCCCCAAGGGGCGCATTCGGATGCGATAGGGCTAGCTTGCAATGTCATCTCTCCCACCAAAGGTTGAAAATGCGTTTAGCCGATCAAGACGGTTTGACATATTCGCCCTCGGGCCAGAGGCCAGCAGTCGATCATAAAGTTCACGCAGCCTGATCTTATAGGCGTCAGCGGTAAATTTTTCGGCCTGCCGCTTACCCTTCGCCGACAGATCGCTTCGGAGAGCGTCATTGGAATCTAAAGCTTTGATCCCATTAGCGATCGCGCGCGGATCGTACGGATCGATCAAAAGTGCGCCATCCCCAGCGACTTCCGGCGTCGATCCTTCCGTCGACGTCAAGACAGGGGTTCCGAGCTTCATGGCTTCCAAGATCGGCAGCCCGAAGCCTTCATAGAGCGACGGGAATAGCACGGCCTTGGCGCCGCGAATGAGGCTGACCAGAAGCGGGAAGGGGGCGTAATCGATGTGGAACACCCGCCGCCGTCTGTAGGTCTGCGAACCCAGATGTTCCAGGTACGAGGTCGCATCATCGTTCAGCAGGCGCATCTCCTGCTCATATTTCCAGGCCAGCTTGCCGACAATGAGGAGAGGCGTTTCGATGTTGGAGGCGAGGTAGGCTTCGATCAGCCGTCCGACATTCTTTTTGGGTTCGATGGCCCCGTAGAAAAGCATATATTCTTTAAACTTGACGTTGAATGTGCCCTCAACGTCCATTTTTACAAGATCGAGCGGCTTCTCGGCATATTTGGCGGGTATTTCAACGGACTGGAAGGTGTTTGTGACCCGCTCTTCGGGAACGCCCAGAATGTTGATGATGTCTTTTCGCGATGTCTCGGACACGGTCACGATGTGATCTGCCCGGCGCGCCAACATCCGCATCAGGGCGTAATAGCGGTACTTGTTATCTAGGGTCGTGTAGGGGAGCCTTAACGGAACAAGGTCGTGAAGCGTATAGATGTTGACCGCGCCCGGAACCTTAATCGGCAGCGGGAAGGTCCAGTGCGCGATGTCGGGGGCGGGGCGACCGACGTTCACGCGAAGCCGCCCAGGCGATGCCAAGCGACTCGCGTGAAAGTATTGCTCCGATCGATTCCAAATGTCCGGTGCGTTCCAGATCGTATCGTAATAGGGAAGCCTGGACTTGTATTGGGTCGTGATGACGCGCCCAGACATGGGTACTTTTCGGGCCCAGGCGCCCACGGGCGAGGCTATGGCGTCGGAACTGTCGCGCAGCGGCTTCAGCCAGGCGGGCGGTTCGCCGACATGGGGATCAAAGAACGCAATTTCCTTCATCAGCGACCGAAACCCCGGCGCCGCCCTCACGCCATACAGGATGTCCGTCTCAAACCCTAGATCGTGAGTGCAATATGACAAATTGCGCGCATACGTAGCAACGCCTGTCCCTGTCTCCAGACCTAGGTTGTAGCCGTCGATCAAAATGCGCCGATTTTGCATGCCGCTCTATGTCACTCATCGGGCGCCCGTGCTAGACATAAAGCCGTAGCCGGAAGCTCGCTACTGCGCCATTTGGGCGCGTGGCTGATCGGCGCCTTGACATGCCCCGGTCGCCTAAGGGTCTTAAGCCTTATTTGGGCGGCGCGTAAGTTGGAATAGCGATTCATGGACGACGAAAGCCTGAATAAGGCCGAAAATCTAATGGACTTCAGTGATTTGGTTGCAGAGATCGTAAAGCAGTCCGGATTGACGAAGCTGCAGGTCCAAGCCGTTTTGAAAGGGTTTTCCGCGTCTGTCGCCGCAGGGCTCAAGGAGGGCAAGGCCGTTCGGGTCGCTCGGTTCGGCACATTCCGAGTCAGAGATACGCCATCCCCTATCGCACCCAAGCGAATCGTATTCTTCGCTGCGAAGGATATGAAAGACTCGTCGATCGGCTGAGGCCGCTGCGGCGGCGCAGTGTGAGGCCGTCCAAAGACCGGACTAAAGAGGAAAGCATTTGGCGTTCGAACTGAAGCAGCGCGATGGGGCGCTTGCTGCAACCCCCGTAGTGCCCGAACCGGTCCGCGACGGTAGGCATTTTTTTGCGCGCGCCATCAATGTCGTTCGAAGATATCCAGGCTTTTTCGTCGTCGTGGTCGCTCCCTCGATAGCGGCGACGGCATTTTTTGGGTTTATACAGTCGCCGATTTATACATCCACGGCGGAGATCATGATAAAATCTCCGACCCAGTCTTCCAATTTGAACGGTATCGGTTCGTTTTTGCAAAGCGCCGGCATTACATCGACGCCGAGCGACTCCTACACGGTTAACAGCTATTTGGTTTCACGCTCGGTCGTCAAGGAGTTGGAGAAAGATCCCGGAATTCGTGCGATATATTCGAGGCCTGAGGCCGATTTTATTGATCGGTTTCCCAATTTTTTTATGCATGCCTCGTTCGAGAACTTATTTTCACACTACAATAATTGGGTCAGCATTACTTATGACTCCAACTCCAACATAACGACGCTTGCGGTGAAGGCTTTCCGGCCGAGCGACGCGCAGAACTTGGCGCAGAGATTGATTGCGCTAAGTGAACTCAAGGTCAACGAGATAAACGACCGCGTTCGGGAGCATGGCTTGAAGCAGGCGCGCATTGAAGTGGCGCAGCTCCAGCAAAAGGCTGCTGAAAATGAGGCGCGTATAACCAGCTTTCGAACGCAAGCCTCAGAACTCGACCCCAATCAAGCTTCAACTCAAGCGGTTTCACTTCAGTCGTCATTGGAGTCTGAGCTAGTCTCCAGCCGCGCAGCGTTGAGGCAAATGCAGGCGGCGGCCCCAAGCAGCCCCATGATTCCAGCTCTGCAGGCCCGCGTATCGGCGCTCGAGGCCCAAGCCCGAACGGAGCTTTTGAAGGGGACCAGCGGTAAGGACGCCCTTGCGCCCAAGATGGCTCAGTACCAGCAACTCACAACGCAGCAGCAGGTGCTCCAGCAGATGCTGCAATCTGCGGTCACGGCGATGGAGGCGTCTGCGGTGAGCTTGCAAGCCCAGCAAATCTACATTGCGCCGATCGCGGCGCCAAATGCGCCCGATCGCGGCCAGAGCGTCTATGATCGGCTCTTGGATATACTGCTTTCCGTCAGCACATTCTTGCTCGTCTACGGCATCGGCAGATTGTTGGCGGCCGCTGTCGGGGACTATGTCCTCCAGTAGGTGACCGAGCAAAGATGCCTCAGATGATGAGAATTTGGGAGGTTCGAACGCGCGTCATTGGTGCGCTGATCCTTCGTGACATAGGCATGCGTCATGGCGGGGAGCTGCCGGCGCAGATTTATCACATCGTCGAACCGGCTGTGATCCTTCTCGTTATCTTAGGCTTCCATTTCTACGGGGGAGGGGGGGCGATTCTAAATACGGGGTTTCCCCTGACGGCCTTTGTGCTCACAGGTTATCCGCAGCATATGATGCTGAGACATACGGGCAATTGTGGTGTGCCGGCGATACTTGGTGGCAAGGCCATGCTGTACCATCAGCAAATTAAGTATATAGATTTAATTTTTGCAAGAATCATCATAGAGGTGGCGCTCGTTATTGTCGGGTTATTTTTTATATATTTGGTTTGTATGTGGCTCCACTTGATGTCGGCGCCTGTAGATATCGGCTATTTTTATTTGGGATGGTTTTTCCAAATTTGGATTGTGATAGCTATTTGCTTCATTTTCACGGGTCTTGGATTGATGTCCGCCTTAGTCAGGCGGCTATTTATTCCCTTTGCATTCATTATGATGCCGTTTTACGGCATCTTTACGATGGCCTACACAATGTCGCCGAGCCTCAGGGCCTTTTTCTTGTACTCCCCACCCTTCAACGCAACCGAAATGATAAGAAGGGGTTATATCGGTCTCGCTGTCCCGACCTATTTTGATATCGGCTACACCATCTGGGCGACCCTTTTGCTCACGTTTGTTGGTCTGGCGATTATGCAGCACGCGAGACGTAATTACGTCGCATGATAGAGCTTCAGAATGTCTCTAAAATCTATCCCTCTAAGGGAGGGCCTATAAAGGCGCTCGACTCTGTCTCCCTAAAAATAAACGATGGTGAACGCCTGGGCGTGCTTGGCAAAAATGGAGCCGGAAAATCAACGCTGATCCGCTTGATCGGCGGTATCGAAGAGCCATCGTCCGGTAAGATCTTCAGAAATATGTCCGTATCCTGGCCGTTGGCGTTTCGAGGCGCCATTCAAAGCAATCTTTCCGGCAAGGAAAACATCCTTTTCATCGCCCGAATCTATAACAAAAGTGTAGATGATGTCACCGAGAAGACGGAGGAGTTCGCCGAGCTCGGGAGCCGTCTGAACGATCCCGTATCGACATACTCTGCGGGGATGCGCGCAAAGATGTCGTTTGGCCTCTCATTGGCCGTAGAATTTGACTGCTACCTGATCGATGAAATAACAGCCGTTGGCGACAAACGGTTCCGCGACAAGTGCCGGGCGGAGCTGCTCGAGAAACGTAAAGACAGAGCCATCGTTATGGTTTCTCATAACCCGGTAACGATCAAAGAATATTGTAACATCTGCGTAGCGCTGGACAGAGGAAAGTTTGTGGATCGATTTTATACGGCAGGCAACCTAACCCGATTGAAGCGATGGCAGGAAGCCTTGTTGGATCAGGGAGCTTAGGCGCGTGGCTGTGAGCGCTTTTCGAAACAAGATCCTTTTCCACACTCACGTCGAGAAGGCCGCGGGCACGACGATCGTGGAGGGGCTGAAAGAGGGCTTGGGGCCCGAGCACGTCCACGACATGCGTTTTCCCAACGCCACGCCGCCGCGGAGCATGACGCCCGCTGACAAGAGCCGGATATGGGTGCTGACGGGGCATTTTCATTTCGGCGCTCACATGGAGGCGATCGCGCGCCCAAAGATTTTCATCGCCAGCGTGAGGCATCCGCTGGATCGCTTCAGGTCGTATGTGAACTATATCGGAGCGTCTCACCCAGGCTATAAATACACCGCCGGCAAGCCGTTCGCGCAGGTGATAGAGGAGTACCTCCGAGATCGTCGCCCGGCCGCCGACAATCAGATGGCGAGGGCGTTGACAGGTAAAAGCATGCCGACGTTGAAGTGGGCGATCGATAACATCGAACGCAACTACCTTCTTGTCGCCCCCCATCGTCGCGTCAACGAGGCCTTGGCGGCTGTTCTCCACGTCACGACAGGCGGAACCATCGTACCGTCAAACCATAACAATAAGGGTCCAAAAAAGGCCCACGAGGATATCGGGGAATGGGAAGATCGCTTCAACGCGGCCAACGCATTGGATGTCGATCTGCATGCCTATGTGCAGGAGAATTTTGACCGTTGGATCGCCTCGGCGCCGGAGCGCTGGGCGACGATCTCCGCGGTGAAGTCCGCATAATCCTGATGGGGGCGCAAAGCGTTGGCTGGGCGCCGCCCAAGACCCGCATGCGCTGAACCGGCCGTCAAAGTCGGGCGGGTCGACCTAGTCTTTTTCACTAGAGCATGATGCGATCAAACGGAATCGTTTGATCGCATCATGCTCTATCCTTCAAAGCTTAGAGCGCGTTCAATGCGAAAACCGGTTCCCACTTTTCGCAACGCGCTCTAGGTTGGAACGCGTTTCGCCCGAAAGTCCGTTTCCACTTTTCGGAACGCACTCGAAACACCGCATCGATCAGCCCGTCATCGGCCGATCGAGCATCAGCATGGCCAATCCATGGGCTATGGACGTATGCTTGCGTCGTAATCATCGGGGGCGAGGCCATGGCGAGCGCGATGACGGGTTCACAAGACCTTCTCGACCGATCTGAGACGAAGGCGGGCGTCGAGGCCGCCGTCCCGCATCCTTACCTGTCGGGGCTGCACCGTCCGATGGAGGCGGAATTGACTTTGACCGACCTGCCGGTCACGGGCGTCATCCCTGAGGCCCTGAATGGGCGCTATCTGCGCATAGGGCCAAACCCCATCGCGCCGGACCCGGCCGGTTACCACTGGTTCATCGGCGACGGCATGGTTCATGGCCTGCGCCTTCAGGGGGGGCGCGCCCTCT
>Ga0116226_10004515_pt1 | contig 12362 bp, 11 predicted proteins | sample S1TSphfallax_FD_89692 | JGI IMG/M metagenome (GOLD analysis project Ga0116226, IMG submission 89692) | Host-associated microbial communities from peat moss isolated from Minnesota, USA - S1T2_Fa - Sphagnum fallax MG | ecosystem: Host-associated > Plants > Peat moss > Unclassified | place: USA... | reverse complement strand
GAGCGCCGAGCGCTGAGCGGTGCGCGGGCGCGGGCGCGGTGCGCTGCCGCGCGACGTCTCAAGGTTCTTTAGCGAGGGCGGCGAGCACGGGCCGGGTGGCCGGCCGGACGCCGCGCCAGAGCAGAAATGACTCCGCCGCCTGCTCCACCAACATCCCCCACCCTTGGGCCGCCGTCGCTGCGTGGTGCGCGCGCGCCCAGCGAATGAAAGGTGTGTCGGAGCGACCATAGGACATGTCGTAGCACAGCGTCGAGGCGCCGACGACGGCATCGGGCAGCACCGGCCGTTCGCCCTGCAAACCGGCCGAGGTCGCGTTGACGATGAGGTCGTAGGCCGGGCCGCCGAGGTCGGCAAAGCCGCAGCCGGTGATGGTCCCCAAGTCGGAAAATTCCGTCGCCAGTGCTTGCGCCCTGTGCGCCGTGCGATTCGCGATCGTCAACAGCCGAGGCTCGCGCCCGAGCAGCGGAGCGAGCACGCCGCGAACCGCGCCACCTGCTCCGACAATGAGCACGCGTTTGTCGGCGAGATCGAGTCGCAGGTTGCTTTCCAAATCCGCGGTGAGACCGGCGCCGTCCGTATTGTCGCCGAGCAGCGTCGTGTCGTCGCGCACCGCGATGGTGTTCACCGCCCGGGCCCGCGCCGCCCGGGGCGTCAGTTCATGGACCAAGGCCGCCGCCGCCTGTTTGTGCGGCACGGTGATGTTGAGACCGCGTACGCCGGCTTCGAACAAGCGCAGCACGTCGTCGCGGAAACGTTCCGGTGCGACATCGAATTTCTCGTACACCAGGTGCTGCGCCGTCGCTGCGGCGAACATGCCATGGATGACGGGCGACCAACTATGCGCCACCGGATGACCGACCACTCCATATCGAGCGGCCGCGCCGGCTCGGCTCACCGGCTGAGCCACTCCGCGGCGCGCTTGGCGAAGTAAGTCAGAATACCGTCCGCGCCGGCGCGTTTCATCGACAGCAACGACTCGAGCGCCACCGCGCGCTCGTCGATCCAGCCGTTGCCGGCGGCGGCCATGATCATCGAATACTCGCCGCTCACCTGATAGACGAACGTCGGCACCCCGAAGTGGTCTTTGACCCGACGAACGATATCGAGGTAGGGCAGACCCGGTTTCACCATCACCATGTCAGCCCCTTCGGCGAGATCGAGCGCGACCTCGCGCAGCGCTTCGTCGGTGTTGGCCGGATCCATCTGGTAGGTATATTTGTTGCCGGCGCCGAGCTGGCCCGCGGAGCCCACCGCTTCCCGAAAAGGACCATAAAAACTCGACGCATATTTCGCCGCGTAGGCGAGAATCCGGGTATGCACGAGGCCGGCACTCTCGAATGCCTCGCGGATTGCGCCGATGCGGCCGTCCATCATATCGGACGGAGCCACGACGTCGGCACCGGCGTCGGCGTGGGAGCGGGCCTGGCGCACCAGCGTTTCCACGGTCAAATCGTTCTGGACATACCCTGACCCATCGATCAGGCCATCCTGACCGTGGATGGTGAACGGGTCGAGCGCCACGTCCGTGATCACGCCGAGGGCGGGGAACTCGCGCTTCACCGCGCGCACGGCTTGTTGGGCGATACCCTCGGGATTCCACGATTCGCGTGCGTCGAGCGTTTTCTTCTCGACGGGCGTGACGGGGAAGAGGGCGATGGCCGGTACTCGCAGCTTGACCAGCGCTTCGCACTCGCGCAGCAGTTCGTCCACCGAAACCCGTTCGACGCCTGGCATCGCGCTGATCGGTTGGCGCTGCCGGCGACCTTCGACGACGAACATCGGATAGATCAGGGCATCGACGGTCAACTGAGTTTCCCGCATCAAGCGCCGGGAAAATTCGTCGCGGCGCATGCGCCGCATCCGCAACTGTGGAAATCGATCTGGCGTTGCTGCGCTCATCGGTCCGGTGACTCCTTGACTAATCGGCGACGAGTTTACCGCGCGGCGCTCGAGTTTACCGCCCGACGCTCAGAGGCCGACTTTCCCCAGCATATCGACCAGACGCCGCGAACTGGCCGCGAGCGTCGGGTGCCGCACCTCGAAATCCACCGCCAGCTGCTCCAATCGATCAGGCAAGGACGGTGGCGCGGCCGGCTCCTCGGCCGCCAGCACCCGCTTGATATCGGCCATGATTTCCGCCAACAGTTGGGCCGAACGCGGGTCCACGTCGCGAGTGAGCTCGAGCTCTTGGTGGAGCTTGGTGAGCTGGTCACGCAGCAGATCGGTATCCATGGGGGACTCCTGGAATGAGGGGGCGCGCCGGCGCGAGTTGCCGCTATTGTGCCATCCGCTCGGGGGTCAGGCGCGCAACTTCCACATAGCCCGCACCCTCCGGCGCGACTGCTGAATGGATGGCTGAATAGGCGGCTTTAAGAAACCCGTCCGCGCCGTAAGGGGGATTGACGATCATGAGCCCGCTTCCGGCGAGGCCAATGCCGGCATCGTCCGCATGAATGGCAAGATCGGCATACAGCATCTTGGGTATGCGCAGCGCTTCGAAACGCGCATGCACCAGGCGGCGCTGGGCCGCGCTGCGGATGGGGTACCACAGCAGGTAAATGCCGCTCGGCCAGCGGCGATACGCGGCGGCGAAAGCGCTCAGCATGGTCTTGAGCTCGTCAACGCTTTCGTAGGGCGGATCGATCAATACGAGACCGCGCCGCTCCGGTGGCGGGAGAGAGGCCGGGAGAGCGTCATAGCCGTCGCCGATCTCGATTCGGATGCGCCCGGGCGACTCGATTTCACGCATCGACGCGCGTGCCTCCGCCGGCTGAAGTTCAATGCACAACGCGCGATCCTGCGGACGAAGACTCGCCCCGATCAGGGCGGGAGATCCCGGATAGCGTGCCAAGTGCTTGCCGGGCCGCGCACGGATTGCGGCGAAGTAATCGCGCAATTCGGTGCTGCCGATCGCCCGCTCGATCAGGCGCTGCACCCCGCGGTCCGCTTCCCCCGATTTTTGCGCGTCGGTGCTCTGTAGGTCGTAGAAGCCGCGGCCGGCGTGCGTGTCGAGCGCGAAGAACCCGGCATCCTTCCGTTTCAGCGCGTCGAGGCAGTACAACAGGCCGACATGTTTGGCGATATCGGCAAAGTTGCCGGCGTGAAACAGATGGCGGTAATTCAGGGGGCGAGTTCCGCCAAGAAATCCCGGGGCCGCAAATACTCGAGAAGGCGGGCTTCCGCTGAGTCCGGCGGCGGCTGCCAGTCGTAAGCCCAGCGCACCAGCGGCGGCAAGGACATCAGAATGGATTCGGTCCGGCCGCGGGATTGCAAGCCGAAGAGCGTGCCGCGGTCATAGACGAGATTGAACTCCACGTACCGGCCGCGGCGCAGCAACTGAAAATCGCGTTCTCGTTCGGTCCATGGATGGTGGATCCGCCGCTCGAGGATCGGCAGGTAGGCGCTGAGGAAATGGTCGCCCACGCTCTTCATGAAGTTGAACGAGCGTTCGAAGCCGAACTCGCTGAAGTCATCGAAGAAAAGTCCACCAACGCCGCGGGTTTCGTTGCGGTGTGGCAGGAAGAAATACCGATCGCACCAGGCTTTGTACTTGGGGTAGAGATCCGCACCGAACGGCGCACACGCCGCGCGGGCCGTGCGATGCCAGTGCACCACGTCGTCATCGAACGGATAATAGGGAGTGAGGTCGAAGCCGCCGCCGAACCACCATACCGGCGGTAGTCCCGCCGGCGTGGCGATCAGGAATCGGACGTTGCAATGGGTGGTCGGTGCGTAGGGATTGCGCGGATGAAACACCAGCGAAAGCCCCATCGCCTCGAAGGCGGCGCCGCCGATCTCCGGCCGCGCATTGGAGGCGGACTGTGGCAGCTTGTCTCCGTAAACATGCGAAAAGGAGACCCCGGCGCGTTCGAACACCGAGCCTTCCGTCAGCACCCGGCTTTCGCCGCCACCGCCCTCCGCTCGCTGCCAGGCGTCGCGTGTGAACTTCGCGGTGTCGATGCTTTCGACGGCCGTGGTGATGCGATCGTGCAAGCCGTTGAGGTAGTGTTTGACGAGCGGCGCCGCTTCGATGTCTTGCATGCAGGCGTCACGCCTGCTTGGCGGAGGATGTGCCGGCCTTGGCTTTGGGCTTGAGCGGGGCCTGGGGCTTGGCCTTCGGTTTAGCCGCAGCCTTCGGTTTCGCCCGGGCCTTCGGCTTGGCCTCGGCCGTCGCTCCTGGTTTCGCCTTGGATTTCGCGGTGGCCGGGGTCGACAGCCTGTCGGGTGCCTGTTTGTTCGCAGCGGCCTTGGAGACCCGGGCGGCGAGTTTCACGGGTGCCCCGTTCGGCGCCTTGGAAGCCGCCTGCGGCGAGGTAACCGCCGCCTTGCCTTTGGCGTTCTTGCGCCCCCACTTGCCGAAGCTGCGCACAGGGGCCGCGGCCAGCAGCGTCTGGCACTCCTCGAGGTTGAGGCTCTTCGGGTCTCGATCCTTCGGAATCTTGGCGTTACGCTGCTTGTCCGTGATGTAGGGTCCAAAGCGCCCGTTCAAAACCTGGATCCCGGCAGCGGGGAAATCCAGGATCAGGCGATTCGCGTCGGCGATCTGCTTCTCGCGGATCACCTCGAGCGCTCGCTCGGGAGTGATCTCATACGGATCGTCGGTCTTCAACGAGACGTACTTGGCGCCGTATTTCACGTAGGGCCCGAAACGACCGACGTTGGTGGTGATTTCCTCGCCGCCAGCCGTCAGGCCGAGCTTGCGCGGCAGCACGAACAGCGCGAGCGCATCCTGGGCGGTAATCGCGTCCATTTTCTGGCCGGGCCGCAGACCGGCAAAGCGGGGCTTTTCCGCATCGTCCTTGGTGCCGATTTGCACGAAGGGGCCGAAGCGACCCATGCGCACCGTCATCGGTTTGCCGCTCACCGGGTCGATGCCGAGGTCGCGGGCCTGTGCCACCGCTTCGCGACTCACCGACGTCTCGGTGTGATTGACGAGCTCGATGAACGGCCGCCAGAACCGATCGAGCAGCGGCACCCATTCCTGGTCGCCGGCGGCCACGGCATCCAGCGAGTCCTCCATCTTGGCCGTGAAATCGTAATCCACGTAGGTGGTGAAGTATTGGGTCAGAAAGCGGCTGACGATCTTACCGATGTCGGTGGCCGTGAAGCGCCTGCTCTCGATGTCCACGTACTCGCGGTCGCGCAGCGTCGAGATGATGGAGGCGTAGGTGGAGGGTCGGCCGATGCCATATTCCTCGAGCGCCTTGACCAACGAGGCCTCGGAGAAGCGCGGCGGAGGTTCGGTGAAATGCTGGGTGGGAACGACACCCGTCAGTTTCACCGTGTCGCCTTCTCGCATCGGCGGCAGCACATGGTCGGAGTCGTCCTGCACGGCGTCATCCAGCCCTTCTTGATAAACCGAGATGTAGCCCGGTTTGACCAGCGTCGAGCCGTTGGCGCGCAGCCGCGGCGCGCCGGGCACGGGATGGGCAAGACCATCGGCTCCGGCGAGCAAGTCGACGGCCACGGTATCGAAGAGCGCCGGCGCCATTTGACAGGCGACTGTGCGCTTCCAGATGAGGGCATACAGCTTGAATTGATCAGTCTCGAGAAATTTCTCGATGTCGTTCGGCAGGATGTTGGCAGCCGTCGGGCGAATCGCCTCGTGCGCCTCCTGTGCGTTCTTGGATTTGGTCTTGTAGATCCGCGGCTCGTCGGCGAGCCCCTCCTTGCCGTAGAGCTTGACGATCACGTCGCGAATCTGGCTGATCGCCTCCTGGGCCAGGTTGACCGAATCGGTACGCATGTAGCTGATGAGGCCGACCGCGCCCTCGCCGATGTCGACGCCTTCGTACAGCTGCTGGGCCACCCGCATGGTTTTCTGGGCACTGAAACCGAGTTTGCGCGCCGCTTCCTGCTGCAGGGTCGAGGTCGTGAAGGGCGGCGCCGGATTGCGGCGTCGCTGCTTGCGGTCGACACCCAGCACGGTAAGCAGGCCGTTCGCCGCTTGGGTCAGCGTGTTTTCGACCTCGCGCGCCTGCGATTCGCTGGTGAAGCTGAACTGCTCGACTTTCGAGCCGGCATATTCCACGAGCTTGCCCGGGAAGCGTTGCCCGCTGTGTTCGAGTTCCGCGTCGATGGTCCAATATTCGCGGGCAATGAAGGCGGCGATTTCGTCTTCGCGCTCGCAGATCATGCGCAGCGCAGGGCTTTGCACGCGTCCCGCCGACAGGCCGGGCCGCACCTTCTTCCACAGCAACGGCGACAGATTGAAGCCCACCAGGAAATCGAGAGCCCGGCGCGCTTGCTGCGCATTGACGAGATCGACCGACAGCTCGCGCGGACGCGCCATCGCCTCACGCACCGAATCCTTGGTGATTTCGTAGAACACCACACGCTGGACCGATTTGCCCTTAAGTTCGCCCGTGGCCTTCAGTAACTCATACAAATGCCAGGAGATGGCTTCGCCCTCGCGATCAGGATCCGTCGCGAGATACAGCGCGTTCGCCTTCTTCAGAGCCCGTGAGATCGCATCGACGTGCTTTTGGTTGCGCTCCACCACCTGATACTTCATCGCGAAGTGATGGTCCGGATCGACCGCGCCCTCCTTCGGAACGAGGTCGCGCACGTGGCCATAGGAGGCCAGCACCTCGAAGTCCTTGCCGAGGTACTTCTTGATGGTCTTCGCCTTGGCCGGCGATTCCACGATAACGAGATTGTTGCTCAAAGTGGGCTAATGCAGCGCATCCGAGCGCTCTTCGAAAACCAGATCTTCCATCTGCGCGTACGCGGACTCCTGGCCGGGCTGACTGAACAGCACCATGAGGACGACCCATTTGACTTGTTCGATGTCGATTTCATCGGCTTCCAGCGCCACCAACCGGTCGATCACGAGTTCGCGCTGGGTGGCCGACAGAATCCGGACGTTTTCCAAATACATGAGATACCCGCGCACATCGGTGTCGAGCCTGAGCAATTCCTGACCGCTGAAGATGCGGACGGCACGCGCCGTCGCCTCGGCCACTTTGCCGAGCTGTTCGCCGGACAGGCCGTCGAGCCACTCGAGCGCGCGCTCGATGTCGGCCTCGGCAAAACCCGCCTTATCCAGCTCGAGTTTCAACGTCCCGCGGTCGGGCCGCGGCTCTTCGTCCGCACTCATGTAATTCTCGAAAAGATAGATGAGCAGATCGAGAACGTTATCTTTCACCTCCGGCTCTCCTGTAGGCGACTCGGGAGTAGCGGCCCCCCGGGGCGGCCTGAACGTGGCCTTCGAGCTCGAGGATCAGCATCATCGAGGACACGGCATCGGCTTTGAATCCGCTTCGGACGACCAACGTATCGAGGTCCACAGGATCAAAGCCGAGCGCATCTAACAAGATTTTGTGATCCTTGTCCATTCCCGCAGTGGCCGCCGCGGCGACGGGTGAGGCGGGCGGCCGCGCCAAGTGGCTGGCAAAAAACGCCGAAAAGTCCAACTCCCGCAATATGTCATCCGCCGTTTCGACGAGGCTCGCGCCGGCTTTGATGAGCTCGTGGCAACCCCGGGCGAGCGGATTGTGGATGGAGCCGGGAATGGCGAATACCTCGCGACCCAGCGTGACCGCCTGTCGGGCGGTGATGAGCGAGCCGCTGCGCCGCGCCGCTTCCACGACGAGCGTGCCCAAGGAGATGCCCGCAATGATCCGGTTACGCTGTGGAAAATTCACCCGCCGCGGTGGGGTCCCCAAGGCGAATTCGCTAATGAGGGCGCCACGCTCGGCGATTTGTTGGGCGAGCGCCTGGTTGCAGCGTGGATAGATCACGTCGATGCCGGTGCCAAGCACCGCGAGCGTGAGCGCTTGTGCGCGCAATGCCCCGCGATGCGCGGCGCTGTCGATACCTTCGGCCGCACCGCTCGCAATGCACAGGCCGCGTTCGCCCAAACATTCGGCGAAGGCCGCGGCATTTTCCCGGCCTTGGGCGGACGGAGAGCGACTGCCGACGATGGCGAGTTGGGGTTCATTCAAGGGTTCGAGACTGCCCGACACGTAGAGCGCCAGCGGACAGTCGGCAAGGCCGCGCAGCAGCGTGGGGAAACTCGGATGCATGAAAGGCACGAGGTGGTGGCGCTCGCCGGTGAGCCAGTGCCGCTCCGCGGCCCGCGACTGACCCGCCTCACTCGAGAGGTAGGCCGCGCTGCGCGCCGTCATACCGGCGAGTCGTCGTTCGCGGTCACTCGAGGCTAAGATCGCGTCGGCACTGCCCAGACGCTCGAGCAGACCGGTCAACCCCGCAACGTCGAGCGCCGGCGTTCGGGCGAGCACGGCCCAGGCAAGTAAGTCGTCGAGATCCGCCATCGGCGACAGTATGGCCGGCGCCAGCGGCGTGGCGCCGCTCGCCAATCTGCCGCGGATGTCGAGAATCGCCGCTTAAGGGTTAACCACTCGATCAGTGACGTGGATGATGTTCTTCGCTTCCATGATGAGACCGAAGCTCATGCGGTCGAAGGTCTTGAACACCATGAACGTGCCGGTGCGTTCGTCTGGCAGGCGGATGTGCGGGGCGAACAGTCGCGACATGCCACCCAAGTACCCGTGGTTCACGGTGTCGCGCTCGACGCCGCCGACCTCGAGCACCGCCAGCACATTGCCAGGCGCCAGCCCATCCCGGCTGCCGCGGTTGATGACCACCACTTGATACTGGCCGATGATGGTGACGCCATCGGATACCGCCATGATACGGCCGTCGATTTTCACTTTCGGGGGACTGGGGATGAAATCCAGCGGGACGTCCAACGAACTCAAGAACAGCTTGTCGCCCAACTCGGTTTCCCGGTTCGAATCGGTCATCGTGAGCGTGGTGGGGTCACCCAGACGGGTCACTCGCGCCGAGGCGGTGAAGATCCCATCGTAGGCCAGCACTTGATGATCGTCTGGATCGATCAGGGGGTCACCGATACGAATCACGTTGTAGCGGGCGCCGACTTCGGCGGGCGCCGCGAAGCCACGCGCATAAATCGTATCGCCGGCGCCCAACGCGATATGGTCGTCGCGGGTGGCGAATACATAGGGTGCGCCTTTGATCTGTTCCTTTGACAGCACGGTGGGTTTCGACATGAACGCCGCGATCGCCTCATAAGGAATCGTGGTGATGGCCGCCTCCAGCGGTTGGCTGCGCACGCGGGGCGATACATGCGCCGCGCCGCCTCGTTCCAACGAGCCCGGCGTCAGCACGAGGTGCGGCTTGCCGTCGATATAGACCAACCGCAGCGTGTCGCCGGGGTAGATCAGGTGGGGGTTATGAATCTGCTGATTGACTTGCCAGATTTCCGGCCAGTACCACGGGTCGCGCAGGAACATCTTGGCGATTCCCCACAGCGTGTCACCGCGCTTCACCACATAGCTCTCGGGAGCATTCGGGTTGACGACCGGGCCGCCGTCGAGCTGGGTCGCGGCGCTCCTGTCCAGAGGGTAGGTAACGGCGGAGCCGCCATCCACGGCGGCCTCCATCGCTGTGCGGTCATCTCCGACCACCGTGCCCTGTACGGTGGTGTCGGTCGGTGCCAGCGGAACCGGCGCCGTATGGGGCCTTTCCGAGCGGCAGCTCGCTAGCAGCACGACCGCTAGGGTCAGGGCAAATCGTTGATGGCCTTGCATTCGTTCTCGCTCCCGTGAGTCACCTGTCTTATGGTGCCGGCCCGGCTGGTATACTGCCGGCTTGCCGCCAAAGACTGGGACGTATCGCCCGTTTTTGCCCACCCGCAAAGCGACGGGCGCTTGCGCGGATGAGCATTAAGTTAAGCAGCGGCGGAACTTTAGCAACTATCTTCGGCCGAAAACACGACAGCGCTCTCATAACTCCCATGACCAAGCTCGCAATTTTGGAGTATCCCGACCCCCGCTTGAGGAAGTCCGCCGTACCGGTGGCCGTGGTCGATGATGCGGTGCGCACGCTGGTGGCGGATCTGCTCGAGACCATGTACGCCTATAAGGGCATCGGCCTTGCGGCGACCCAGGTCGATGTGCATCGGCGCGTGCTGGTGCTCGACGTGAGCGAGGCGCGCGATCAGCCGATGGTGTTCATCAACCCGGAAATCGTGAGCTCGAGCGGCCGCGGCCCCGGTGAGGAAGGCTGTTTGTCGGTGCCGGATATCTATGACAAGGTATCCCGTGCCAGCCTGATCCGGGTGCGCGCCCTCGGACGCGATGGCGAGTCCTTCGAGCTGGAGGCCACGGGGCTGCTGGCGGTATGCATTCAGCACGAGATGGATCACCTCGAGGGCAAGCTGTTCGTCGACTACCTTTCGGAGCTCAAGCGGCAGCTGATTCGCCGCCGTCTCGACAAAGAGCGCAAGCAGCGCTCGGCCGGCAACGACGGGCGTCCCCATTCGGGCGCAGGCAGAACGCGCAACTCGACTCCGGCTCTGTAGCGCTTTGGACGCCGCAGACCGCCCCTTGAGGCTGGGATTCGCCGGCACGCCGCGTTTCGCTGAAGCGGCGCTCGAGGCGCTGTTGAACTCGCGTCACTCGGTCGCCGCGGTGTTCACTCAACCCGATCGGCCCGCCGGCCGCGGCCAGACTCTGCAATGCAGTCCAATCAAAGCCTTGGCGCAACGTCATGGTCTCCCCGTGTACCAGCCGGCCAGTTTGAGGAACGCCGAGGCATTAGGGCTGCTGCGTGAGCTCGAGCTGGACGCGTTGATCGTGGTTGCCTATGGGCTCATCCTGCCGCCCGCCGCGCTCGCGCTGCCGCGCCTGGGTTGTTTCAATATTCATGCGTCACTGTTGCCCCGCTGGCGTGGTGCGGCGCCGATTCAGCGCGCGCTCCTGGCGGGCGACAGCAGCACGGGTGTCACCATCATGCGCATGGAGGCGGGGCTCGACACCGGCCCCTCGCTCGCCGTGGAGGTTGTGCCGATTGGCCTCGACGACACGGCGGCAAGGCTCACGGACCGGTTGGCCGCGACCGGTGCGAAGCTGCTGCTCAGCACGCTCGACGCGCTCATCACCGGCAGTGCTCAGGAAGTGCCACAAGGCGAGACCGGGATCACTTACGCCGACAAGATCAACAAAGCCGAGGCGCGCATCGATTGGAACGATGAGGCCGTGCGCATCGAGCGCAAGGTACGCGCCTTCAATCCCTGGCCCGTTGCCGCGACCGGCCTCAACGGCGTGCAAGTACGGATCTGGGAGGCGGAACTCGCGCCCATCGTGGCCGCGGCGGGCGCCGCCGCCGATACCGCTGCCCCGCGGGCGCTACCCGGCACGGTCCTGGCCGCTGCCGCCGTGGGTATCGATGTGGCCTGCGGCACGGGTACGCTGCGCATCTTGCGGCTGCAGCTGGCGGGTCGGAAGTCGCTCACCGCGGCCGAGTTCATCCAGGGATTCGTGCTCACCGGAGCGAGGTTCGTGAGTCCATGACACGTGAGTCCATGACGCGTGAATCCATGAAGGGCGCCGCCGCCAGCGCTCGCTCGTTGGCCGCGCACGCCGTGGCACGGGTGCTGCGCGAGGGGGTGACCCTCGATCTGGCCTTACACCACGCCTTGGTCGCGGCGCCCGACGCTGTGGGCCCGGCGGTCAGATCGCTGGGCTATGGCGCGGTGCGCGGTTATTTTCGCCATGAGGCGATCCTCGGGCGACTCCTGGCGCAGCCGGTCCGCTCGCTCGAACCCTATGTCAGGGCGTTGTTGTCGGTCGCGCTCTTTGAACTGGAGGATGCGCGCACTCCGCACTATGCAGTGGTCGACGCCGCCGTGACCACCGCGAAGGTCACCGACGCGAAGCGGGCGAGCGGCCTCATCAACGCGGTGCTGCGCCGCTACTTGCGCGAGCGCCAGAGCGTTGATGCCGACATCGCGCGCAGTCCGGTGACCCGTCATGCGGCACCGATCTGGCTCGCCGACCGTTATCGCGCCGATTGGCCGGTGCGTTGGACCCAGCTGTTGGCGGCGGGCGATACGCAGGCGCCGATGTGGTTACGGGTCAATCGGCGGCGGGCCACGACCGAGTCTTATCTGGCGACGTTGCAGGCGGCCGGGTTGGTCGGGCACGCGGAATCTCGAGTTCCGCTCGCCATCCGGCTCGACGTACCCTGCGACGTGCATGATTTACCCGGTTTCGGCGATGGGGTGGTGTCGGTGCAAGATCTGGGTGCGCAGTGTGTGGCATTTCCGTTGGCGCTGGCGCCGGGTCTCAAGGTCCTCGACGCCTGCGCGGCGCCGGGCGGCAAAACGGCGTTGATCGCGGAGCGCGAGCCGCAACTCGAGCGGCTGTTGGCGGTGGATGTGGATCCGCAGCGCGGCCTCAAAATCCGCGAGAATCTGCTGCGTGGAGGGCTCGCCGGTCAATTCGTGGCGGGCGATGCGACAGCCCCGCTCGGCTGGTGGGATGGAGTGTCGTTCGATCGCATCCTGCTCGATGCGCCGTGTTCGGCCTTGGGAG
>Ga0116226_10004514_pt1 | contig 12366 bp, 11 predicted proteins | sample S1TSphfallax_FD_89692 | JGI IMG/M metagenome (GOLD analysis project Ga0116226, IMG submission 89692) | Host-associated microbial communities from peat moss isolated from Minnesota, USA - S1T2_Fa - Sphagnum fallax MG | ecosystem: Host-associated > Plants > Peat moss > Unclassified | place: USA... | reverse complement strand
TGATCGCCCCCGATGGCCGGGTGGTCGGGCGCTATGCGCCGACGGTGAAGCCCGAGGCGCTGGGCGCGAAGATCGAGAAGCTGCTGCCGCGCTAAGGGGAGCGCTGGCGGGCCCGCCCGAGAAGAGTATAAAATAAATTTTATTTTATACTCTTCTCTCTAGAATTCAGAAAAAGCTACGACAGAGTTTTTACTCTGTAAATTAACTTGGAATATAGACTTAAGGGGCAGGGCCATCTTCTATTGAACTGACCACCCGATGCCCCGGAACGGCATCCCGCACCACATTTTCCACATCGATGCGATGCGGGCGATTGACGGTCCGGCCATACAGATACACCACGCCGTCATTGACCTGAACGCGAATCCCCATATCGATGGCGTTCTGGTGCAGAGCCTGTCTGGCGGCCAGTTCCAGCGCTTGGTCGGGGGTGCCGGCAGGCTCGGCCCGCGCTGCGGTCAGCGTCGCCCCGACAGCCAGCAGACACAGGGTTTTGGTCCAGAAAAAACGACTATTCTTCATCACTCGAAACTCCCTACTCGGGACCATGCGAAATCCCGAAAAGCAAGTATTCGAATATCAAGAAAGCCGATTAAGCAGCCATTCAATAATCTTTTATTTAATAAAGGAATTCTCGTCGATCGTCATCCTGCGTCGAGAGCCCCTGTCAAAGCTCGCCCAGCAGCAGCGCGATCACCAGTTCGGCGGCCTCATCCGGCGTCATAATGCTGGTATCGATCCGGAGGTCGGGATGTTCCGGTGGCTCATAGGGGCTATCGATGCCGGTGAAATTCTTCAGCTTGCCCGCTCGCGCCTTCTGGTACAGGCCCTTGACGTCGCGTTTCTCGGCTTCGGCCAGCGGCGTATCGACGAAGATCTCGAAGAACTCGCCGGGCGCCATCATCTGACGCACCATTTCGCGCTCGGCGCGGAAGGGCGAGATGAAGGCGGTCAGCACCACCAGCCCGGCATCGGTCATCAATCGCGCCACTTCGCCGACGCGACGGATATTCTCGACGCGATCGGCGTCGGTGAAGCCGAGATCCTTGTTGAGCCCATGCCGGACATTGTCGCCATCGAGCAGAAATGTATGGCGGTTCATGCGCAACAGCTTCTTTTCGACCGTATTGGCGATGGTCGATTTGCCCGCGCCCGACAGGCCGGTGAACCATAGCACTGCCGGCTTCTGGTTCTTGAGGCGGGCATGCGCCTCGCGGCCGACATCGAAGGCTTGCCAATGGACGTTCTGGCTGCGGCGCAGCGAGAAATGCAGCATGCCGGCCGCCACCGTGGCATTGGTCATCTTGTCGATCAGGATGAAACCGCCGAGATCGCGACTGTCGGCATAGGACTCGAAGCTGATCGGCCGGTCAGTCGACAGATTGGCGACGCCAATGGCGTTCAAATCCAGCGTCTTGGCCGCCAGATGCGCCATGGTATTGACATTGACCTGGTATTTCGGCGCCTGGATGGTGGCGCTGACCAGCTGAGTGCCCAGTTTAAGCCAATAAGGCCGGCCGGGCAGCATCGGCTCGGCCGCCATCCAGACGATGGTCGCCTCGAACTGGTCGGCCACCTGACAGGGATCGTCAGCCGCGGCGATGACGTCGCCGCGCGAGCAATCGACCTCGTCGGCCAGAGTCAGCGTCACCGATTGACCGGCGACCGCGACCGCCAGATCACCGTCGAAGGTGACGATGCGCGAGACCGTCGTGACGCGGCCCGAGGGCAGGATGCGCACCTGGTCACCCGGCTTGACGGTGCCGCCGGCGATCAGGCCGGCGAACCCGCGAAAATCCTGGTTGGGCCGATTGACCCATTGCACCGGCAGGCGGAACGGCTTGGCCTGATCGGCGGCGATGTCGAGGTCGACCGTCTCGAGATGGCCGATCAGGGTCGGTCCCTGATACCAGGGCGTGTTGGCCGAGCGCGTCGTGACATTGTCGCCCTGATAGCCCGAAATCGGCATCGGGGTGAAGTGGGCGATGCCGATCGAGGCGGCGAAGGCGGCATAATCATCGACGATCGCCTGATAGATGGCCTGGTCATAGCCGACCAGATCCATCTTGTTGACCGCCAGCACCAGCTTCCTGATGCCCAGCAGATGCGCCAGATAGGAATGGCGGCGGGTCTGGGTCAGCACGCCTTTGCGGGCATCGATCAGGATCACGGCGAGATCGGCGGTCGAGGCGCCGGTCACCATGTTGCGGGTATATTGCTCGTGGCCGGGCGTGTCGGCGACGATGAATTTGCGCTTATCGGTGGTGAAGAAGCGATAGGCGACGTCGATCGTGATGCCCTGCTCGCGCTCGGCGGCGAGCCCGTCGACCAGCAGCGCGAAATCGATATTCTGGCCCTGGGTCCCGACCCGCTTGCTGTCGGCTTCCAGCGCCGCCAGCTGATCCTCGAAGATCATCTTGGACTCGTAGAGCAGGCGGCCGATCAGGGTCGATTTTCCGTCATCGACCGAGCCGCAGGTGATGAAGCGCAACAGGCTCTTATGCTGATGCTGATCGAGATAGGCGTCGATATCCTGGGCGATCAGCGCTTCGGGCTCATAGACGCTCATCAGAAATAGCCCTCCTGCTTCTTCTTCTCCATCGAGGCGGCCTGATCATGATCGATGGCGCGGCCCTGGCGCTCCGAGGTGGTGGTCAGCAGCATTTCCTGGATCACCTCGGGCAAAGTCTTGGCCTGACTCTCGACCGCGCCGGACAGCGGATAGCAGCCCAGCGTGCGAAACCGCACCGACCGCATCACCGGTCGTTCGCCCGGCTTGAGGCGGAAACGGTCGTCATCGACCATCAGGATCAGCCCGTCGCGCTCCACCGTCGGCCGTTCCTCGGCGAAATAAAGCGGGACGATCGGGATAGACTCGAGATGGATATATTGCCAGATGTCGAGTTCGGTCCAGTTCGAGATCGGGAACACCCGGATGCTCTCGCCCTTGGCCTTCCTGGTATTGTAGAGGCGCCATAATTCGGGCCGCTGGTTCTTGGGATCCCAGCGGTGATTGGCCGAGCGGAACGAGAAGATACGCTCCTTGGCGCGGCTCTTCTCCTCATCGCGCCGCGCCCCGCCGAAGGCCGCGTCGAAGCCATATTTGTCGAGCGCCTGCTTCAAACCTTCGGTCTTCCACAGATCGGTATGCAGACTGCCATGGTCGAACGGATTGATGCCGCGCGCCATCGCGTCGGGGTTTTGGTGGACCAGCAGCTGCATGCCGGACTCCGCGGCCATGCGCTCGCGCATCTCGTACATGGCGCGGAATTTCCACGTCGTATCGACATGGAGCATGGGGAAAGGCGGTGACGCCGGGAAGAAGGCCTTGCGCGCCAGATGCAGCATCACGGCGGAATCCTTGCCCACCGAATAGAGCATCACCGGACTCTCCGCCTCCGCCACGACTTCGCGGAAAATATGGATGCTCTCGGCCTCGAGGCGCCGCAAATGCGTCAGCTCAACGCTCATGACTGAGTCTCCGGCAGAAACGCCCGCATCACGGGCGGATGATAGGGTCCGGTGGCGACGAAGCCGGGATTGAAGAAGTCCGGCTTTCCATAGGTCAGGGGCTGGCCGTCGAGATCGAAGACGCGTCCGCCCGCCGCCAGCAGGACGGCATGGCCCGCCGCCGTGTCCCATTCCATGGTCGGGCTGGGGCGCGGATAAAGATCAGCCGCCCCTTCGGCGACCAGGACGAATTTCAGCGACGAACCGATCGAGACTCGATCCGCCGAGCCGCACGCGGTCAGAAAGGCCTCGGTCGCCGGATGGGCGTGGGATCGCGACGCCACGGCGCGCGGACGCCCGCCGCAGGGCCGCACGCCGATCGGGCGCTTCTGGGCGATCTGCCCGTCTTCGATCGTGGCGCGCATGGCCAGCCGCCGCGGCACGTCGCCCCACCACAGCGTGGCCTGGGCCGGGGCATAGACGATGCCGGCGACCGGCTGGCCGTGGTCGACCAGCGCGACATTGACGGTGAAATCGGTGCCGCCTTTGACATATTCCTTGGTGCCGTCGAGCGGATCGACCAGGAAGAAGCGCCCGCCGATATCGGGCAGGCGGCCTGCGGCTGCCTCCTCTTCGGCGATCACCGGGATGGCGGGCGCCTGGGCGGCAAGGGCTGCCAGCAGGATCGCCTCGGCATCGCGATCGGCGGCGGTGACCGGCGACAGGTCGCTCTTCGCCTCGGTCTCTACGCCGGCGGCACGATGGGCCATGACGCAGGACCCGGCTTCGATGACGGCGGGGATCAGATGCGCGATGTCCATAGCATTCCCTCGGGCTTTGCTAAAAATTCAACAATGGATATATTGAGCGCGGTTCGACGCGGAGAGTACAAGATTACCACCGATACCTTACCCCGCAGACGAGGGCGACGGCGACTGGACGAGGGTCCGGCGCTGGACCGCGACAGATTGGCCACTGCGCTGCTTACCATTGCCGAGCGCGAAGGGCTAGCGGCAATCAACATGCGACGGGTCGCATCCGACCTCGGGGTCTCGCCCCGGCTGATCTATCACCATGTGCGTGACAAGGAGGAAATGCTCGTCACCCTGTTCGACGAGATCCTCGCCCGCCATATGCCCAGCTTTGACGGATTGAACTGGGAAGAGACCTTGCGCGCGGTCACCGCCACGGCGCGGCGCGCCTATTCACGCTATCCCGGCGTCGCCGCGGCGATCCTGGCCCGCGCCGTCAATGCCCGCGTCCAGCCGCATGCCGCGATCATCCGCGACGCGGTGATGACCGCGTTGAAAGAGGCCGGACTGGGGCCGGATCAGGTCGATGCGGTCTATGTGCAATTTTCGGTGATCACGCTGGGTAATCTGGTGCTGCTGGAAAATCTCGACCGCAGCGACAAGGAACTGGCCATCACCCGCGCGCATATCGAGGAAAGCATCGAAACCGGGCTCGCCCTGCTGATTTCGGTGATCCGGCGGCTCGGAGAGAAACAATGAATTCCCATATCGTGATCGTCGGCGCGGGTCATGCGGGCGGCACCGCCGCGGTACTGCTGCGTCAGTTCGGCCATACGGGCGCTATCACGATGATCGGCGCGGAACCCTTCGCCCCCTATCAACGCCCGCCTTTGTCCAAGGCCTACCTCAAGGGCGCGGTGCAGCCCGACACTCTCAAGCTGCGCCCGGACTCCTTCTACATCGACAACCAAGTCGCTGCGCGCCTCGGCCTGGTCGTGACGGCCATCCGGCGTGAGAGCCGGACCGTGCTGCTGTCGAGCGGCGAGACGATCGCCTATGATCAGCTGATTCTCGCCACCGGCTGCGAGCCGCGCCGGCTGGTCCTCGACGGCGCCGATCCGGCCCGCCTGCATATGCTGCGCGATCTGGCCGACGCCGAGCGCTTGAAAGAGGCCATCGCGCCGGGCAGGCGCCTGGCCATCATCGGCGGCGGCTATGTCGGGCTTGAAGTCGCCGCCTCGGCCGTCGAGCTGGGTGCGCATCCCACCGTGCTGGAGCGCGAGGACAGGATCCTGGCCCGCGTCGCCTCGCCGCCCTTGTCCCGCTTTTTCCAGGACTATCACCAGACCCGCGGCGTCGGCATCCTGACGGGCGCGCAGATCCAGCGCTTTCAGGACAATGCGCTGCATCTCGCCGATGGACGCGAGATCGCCTGCGACGAAATCGTCGTCGGTATCGGCGCCGATCCGCGCGACGGGCTGGCACGCGATGCCGGCCTGACCTGCGAGCGCGGCATCGTGGTCGACACCAACGCCCGCACCTCGGATCCGACCATCTTCGCCATCGGCGACGTCACCTGGCGGCCGATGCCGCTTTATGGCCATCGCATGTTCCGTCTGGAAAGCGTACCCAACGCGCTGGAACAGGCCAAGCAAGCGGTCTCGGCCATTCTCGGCCGTCCGGCGCCCAAGCCCGAAGTGCCGTGGTTCTGGTCCGATCAGTTCGGCCTGAAATTGCAGATCGCGGGCGTGCCCTTCGAAACCGACCGGCTGGTGCTGCGCGGCGACATCAGCGCCGCCCGCTTCGCGTTGTTCCATCTGCAGCAGGGCCGCGTCGTGGCCGTCGAGGCGATCAATTCCCCGGCGGAATTCATGGTCGGAAAAATGCTGATCGAGAAAGGTACGGCAGTCGATCCCGAGCGTCTGGCCGATAGCTCCGTCTCGATGAAGGAAATCGCGGTCTAAGCTTCTCCGGTGGGACGTGCGGCGTGCCGCGCCATCGCCACACCCTGCGCCCAATCCGCCAGCGCGACACCGGCCGCGAACACGGCCAGCCACACCATGCGGCTTTCATAGCGGGCATTGGGATTGGACAGCACCCCGCAGATCACCGCATTGCCGAGCAGCGCCGCACCGATCAGCATCAGCCCGACCGCCTCGCGCCAGCGTTCGCGCCGCCAGGCCAGCAACGCCAGCCAGGGCAGCAGCGCCATCGACGCGGCGGCAAGCGGCACCTGCAGCAGGTTGATCCCGGCCAAGGGCAGGCGGCCGGTCTGCTGGCGCGCCGCCTCGTAGGACGCCAAATCGGCGGGGAAATACGCCTCGATCACCCCCCAGGGCTCCGCCTGGGATTCCAGCCCGTCGCCGGTCGAAAAGGACACCAGCTGCTGAGACGAGAGCGTGGCGGCGCTGGCCAGATGCTCGAGCGGGAACAGGCGCAGGCTGGCGCCGATGATGCGATCGGCCTCGCGCTTGCTGTCGAGCCATCCACCAATCCGGGCGAACGCCTCGCTGTCGCCCCACAGGAAATCATTGGCGGTCACCGGCAGATGATCCTTCACGGCGCACAAGGTCAGTTCGGGATCGGGACAGAGCCGGTTCAAGGTCTGACGCGCCAGACCATCCTGCACCAGGCGGGCCAGCAGGAAGGCGTGGCTGGTCTGACTGAGAACCGGCGGCCCGCCCAGCGCCAGGTTGGCGCAGACCACAAGCGCGGGTGCCGCTGCCACAGCGGCGGCAATCCCGCCCAGGCGCAAGGTCAAGCCCCGGCGTGCCAACGGCCTGTATAGCATCAGCAGCACCAGCAGAAGCCCCACGCCCAATGGCAGGAAACTGAGATGGCAGGCCAGGGCCACCGCCAGCAGCACCGCCAGCCCGACACGTTTGACGGTCGCCAAGGCGCAGGTCGCCAGCAGAAAGACCAGAGGTACCGCCAGAGCGCCCATGATGTCAGGCATGATCTGACCGGCGAACCAGGGCAGCGAGCTGCCGAAGGCCAGAAGGGCGACGAGGGACAGATACGTCCCTTCCCGCCCCAGACGCGGCTGCAGCAGGCGAACCGTCTCCCACAGAACCCAAGCCGCCAGCAGGCATTGCCCGGCAGCAATGCCCCACAGGCTGACGCCGGCATGGAGCGGCGCGCTGACGAACCCGTAGACAGGATCGCGATAGATCACCCGCTCGCCGGTCAAGGCGACGGTCAGATAGTCCCCGCTGTCCCAGAACAGGAAGGGAAAGCCGTTCCACAGAGCCGGCAGCATCAGCAGCAGCGCGGCACCGCCGATCAATCCCGCAGTGGCCGATTTCGACAAGGAGCCCCCCTCTCCGCCGTTCCCTTGTAACCCGATGTTAATAGCAGGGTGCAGCTGAATAAAATCGCTTATTGATGAGGGCCGCCGGGTGCGGTATGCCGAAGGAAGCGAATACAAGCTCCCTATCGGGGCGCCGCGTCGGTCAGAAATGGGACGGAGGACAGAGTGGTCGAGCAACTCCCGAGGCTGCCGAGCGGCGTAGAGGGCCTGGACGAGGTCCTGGGCGGCGGGTTCATTGAAGGCGCGTCCTACATCGTGCAGGGGCGCCCCGGCGCCGGAAAGACCATTCTCAGCAACCAGATCGCCTTCGCGCAGGCGTCGGCCGGTCGCCGCGTGCTTTATGTCACGCTGCTCGCCGAGACCCATGACCGATTGTTCCAGTCGCTCTCCACCCTGGCCTTTTTCGACAAGGCCATGCTGGGCGACGTGATCCGCTATGTCAGTGTGTTCCAGAGCCTGCGCGACGACGGTCTCGACGCCGTGGTCAAGCTGATCCGCGAGGAAACTCAGCGCCAGGAAGCCACCCTGCTGGTATTCGACGGGCTGCTCAATGCGCGCGACCGCGCCGACACCGATCTCGACATCAAGACGTTCATTGCCGGAATCCAGAGCCAGGCAGCTTTTGTCGGCTGCACGGTTCTGTTCCTGGCCAGTTCCGGCTCCGCCCAGGACAGTCGCCCCGAACATACCATGGTCGATGGCGTGCTGGATCTATCCGACGAGGTCGTCGGCGTCCGCTCTTACCGCCAGCTGCTTGTCCGCAAGTCACGCGGCAGCGGGTCGCTGGGCGGCCAGCACGAGTTCGAGATCACCGATCAGGGGGTCACCCTCTATCCGCGCCTCGAAGCGAAATATGCCCGTCCTTCGCGGGACGAGGTGCCATCGCGCAAGCGGCTCGGCACCGGGATCGCCGGCCTCGACCAAGCGATCGGCGGCGGCCTGCCGGCCGGCTCGGTTACCATTCTGGTCGGGCCGCCGGGCAGCGGCAAGACCTCGTTCGGGCTCAATTTCCTCAATCTGGCGAGTAAGAAGGATAACGCCCTGCATTTCGGCTTTTATGAGACGCCGGCGCGATTGACCCTCAAGGCCGAAGCGCTCGGGCTCGATTTTTCCAAGAAGAGGATTGGCCGCGATCTGCACATCCTGTGGAACCCGCTGACCGAGAATAATCTGGACAAGCTGGCCTACCAATTGCTGGCCGCCGTCCACGAGCACAAGGTCAAGCGCCTGTTGATCGACGGCGTCGCCGGGTTCGAACGGGCGGCGGTGCATAAAACCCGGCTGATCGAATTTTTCTCGGCCTTGACCAACGAGTTGAGGGCGCTGAACGTGACCACGATCCTGACCTGGGAATCCCAGGATCACACGGTTAATGAAAATTCCGATCCGTTCCCCGAGATTTCGTCTATCCTCGATAATCTCATCACGATCCGCGAAGTGCATCGGCAGGGTCGGGTACAGCGATTGCTCTCTATACTCAAGATCAGGGATAGCGCCTTCCAGCAGCGCAGTTATGAGTTCTTTTTCACCAAGAACGGATCTGCCGCGATCGACGCGACTTATGCATCAAGTCCGGTTTCGTCGAGCTGACAGCCGGGAGACGAGGATGCACCCCACGGACTGTTTCCTGGGAGCGATAAGATGGCGCTGATCGCCGTCGTCGACGACGAGTTCCTGCTCGCCGATCTGCTTGCCGGTCTTCTGGTCGGAGAAGGTCATGAGGTCATGACGGCACCGCATGGACGCGCCGCGCTGCAGATCATTCGCGACCGCAAGCCGGCGCTGGTGATCACCGATTTCATGATGCCGCTGATGACCGGGCTCGAACTGGCCCAGGCGCTGCGGGCCGACAGCGAGCTGGAAGACATCCCGGTTATTCTGGTCAGCGGCGCGCAGGGGACCTCGGCGCGCGAAAGCCATCCCGAGCTGTTCGCCGCGATCTTCGACAAGCCATATGACCGCAAAGCCCTGCTGAAGACGGTCGCCGATCTGCTGGACGGCCCGTAGCGGTCAGCGATAGCGCGCCAGCGCCAAATCGGCGGTCTCGATCTCGGGCTTGATACCGCTGATCAGGTCGGACAGGACGCGGCCGGAACCGCAGGCCATGGTCCAACCGAGCGTGCCATGGCCGGTATTGAGGAACAGATTGTCGTAACGGGTCACCCCCAGCACGGGGGTGCCGTCCGGCGTCATCGGCCGCAGGCCCGTCCAGAAGGAGGCCCGGCTCTGGTCGCCGGCTCCGGCGAACAGGCTTTCCACCGACTGCACCAGCGTGCCCTTGCGCGCCGGAGGCAGATCGAGGGCGAAGCCGGCGATCTCGGCCATGCCGCCGACCCGGATACGGTCGCCCAGACGGGTGATCGCCACCTTGTAGGTCTCGTCCATCACCGTCGAGACCGGGGCGCGCGCCGCGTCGAGGATCGGCACGGTGATCGAATAGCCCTTGACCGGATAGACCGGCAGATCAATGCCCAAATTCTTGAGGAAGCCAGGGCCATAGCTGGCCAGGGCCGAAACGAAGACGTCGCCCTCGACCGGCCCCTGCTCGGTCTCGGCGGCCCGGATGCGGCCGCTTTCGACGCTGAGGCGCGACACCGGGCGCGAGAACAGGAACGTCACCCCGAGCGCCTCGGCGCGCTTATAGAGCCCTTCGGTGAATTTGAAGCAGTCGCCGGTCTCGTCATTGGGCAGGCGCAGCCCCCCCACCAGCTGGTCGCGCACGGCAGCCAGACCCGGCTCGACAGCGGCGCAGCCGGCCGAGTCCAGCAGCTCGAACGGCACCCCGCCGTCACGCAGCACCTCGATATCCTTGGCAACCCCGTCGAGCTGCTTCTGGGTGCGAAATACCTGCAGCGTGCCCTGGGTGCGATGGTCGTAGTCGATGCCGGTCTCGGCCCGCAGGGTGATCAGGCAATCTCGGCTGTATTCGGCCAGGCGGACCATGCGGGCCTTATTGAGGGCGTAGCGCGCCTCGGTGCAATTGGACAGCATGCCCAGCATCCAGCGCCAGCCGGCCAGCGCGGCGGCGGGACGAATGATCAGGGGCGCATGCTCCATGAACAACCATTTCAGCGCCTTGGCCGGAATGCCGGGCGCCGCCCAGGGCGAGGCATAGCCGGGCGAGATCTCGCCGGCATTGGCGAAGCTGGTCTCCAGCGCCGGACCGGGCTGGCGGTCCAGCACGGTGACGTCGTGCCCGGCCTTGGCCAGGTAATAGGCGGAGGTCACGCCGATCACGCCGGCGCCCAAAATGACGATCCTCATGCTCTATTCCTTATAGACACGCTGATAACGCCGGCCCAGCCGGGTCAGGATTTCATAGGCGATAGTGTCGGCCAGGGCGGCGAACTGCTCAAGAGTCTGGTGCGGCCCGATCAGTTCGACCTTGCTGCCGAGCTGCAGAGTACCGGGCGGCAGGGCCGATATATCGAGCACGGCGCTATCCATCGAGACACGCCCGACCATCGGCAGCCGGACGCCTTGATGGAAGGCCGCGCCGAAACCGCCCAGATGGCGCGGCAGCCCGTCGGCATAGCCCGCCTCGATCGCGGCCAGGCGCATCTCGGCGGGGGCGACGAAGTCGCCGCCATAGCCGATGCGGGTGCCGGCCGGCACGATGCGGGTCTGGATCACCGGGACATCGAGCCGCACGACCGGCTGGATCCTTTCGGCGGCGGACGGGTTGGGCACGCCGCCATACAGCGCGATGCCGGGGCGCACCAGGGCACCATGAAACTCGGGACCGAGGAAAATACCGCCGGAATTGGCCAGGCAGAGCGGCAAGCCGGGAAACAGCGCCCGGACCTCGCGCATCGCCGCCAGCTGCTGCTGATTCTGCGGTTCCGCCAACTCATCGGCCGAGGCCAGATGGCTCATCGCATAGAGCGCTTCGATGCCGGCCAGCCGCGCCGGCTCGGCGGCCAGACGGCGCGCCTCTTCGGGGGGAAGGCCGAGACGCGACATGCCGCTGTCGAATTGCAGCACGGCCGGAAGCGGTGCGGCGGCCGCAACACCCAGGGCTGACCAATTGGCGATCTGATCGAGCGAATTGAGCATCGGCGTGATGGCGGCAGCGGCGCAGATGTGCTCGGTGCCGGGCTGCAGGCCATTCATCACGAACAGACGGGCATCGGCCGGCAGAAGCGGGCGCAGCGCCAGAGCTTCGCCGAGCTGAGCCACGAAGAAATTCCGGCAGCCTTCGGCATAGAGAGCGGGTGCGACGCGATCGGCGCCCAGACCATAGGCGTCGGCTTTCACCACGGCACCCGTGACAGCGGGTGCCGCGGCAGCGCGCACGGCGCGGTAATTGCCGCGCAGCGCCGCGAGATCGATGGTCAATGTCGCTGCCGCCACCATCGGATAAACGCGCCCCGAACGATAGGAATCCACCGCCATGCCCCCGAGCAGTAACAACCATTAGGGTGCCACAATAATCGCGCAATTTTATGTTGATCTGTCGCAGAAAATTGCGCTGAGATGGCTATTATCGCTGCTTATATGAACGAACGGCCCGAAATTGGATTCGATCGACCACACCATCCTGCGGCTGCTGCGCCTGGACGCCCGCATGAGCAACGCCAAGCTGGCCGAAGAGGTCGGATTGTCGCCTTCGGCCTGCCTGCGCCGCATCCGGCTTTTGGAACGCAATGGGGTGATCCGCGGCTATACGGTGATCACCGACCATACGGCGCGCGAGGGCATGATCGCGGTGATCGTCAACATCACGCTGGAGCGCCAGACCGAGGATTATCTCAAGCGCTTCGAGGTGGCGGTGCGCCGCCACCCCGAGATCCGCGAATGCTATCTGATGACCGGCGGCTCGGATTATCTGCTGCAGGTCGAGGTGGAAAACGC
>Ga0116226_10004513_pt1 | contig 12367 bp, 15 predicted proteins | sample S1TSphfallax_FD_89692 | JGI IMG/M metagenome (GOLD analysis project Ga0116226, IMG submission 89692) | Host-associated microbial communities from peat moss isolated from Minnesota, USA - S1T2_Fa - Sphagnum fallax MG | ecosystem: Host-associated > Plants > Peat moss > Unclassified | place: USA... | reverse complement strand
GGTCGCCGGGATCCTTGGGATGATTCGGCTGCGCGGCGCGATGGTCGGCTGCGAGGCGCGTGCCACGGTCCTCGTGGGCGAACTCGAGCGGGGACTCGATCAGGCTCGCGCCGCCGGTGCGCGCCTGCCGCGGCGCCCGCGGGTCTACTTCGAGGAATGGGATGAGCCGCAGATTTCGGCCATTCGCTGGGTCTCGGAATTGATCGGCATCGCCGGGGGGGCGGACTGTTTTCCCGAACTCGCCAGTCAGCCGCTCGGCCGCGACCGGATCATTGCCGATCCGCGCGAGGTGGTGCGACGCGCGCCGGACATCATCCTGGGGTCCTGGTGCGGCAAGAAGTTTCGGCCCGAGCGCGTGGCGGCACGCCCTGGATGGAGTGCGGTCCCGGCGGTCGCGAGCGGTGACCTGCGCGAGATCAAGTCGTCGATCATCCTGCAGCCCGGCCCGGCCGCGCTGACCGAGGGACTGGCCGCTCTACAGGCCGCCATTTTCAAGTGGGCGGATCGGGCCTCGGTAGAGCGGACGCCGGCCCCGTGAGGCGGTCCAGGGCTTCCTGGTATTTCTCGCTGGTGCGGCGAATGATTTCCGCGGGCAGGCGGGGCGCCGGCGCGGTCTTGTTCCAGTCGAGCGTCTCGAGATAGTCGCGTACGAACTGTTTGTCGAACGACGGCGGGCTCGCGCCGATTCGATAGGTATCAGCGGGCCAAAAGCGCGACGAGTCGGGGGTCAGCACTTCGTCCATCAGTACGATGCGATCCTCGGCATCGAGCCCAAATTCGAATTTGGTATCCGCGATCACGATGCCGCGGCTGCGGGCATGGTCCGCGGCGAACGTGTAGAGCGCGAGCGAGATCCGGCGCAACTCGCTCGCGACTTGCGGTCCGACGAGCTCGACGCAGCGTTCGAAGCTGATGTTCTCGTCATGCGCACCGAGCTCCGCCTTGAACGCGGGGGTGAACAAAGGCTCTGGAAGGCGCTCGGCCTGGGAGAGCCCGGGTGGCACACGAATGCCGCAGACCGTGCCGCTCTCGCGGTAGTCCTTCCAACCCGACCCGGCGAGATAGCCGCGAACCACTGCCTCGATCGGTAGCGCACGCAGCCGCCGCACGACCACTGCCCGTCCCTCGAGGAGCTGGAGGTTCCCGGGTTCGCCGATGACCTCCGCGAGAGGTCGCCCGGTCAGGTGGTTGGGCACGAGAGCCGCGGTGCGTCCGAACCAGAAGTTCGACATCGAGTTGAGCACCCGCCCCTTGCCCGGAATGGGATCATCCAGCACCACGTCGAAGGCGGACAGCCTGTCGGTGGTGACGATGAGCATCGACTCGGCATCGATCTCGTAGATGTCGCGCACCTTGCCCTGGTGGAGCCGGCGCAGGCCGGGGAGAGCCGTCGTGTGCAGGACGGGGTCGGCTCGCAACGTGATGACCATCCGTGGGCCTGGAAAACGGCCTGTTACTATAGCGAAACGCATGCGTTGGACGGGCAAAATAGTCGGGGGAGTGATTGGCGGCCTCGCACTCGGGCCGCTCGGCGCAGCCGTGGGCGCGCTGCTCGGCCACCAGTTCGACGAGAAGTCCGAAGCGCTACCCGGCCCCGGCCCCGCAGGCGGAGCTTCGAGCGGGGGACCTTCGGGTAACCCCTTCTTCCGCGTCACGTTCGAGGTCATGGGACATCTTGCGAAGGCGGACGGACGCGTCTCGGAGGAGGAGATCCGCGCCGCGCGCAATGTGATGGCGGAGCTGCGGCTCGACGAAGCGCAGATTCGAGAAGCGATTGCTCATTTCAATCGCGGCAAGCTGCGCGGCTATGACCTCGATGCCGCGGTGCTCGGTCTGCGGCGCGCCTGTGCGGGACGGCCGGAGCTGCTCGGCGTGTTCGTCGAGATCGAAATGCGCGCTCAGCTCGCGGGCACGAACCTCTCGGGACCCGCGCGGATACTGTTGCAGCGGGTCGCGGCGAATGCCGGCATCTCGGCGCTCGCCTTCGCGCGCATGGAGGCGATCCTCCGCATCCGTGCCCATTCGCAGCGTCCCCAATCCGGTCCCGCGCCGCGCCTCGAGCTCGCCGAGGCGCTCGAGGTGTTGGAACTCGGACCGTCGGCGACCGACGAGGAAATCGTGAAGGCCTATCGCCGGCAGCTGAGCCGCCATCATCCCGACAAGCTGAAGGCGAATGGCTTGCCGGAGTCGATGGTCGAGCATGCGAAGCAGCGTACGCAGCAGATCATCGAGGCCTGGGACTTGCTCCGCGAGCGGCGAGGAATTCGTTAACGTGGGCTCAAGGCTCTGACTGTTGGAAAACCAGCGACATGCCCATGCAAACACCTTGGATCGCGCCTTCCATCCTCTCGGCTGATTTCGCCCGGCTCGGCGAGCAGGTGAACGCGGTCCTTCGGGCCGGCGCGGACAGCATCCACTTCGACGTGATGGACAATCATTACGTCCCCAATCTCACCGTCGGGCCGCTCGTGTGCTCGGCGCTGCGCCAGTTCGGCATCACCGCACCTATCGATGTGCACCTGATGATCGACCCGGTGGACCGAATCGTGCCGGACTTCGCCAAGGCCGGAGCGACCTACATCTCGTTCCATCCGGAAGCCACCCAGCACGTCGACCGCACCATCAGCCTCATTCGCGATCACGGTTGTCGACCGGGTCTCGTCTTCAATCCCGCGACGCCCCTCGACTGGCTCGACTACACCCTCGAGAAGCTCGACCTGGTGCTCATCATGTCGGTGAATCCGGGCTTCGGTGGGCAAAGCTTCATCCCCTCGGCGCTGCAGAAGCTCGCCGCGGCGCGCGCGCGAATCGACGCCGCCGGAAGGCCCGTAAGGCTCGAGGTGGATGGGGGCATCAAGGTCGAGAACGCGGCGGAGGCGGCCCGTGCGGGCGCCGATACGTTCGTATCCGGCTCAGCGATCTTCGGTAGTTCGGACTATGCCGCGACCATTCGTGCGATGCGCGCCGAGATCGGACGCGGCACGCGCGGCGGCTGAAGGCCGGGCAGCACGCAGCTCTGCAGATCGCGCGCGGGAGCGCGATCGCGCTCGATCACTCGTCGTCGTCCTCATCGTCCTCGTCGTCATCCGCCATCGGGAGCGACGCCTTGCTGGCGGATTTTGCCGGGACGATGACGGGGCGGGTCTTCATCTTCGGCCGCGCATTGAAGACGACGATCGTCTTGCCCGTGGCGCGCAACAGACCCTGGTCCTCCAGGACTTTCAACACACGGCCCGCCATTTCGCGCGAGCAACCGACCAGTCTCGAGAGTTCCTGGCGGCTAACCTTGATCTGCATGCCCTCGGGGTGCGTCATGGCGTCCGGTTCGCCGCAGAGATCCATGATGGCGTGCGCAACTCGGCCGGTGACATCGACGAACGCGAGGTCGCCGAGCTTGCGATTGGTGCGATCGAGACGCGTGGCGAGCTGGGTAGCAAGCTCGAAGATGAGGCCTGGGCTCTCCGCCGCGATCTGACGGAATCGAGGGTACGTCATCTCCGCGAGTTCGCATTGATTACGGGTTCGAACCCAGGCGCTGCGAGTGGGCTGCTCGTAGAAGAGCCCCATCTCACCGAAGAACTGTCCCTTGTTGAGGTAGGCGAGGACCATCTCGTTCCCCTCCTCGTCCTCGATCATCACTTCGACCGAGCCGCTGATGATGTAGTAGAGAACGTCAGGCAGGTCACCCGCATGAATGACGACGGTCTTCGATGGAACGGTGCGGATGCGGCAGTAGCTCAGGAACCGGTTGATGGCCGGAATGTCGCTGAGCGGCTTAATGTTCTCTTCCAAAGTCGTCCCCCCAACAACACAAGATGAGTCGGTCCTGACGGGCCGCTCGGACCAAGGTTCGGCTATTTATACATAAGCCACGAGAACTGCAAGCAAACATGCCGCAGTGACGAGCTTTAATAGTCGAATCCGAGTCGATTCCGGGCTCGCTGATCGATCCGGCTTCAAATCCAGTACGAACTGCGGGTCATGACACGAGAAGTTAAATGCATCAACTCTCGGATCGCTATCGGCAGCCGGGAACCGCCCTTGAGACGGGCTTCAGAGCCATGCGTGATCTCGTCCTGACGCATGGTCTCGAGGATGGCGCGGCTCGCAAGATCGTTGCGCGGGAGGCGTTCGAGGTGTCCGCTCAAGTGGCCTTCCACTTGGCGCTCGGTCTCGGCGACGAAGCCGAGGCTCGCCGGATCGCCGAACGACGCCGCCAGGGTACCCAAGGCGAACGAGCCTGCGTACCAGAGCGGATTGAGAAGGCTGGGGCGCGACCGAAGCTCTGCGAGTCGGCTTTCGCACCACGCGAGATGGTCCGCTTCCTCACGCGCAGCCGCCAGCAGGAACTCGCGGGTGCGTGGCTCGCGGGCGACCAGCGCCTGGCCATGATAAAGAGCCTGCGCCGCCACCTCCCCGGCGTGGTTGACCCGCATGAGGGCCGCGGATTCGCGGCGTTCGGCGTCAGTGAGCGGCGACGCCGCTTCTCCGGCGGGTACCGGCAGCGGGCGTTCCGCTCTCCCGGGCACGAGCAGCGCCCGCAGAGCCCGGTCCGCTATCCCGATTACCCCGTCGAGACGGCTCCGCTCAGGGGGGTCGCCCGCTGACCGGTCGGAAAATCGGCCCGGAGACCGGCTCGGCGAACGACTAGCCGACCCGGTGGCGGGCTGGTCAGCGAACTTCATAACGGCTCTTCATACTCCTATTATATGCAGACCCGGAGGGCGTACCAGGAAGCGTCCCGTGGGCGGGACGGGAGGGCGGTCCTGGGCGGCCCGAGGACGATTGGCGCAGTTCGCGGAAGCCGTTTTGCAATGCCGGCGTGGCTTAAAGTACACTTGCCGACCTTTTTTAGGGTCCGGATATCCCCGGGGCCCGTGCCATACGACGAGCTGGAGTGCATTGAAATGACCACCGTTTTTGCGAAGCCGGCGGAGGTGCGAGGCGACTGGTTCGTCGTCGACGCCAACGGCAAGACCCTCGGACGCCTCGCGACCCAGCTGGCACACCGGCTCAAGGGCAAACACAAGGCCGACTACAGCCCGCATGTCGACATGGGCGACCACATCGTCGTCGTCAACGCCGGCAAGGTGCGCGTGACCGGTCGTAAGCTCACCGACAAGTTCTACTATCACCACACGGGCCACATCGGCGGCATCAAGTCGATCGTGCTCGAGAAGCTGCTCCAGGAGCATCCGGAGCGGGCGATCGAATTCGCCGTCAAGGGCATGCTGCCGAAGAACCCCCTCGGCCGCCGCATGTACCGGAAACTGCATGTCTTTGCGGGTGGCGATCACCCCCACACGGCGCAACAGCCGCGTCCGCTTGAGATCTGAAGGAAAACCACTCGTGCCAGTGACTCACAACAATTACGGAACCGGCCGGCGCAAGACTGCGGCCGCGCGCGTATACCTCCAGCCCGGCAGTGGCCGCATCACCGTCAACGACCGTCCGCTCGATGAGTTCTTCGGCCGCGAGACGGGCCGGATGATCGTGCGCCAGCCGCTCGAGCTGGTGCAGCTCACCTCGCGGTTCGACATCTCGGTCCATGTGGCCGGTGGCGGCATCACGGGTCAGGCGGGTGCGATCCGCCACGGCATTACCCGTGCCCTGATCGAGTACGATGAGACCCTGCGCAAGCCGCTGCGCACTGCCGGGTTCGTGACCCGCGATGCGCGTGAGGTCGAGCGTAAGAAGGTCGGACGTCGCAAGGCGCGCCGCGGCCCGCAGTACTCGAAGCGATAACTCGCCTGGGGGATCGTCTAGCGGTAGGACAACGGACTCTGACTCCGTTTACCTAGGTTCGAATCCTAGTCCCCCAGCCAACACCCTCGAAGCCCCGCCCCGTGCGGGGTTTCGTTTTTGTGGGCTCCGCCGCCGCCAGCGCACGACCCCTCACATCTCCTGTACACCTGAATCACGCGCGACCAGCAGCAGATCGGCGGGGCGCGTCGCGAAGATACCCGTGCATACCACTCCCGTGAGCGCATCGATCTGTCGTTCGATGCCCTGGGGGTCGTCGATCGAAAGATCGTGCACGTCGAGGATGTGATTGCCGTTATCGGTGACGAACGATTTCCGCCACACCGGCCGGCCGCCGAGCGCCTCCAGCTGTCGCGCGACGTAAGCGCGCGCCATGGGAATCACCTCGACGGGAACCGGGAATTTGCCGAGGCGCGGGACGAGCTTCGACTCATCGACGATGCACACGAACCGAGTCGAGACGGCCGCGATGATTTTCTCGCGCGTCAGCGCGCCGCCGCCGCCCTTGATCAGCAGCCGCGTTCGCGTCGCCTCATCGGCGCCATCGATATAGAGGCCGACCCCATCGAGTTCATTGAGGTCGAGGACCGCGATGCCGCCCGCGCGCAGTCGTGCAGCCGAGCCTTCGGAGCTCGACACTCCACCTCGAAGGGGTATACCGCTCGCGACGAGGGCCTCGATGAAGAAGTTGACGGTGGAGCCGGTGCCGATACCGAGGATCGAGTGGGGTTCAACGAATCGAAGCGCCGCCGCCGCGGCCGCACGCTTGAGGTCGTCCTGATGGTTGGTCATGAGGGAGCTACCGGTTACGCGGATGCGCGATCAGGCGAGTATGCGATCAGGCACGTATCGGGTCAGGCAAGCGTGTGGTGAGAGACTCGTGCCGACGGTGGATACCGATGCCGGATACGAATGTGCCCGCTTTCGCGGGCACATCATGAACCTCGCGAGAGGTTCGAATCGGCGAGCGAGGAGCTTTCGCCCGTTCGCCCGCCGATAGCTCAAAGGCCGTTACTTCTTCTTCTTCGCAGCTTTCTTGGCCTTCTTCTTTGCTTTCGCCATGTTGCATTCTCCAGTTAGTCGGGTTAGTCCGGGGACCGAGTATATACAGGCGTTGACAAATTACAAGCAAGCGCTATCGAGTTTAGTGATGACTGTCTGACTCACAACGCATCAGACATCGATCGATCTTTGTGAGATCGCTCACTCGAGAGAGAGGATGAAGCGCCAATGCGCGGCCTCGAGCGGTGTGATCGAGAGACGATTGCCGCGGCGGAGCAACCACATACCCTCGAGTCGACCGGTTGCATGCGCGCGTAGCTCTTCGAGCGTGATCACGCGTGCGAGGCGCCGCTCGAGCGCGACGTCGACCATGAACCAACGCGGCTCATCACGTACGCTCTCAGCGTCGAAATGCTTATTTTTCCGATCAAAAGCGGTGGCGTCAGGATATCCCTCGCGCACCACCTGAACGACGGCGACCACCCCCGGCACCGCGCAGCTCGAGTGATAGAGGAGCGCCTTATCGCCGTTTCGCATCTCGTCGCGCATCATGTTTCGAGCCTGATAGTTGCGCACCCCATCCCAGCAGGTGGTCTTGCGGGGCGCCGCTTCGAGGTCATCGATGCTGAAGGAGCCGGGTTCCGTCTTCATGAGCCAGTAGTTCACGCGTCACTCTCCTCAAAAAAAGGTCACGCCGCGTTCCGTGATGACGGCATCGAGTGGTACGTCATGCGGTAGCGGCTGAAGGGGGTCGATCTCCTGGAACGAGTAGCCGAGGCCGACCAGACGTGGCCCTCGCCAGCGGTCGCGCAGTCTGCGGAAGGCGAGCGCACGGTCGTAGTAGCCCGCCCCCATCCCTAAGCGGAATCCGTTGCGATCGAAGCCGACGAGCGGCACGAGGATGAGATTGAAGCGGCTCGCGCCGCGAGCATCGCCCGACATCGGTTCCTCGATGCCGTAGCGATTGATCACGAGCGCCTGGGTCGCGGGAAAGAAGCGCATACGCGCGTGGCGCGGCTCGGTGATGCGGGGGAGATAGAGGTGGCAACCACGCTGCTCGGCCGCGGCAACGATCGGCCGCGGATCGAGTTCGCCGTCGATGGCGGCGTAGGTGGCGACGAAGGCGCCGGGGCGTAGCCAGCGCAGCCGCGCGAGATGGCGCGACACCGCGGCGGCGGCGGCGGCGCGCGCTGAGGGCGCGAGGGCACGTCGCTGCGTGCGCAGCTCGATTCGGAGCGCGGTGCGAGCCTCGGCTGAGAGAGCCGAGGTTTCTGGAAGGAGTGGCGTCACCCGCCTGTGCCGGTTACGTACCGTTGCTCTCGAACCGGAGCAACAAGTGGGACGAGCTGCGGCAGGTAAGGCTTTCCGCTCGAGGCGGACATGCACAATGCTGCCAGCAAGCCCATATGTCCCTGGGTGTTTAAATTAGGGTCCGAGGTAACCCGGTACGCTATCGAACACCGCAGGCGACGCCGAGAACCACTCTACACGAGCGGTTCGCGCGCCGGGAGTGCGGAATCCGCGTGGTATGAAACTTTCCAGGAGCGCTCCGGAGGAGGTACGGCTGTCCTACAGCTCGAGCTGCTTGCCGTGCTCGAGAGCGGTCTCGACACGCTCGCAGATCGCGCGCAGACGGCCGCCGAGATTTCCGTCCACCTCGGCCTCGCGGCCACGGATCTTCAGGAGCTCATTGGCGATGTTGAGCGCCGCCATCACGGCGATGCGATCGACGCCGACGACTTTGCCGGTGTCGCGAATTTCGCGCATTTTCCCATTCAGGTATTCGGCCGAGTCGAGCAGATCTGAACGCTCCTCGTAGGGGCAGGAGACGAAATATTCTTTTTCCAGGATGCGAACGCTCACCCGGGCGACTTCCGGTGCGCTCATCCGCCATGCTCCAGGGTTTTCAGGCGGCCGATCATGGCCTCGACCCGGGTGCGCACCTGCTCATTCTTCTGTAGCAGCGTCGAGCGCTCGGCACCGAGCGCATCCTGCCGCTGGCGCAGCGCGCGGTTTTCCTCCTTGAGCTGCACGACGCTCGCGACGAGTTCTTCGACGCGCTTCTCGAGCTTGCGCAGCTCAGATTCGACCGGAGATTTGACGTTTTCTGCCATGGGAAAACTATAGTGCGCCGCTTCTGCGCGGGTCAATCGCGTTCGCATCTTATGAGGCATAATCTCGGTATGTCGTATCTCGACTACGACGAGATCCAACGCGTCCTTGCTGTGGCGCGACCGATGGCCGAGCTCGCCGAGGCTCACGGTACGCTCGTCGGCGGTTTGTGCGCGGCGGCCGAATACCGTCTCGAGGACTGGCTCGGCGAAATCCTTGCCGAAGGCACGCCCGATCCGGGCGTGACGGCAACCCTGCGCGAAGTATTTCTCGGTACGGGGCAGGCACTCTCTGATCACGGGATGGAATTCGAGATGCTGCTGCCGAACGATGAACACGCGATCGCGGAACGTGCCGAGGCGCTCGGCGCCTGGTGTCAGGGCTTTCTATATGGCCTCGGTACGAGTCGTATCGGTGACTCGAGCAGCCTGCCCGGAGAGGCCGGCGAGATAGTGAGGGACCTCATGGAGATCACGCGTGTCGGGGTCGATCTGCAGGATACGGACGAATCGAATGAGCGCGCCTATGCCGAACTCGTCGAATTCGTACGCGTCGGGGTGCAGCTGCTGTTCGAGGAACTGGCGCCGCTGCGGGAACCGCAACTGCCGCAGGGTTCTTCCCCACCGGTGCTGCACTGATGGCTGCCGCAGCGCGTAAGCGGCTCCCCGTCGGGCCCAACGTGCCACGCGAGGAATACGCTCGCCGCCGGCGCCAGCTCATGAAACTCATGGGACGCGACTGCATCGCGATCATTCCCGCGGCGCCGGTCCGGCATCGCAACAACGATGTCGAATATGACTACCGGCAGGACAGCGATTTCTATTACATGACCGGTTTCGATGAGCCGGAGAGCGTCGCCGTGCTGGTTCCCGGCCGCAGCCAGGCCGAGTACGTGCTGTTCGTGCGCGATCGGGATCCGGCGCGAGAGACCTGGGATGGCCGGCGCGCAGGTCCCGCCGGCGCCACCCGCGACTACGGTGCCGACGATGCCTTCCCGATCGCGGACATCGACGAGATCCTACCGGGGCTCCTCGAGAACCGTAAGCGAGTGTTCTATGCCATGGGCGTTCACCCCGAGTTCGATCAACGCGTGGTCGGCTGGGTCAACGGTTTACGGGCGACGGCGCGCCTCGGCCGCCACCCGCCTCAGGAACTCGTGGCCCTCGATCACGTTCTACACGACATGCGACTCTTCAAGAGTCGAGCCGAGCTCGAGCTCATGCGCGAGTCGGCACGCATCGGTATCGCCGCGCACCTGCGCGCCATGCACTACTGCCGCCCGGGGAAGTTCGAGTACGAGGTCATGGCTGAGATCGTGCACGAGTTTCGGCGCCACAACGCCGGTACGTCCTACCAGCCGATCGTGGGCGGCGGCGATAACGGCTGCATCCTGCACTACATCGAGAACGACGCCGTGCTGCGCGATGGCGACCTGCTGCTGATCGATGCGGGCTGCGAATATGGGTTCTATGCCTCGGATATCACCCGCACCTTCCCCGTCAATGGCCGCTTCACCCCCGCGCAGCGCGCGCTCTACGACATCGTGCTCGAGGCAAACCTCGCGGCGATTGCCCGCGTCAAACCCGGTAACCACTGGAACGAGCCGCATGAGGCGGCGGTGCGGGTCGTGACTCAGGGTCTCGTGCGCTTAGGCCTCCTCAAGGGAAAGCCGAGCGCCCTAGAGAAGTCGGGAGCCTACCGAAAGTTCTTCATGCACCGTACGGGTCACTGGCTTGGGATGGACGTGCACGACGTCGGCGACTACAAGATCGGCGATGCTTGGCGGGTGCTCGAGCCTGGGATGGTGCTCACGGTGGAGCCGGGCATCTATATCGCCGCCCAGACCCGCGGCGTGCCGAAGGAGTTTCGAGGTATCGGGATTCGTATCGAAGACGATGTCGTCGTCACGCGCGATGGCTGTGAGGTTTTGACCGCCGGCGTGCCGAAGAGCCCGGACGAGATCGAGGCCGTGATGGCCGCCTGATGTCTGACCACTCCTCAATGGAAGTGGACGTCGTCATCGTCGGTGGCGGCATGGTGGGTGCGAGCCTGGCGCTCGCCCTGCGTGGACTCGATCTCGAGGTAGCGCTGATCGAGGCCCAGGCTCCGGATTCCGCAGCGCAGCCGAGCTTCGATGAACGCACGACCGCGCTCGGCAACGGCACGCGTCGGGTCTTCGAGACCCTCGGAGTATGGGAGCCAATGCGGCGTGAGGCGGGGGCGATCCGCGGTATTCATGTGTCGGAACGCGGCGGATTCGGGTTCGCGCGACTGCTTGCTGCCGAGCAGGGCCTCGAGGCTTTCGGGTTCGTAGTCGCGAACCGGGTGATCGGGCGCGTCCTGTGGGAGGCGCTGCGCCGCCCGGACCCCAACGCCCGCGCCCGTCTCGAGCTTATCGTGCCCGCGACGATTCGCGACGCCGCGATCTCGGGCGAGCGTGTCGAGCTCTCCATCGACGGCCCGCGGGGACCGCAGCGCATCGCCGCACGTCTCGCGGTCGCTGCGGATGGTGCGCGTTCGATCCTCCGCGACCGTGCAGGCATCGCCGCGCACATCGAGGACTATCAGCAGGTGGCGGTCATCGCCAACCTGCGGGCCGAGCGCGCGCATGACGGCACGGCCTTCGAGCGCTTCACGCCGAGCGGGCCGATCGCGCTGCTGCCGCTGCACGACGGCAGTTACACCGCGATCTGGACGCTCGCGCCCGAGTTGGCCGCTCCAGTCCTGCAGCAAGGCGACGCTGCGTTCCTGCGCGGGCTCCAAGCGGCGTTCGGCTGGCGAGCGGGGCGGCTCGAGCAGGCGGGTCGACGCGCGTCGTATCCACTGGCACTCACGCGGGCGGATGCCTCAGTTGCCGATCGAACCGTCCTCATCGGCAATGCCTCGCAGTCGCTACATCCCGTCGCGGGCCAGGGGTTCAACCTCGGGCTGCGGGATGCCGCGACGCTCGCGGAGGTGCTCGCCGAGGCGCTGGCTCCGACGCTCGCTGATTCACGCGATATCGACGTCGGGGCTGCGTCGGTACTGGCGAACTTCGCCGCGCGTCGCGCGGCGGATCGGAGCGGGGTCACGCGCTTCACCGATAGCCTCGTCAAACTGTTCAGCGACGAGCGCCCGGGCTTTGGGCTGGTGCGTAATCTCGGGCTGCTGTTGTTCGATATGTCGCCCCCGGCAAAGACTGCCCTGTCGCGATTGAGTCTCGGATTCGCCGGTCGCACGCCTCGCCTCGCCCGCGGTCTCGGTCTGCGATGAGCAACGCCGACCCGAAGTTGTTCGACGTACTCGTCGTCGGCGGGGGACCCGTCGGCGCCTGTTGCGCGGCACTGCTGGTGCGCCGGGCTGGGTTCGCGGCGGAGCGTGTGGCGCTCATCGAGCGCGAGCGCCCGGCGCCCGCGATCGCCGGCGAGGCGCCGGACCTCCGCGTCGCGGCGTTCTCGCGCGCGAGCGAGCGGATCCTGCAGGCGGCGGATGCTTGGGAGGAAATACGCGG